>JAEEGK010007829.1_pt1 | contig 25422 bp, 16 predicted proteins | sample 8958771 | NCBI WGS metagenome assembly JAEEGK01 (sample SAMN16246547, study PRJNA631951) | gut metagenome | biome: gut microbiome; feature: rumen; material: SC-attached | host: Bos | place: Iran: Karaj | collected 2018-10
TAAGTCAAAATCACATTCTACATACATTTAGAATATTTTGTTCAAATAATATTAAAAAGTTATATTAAGAAGAAGCTAAATCTTTTATTATTTATAAAAACTTTTTTTCATCAAATTTATCTTTATTTAAAATTTAAAAATGTTAATTTATAAAATTTACATTTTAATTGTAACAGAGTAAAAAAAAATTTTTTAAATGGTTTTAAATGTATCTTTTTAATTATGACTATTCAATTCTAAAATAATTGTTTTATAAAACCAAAAAACATCTTTTTAAAGCTCAAATATTATAACATGTAATTTTTAGTTTAGAAATATAAATGAATTTTTAATGATAAATACATCCCTTTGAAATTTGTAAAAAAATTTTATTGAAAAAATAAAATGCATTATAAATCAAAACAAATATTCTAATGTAGTTAAAAATACAGATAAGTATATAAAAAGAAATAATAGTAGAAGATAATCCAAGGAGATAATAGAAATAGATGAAGAAATAAAAGATAAATTAATTAAAAAAGGAAAAAAGCAACAGGTACAATATCAAAAGAAAAAAAAATAAATTGTATTAATGGGTCATTTATTTGTAAATTTCCATATCAAAAAACAAAATTAAAAGTATATTTTACTAATAATCATATAATTAATATACATTTATTAATATATCATATAAAAATGATATAAGAATAACTATAATATCAAATTAAAATGAAAAATATTGAACAAATTTAAATTAAGATTTTAAATACATTGAAGTATTAAATAAGATAATATAGAAGATTTTATGAAATTGAAGATTTTATCTTTACAGATATTATAATAATATGCATAAGGATAAACAATGAAAATTAAGTTGATAATTAAATAAAATATTTCTTTTCTTCAGATAATCATTCATCTAGTTCTTCTATTATTTTAATTTTAGAAATTTCCATGTATAATTATTCATAAAGGTGAAATAAAATATAAAAATCTTAATCAAGGGAATATTCTTATGAATAAAAGTAAAATATTATTTGAAGTTTATTTTTTATAAATAAAACCATTTGAATGAAATAATTTGTTTAGTATATTTTCTTCTCATTTCATCTGATAAAATGCCATATTTATCTATTAATTTGTTTATACTCATTCTTTTGTAATACAAAAACAAAACTTTTGTTCATTATTGTTTATTAAACATTGTTTATGTGTTTCATCATTAATTTCATTTACTTATATTTTTTTTATTATATTTGGATGGTTTAATATTTTCTTTTCTGATGAATAGGTTCTTTATAAATTCACTACTCAATTTCTTTTTTCTTTCTTAATTCAAGTACCGCTTAAATCAAATTTATTATTTTGATTATTCTAAACTTGACTAGTTAAAAGTGCGTCATCCATTATTGAAGTTATTTTACTGAATATGTATTTGAATCTAATTATTCATATTTGGGACTTTTTAATTTATTTTTTTTCTTTTGTTTGGGTCATTGTTCTTGTTGGTACATTACAACATATGGATGATGCTCCCATTTCTTTCAAATTTATATATTATATTTATTTGTTTTTATTTATATTTTATTTTGTTTTTTTTGGTTGGTTTCATTTTTTTATTTTTCCCAAAAACTAAATTTTTCAGAACAGAAAAAAATATAAATTTAAAAATAAAAAATGAAAAAAATACATATTACAATAATAATCCTATTAAAAAATATTATAAGTTGGACTCCATACTACGATCCCTTTAACAATTTAAAAGATCCAAGAACAAACACAATATATGGAACAGGAAATAGATTAATAGATACATCATACAGAGCATATTGTGCAATAAAATGTAATCAAGAAGAATATAATGATGATAATTGTTGTGTTGGTTCTTCATATGCAAATTTAAAATGTTTAAACAAAAAAGAATGTTTAAAAATACAAAATTTTTTTAGAAATTATGTTCTTAAAATAGCATTTGTATCATATTTTTCTTTTATATTAATAACAATGATTGTAGTATTTATATTGTATTATTATAATAGTGAGCAAACACATAAAATAAGAAATGGAACTGCTGCGTCAATTATTGTTTTTTGTGGAGCTTTAATTATTCCTATAATATTAATTCAAATATATTGTTGTTATAAAAATATTGAAATTTATCAATTTTTCGGAGGTGATTTTAAAAAATGTTGTTATGGAAAAAATATTTTAAATTTACAAAGCGTTGATATTAAAGAAAATAATCAAAGAGAAATTCAAATGACTAATAAAAGTGGAAATAGATTTAGAGCTTATAGAGAAGTTAATGAAAAAAATAATATTTCTAATAAGTAATAAGTTATAGTATTTAAACAAGGTTTTTTTATTTTTATTTTTATTTATTTTAATTATTTGATTTTATTTATTTATAATATAATAATATAGTTATCACATTGATTTTAATTCAATAAATGAAGTTTCTGTTTTTTTGTTGGAGTCATTATTTGATTTTTCACTAAAATAATTTGACGAAATTAAAGATTGATTTAAACTTTTAATAAATTCACTTGAATTAAAACCTTTAAACATTAATTCTAAATGATTATTATAATATGCAATGAATAATATAGTAATTATAAGAAAAATACCATTAATAATAAAAATAGGAATTGTTTTTCCAATAGAATAATAAATAAAAAAATTTAATATTATACCAAAAATTAAAACAATTAAACCGATTTTATAATATGATTCTTTAAAAGGATATTTAAAATCAAATAAATTTAAATATCCTAAAAAAAAACCAGGAAGAATGATATCACTTATTGGAATTGAGTGATAATTATTAAAAGGTGATGATAAAATTTCTGGAAAAATAATTCTTATTGGAAAATTATTTTTTGATAAATAAGATAAATTGATATCATAATTATAATAAATAGAATATTTAAACAACCATATTAAATCATAAACAATTACAATTATAAAAATTGATAAAAGAATTATAAAACTTGAAAATGGAATAAATTTTATTATTATTATTGAAAGTGATATTGATATTATATCGTTAATTAACCAATTATGTGTTATAAACCATAATATTAAAATTAAAAAGCCAAATCCTAAAAAAATAAAATTTTTAAATGAAATGTTGAAAATTGTCTTTTCATTGAAATAACTTTTTAATATTATATTATTATTAACAATATTTTCAATTATAATTCCTATTGAAAAAGGAACAGAAATTAAAATACAAATGAATATTACAATATTGATATAACCTAAAATAAAAATTACAAAAATAAACATTAAAGTAAATAATATTGAAAATAAATATATTTTAAAATTATCAAAATTTAATTTATTCATCATTAATTCTTCAAAAATTTCACATTCAAATCTAAAAGAAAATATAAAATAATTTATTATATATATTAAAAATAAAAGTAAAAAATGAGATAAACCAAAAGGTTGATAATTATAATAACAAATTTTCCATAATTCAAATTCAATTGGAATATCAAAATTTTCAATTTCAATTATAATTAAAATTTTATACCATGATTTTTCATAATATAAACATTTATATTCTAAGAAAATATCTAAAATTTCATCAGAATTTAAAACAAAAGATTTTTTTGATAAAAATAAATTTAACTTTTTTTTTGGATAATTTAAATTAATTGATTTAATATTTAATTGTTTTATTAAGGAAATATTATTATTTGGAGAATATATAAATCTTATTGGTCTTCTATTTATAAATCCTGGTTCAAAAACTTTAAAATTATTTTCTCCTAAAGGTTTATTTTTATTTTTTACTTCCCAATTTTTTTCAATACTACAATTTATTAAAATTGGAATATTAAAATTATCAAAAAAATCATTTTCTGAAGTTAAAATAGTTAAAAATTTTAAAGAAGGAAATTTTTCACATTGAATCATTTTTTCTTCTTTTGCAAAACAGAATAAAAAACAAATAAAAATCACATTAGAAAAATATATCATTTATGATATTTAAATCATTTTTGTAAAATAATAAAAAAAAACACTTTAAAAATAAAATATTTATTAATTAATTATTATATCGAAAATCCTTCAATTTCTAATTAATAAAATTTTTAATTCATTCTTTTTCATTTTCATAATAATAATATTCTATATTTAGAATTCTTGGAGAATTAATATTTTAATGTAATTTTTTTTTTCCAAATGAAGAAAAAAATATATTTATTTCATTATCTTTTATTAGATCAATGTAAATTTATTATAACTTTTTTTTTTTCTTTTCTTTTTTTATCATTGTTTTTATATCTATTTATTAAAAATGATTATACTATTTAATATAATTGTTATTTTATAAAGATAATTTTAGTTAAAATTATTTCCTCGTTTTATTATTTTATTATTATTATAATATAATTATTATTATTGTCTTTTTATAATATTTCTAAAATTTATTTAAATTATTTACTTTTTCTCCTTTTTTCATTATTTATTTTACATTTTTATTCAAAGTCATACAATAATTTCTTAGTATAATTATTTTCTTTTTAGACATTTTAAAAAATAAATAAATAAAAATATAACCAAATAATAAATAAAACAAGTAAAATTTATAAAAAAATAAAATAAATAAAATACCTTTTAATTAATTTTTACTAGAAATATACTCTTTTAAAATAAACTTTTCTCCAAAAATTTCTAAAATCATATTATTATAAATTTCAGTAGTATTAATTAAAGTTAACCAAGTACCATTAGTACTTTCTTTTTCTTTAGTGCCATCCATAATAAACCAATCATCTTCTTTTTCATCAAAATAAATAGAAGTTTGAATTCTACTTACATCTTTTTCATTTAATAATATTATATCACAATTTTTATCTCTTCCAATTGTTATTATTTTTTTTTCCTTTGGATATTTATAATTTTTATCATTATGATTTATTTCCAAAGTATTATTTCTTGTTTTTATTGTTCTTACAGTAAATAAGTTTGATCCAATTGTAAAAGCTTCTCTTAAAATTTTAATTTTTTTTTCTTTTTTTATTTTCATATAAATATAAACATCTCTATTTGGTTTAATATAATATTTTTTAGATTCTCTTTTATAATATATTAAAAAAAAATAAGGTAAATTATCATATATGGAATATTTATATTCATGATAATTTAATTGTATATCACAATCATTAATATTATTTCCAAATATTGTAATTCCATTTTTTATTTTTTTATTTATATATCCACCTGCATTTATTATTATTTCTTTTCCATTAAATAAAGTTCCATTATTCAATGATGATAAAATATATGGTTTTATTCTTATTATTTCATCATCTGAAATTTTTCTTATTTTACTATTATCTATTATGTCATTATCATTACTTAAATCTAATGTAAAATTAAAAAACCCGTTTGAACTTTTAAATAAGGATAAATCACTTTTTTTACTATATAATGAATGCTTATCTTTATTTTTTGTATTCATACTTAATGATTCTTCAATATTACCACTTAAATTTATATTATTATTTATTCTATTTGAAGATACATTACTTAATAAATTATTATTTTTAGATCTTTTTAAATGAGAACTTGTTGTTTCTAATTTTTTATTTGTTGAATATTCTAAATTACTTCTTATTATTGAATTATCGAGAAAAACTTGTTTGTCTTTTTTTAAAACTTGAATATTTGGCTTTTCATAACAACACTATATTATTATTATTTTATTTTTACTTACTCCTCCAAAAATATTTTCAAACATTTTTATTCTTTTTTTATTTTAGTATTTTCTTTTGTTTGTATTTTTAAATAAATATTTATTTTAATGGAGAATATAAATTTAATTAATGAGGAAAGAAATAATGATAATAAAATAGTAAAATTTTTTAAAGGGATAAAAATCTATTTTAAAGATTATATTTTATTTTTAAAAGGTGGAACAATAAAAATCATTCATTTAATTAGATATGGGACTTATCATTGGGGTTTTCAAATGATTGTACTTTATGGTTTATTTCAATCTTTAAATCAAATTAATAATATTGCTATTGATTTATCTCCTCATTTAGTTAAAGGAGGAGAAATTAAATAAATTATTTAATTAATTTACTTATATTTATTTTATTTTTTTAAATTTTGTTTTTAATGTTTTTAATGAAAAGTAATTCTTTTTTTATTTTCTTTTTTTTTCAATTTTATTTTTTTATTCAAATTAAAAAAATGATAAAAGGAAATTATAAACGAAATAATATAATTTTAAATAGAAATAATGATTCAAATCAATTTTCCGTGAAACCAATAAATACATTTTCATTAAAACCTATATCCTTAATTATACCACAAGATATTGATGTTAAGGAAATTTTAAAAAATATGTTAGAGAAAATAAATAAAAAAGGAGATAATTTTTATATTTATAAAAAGTTAAATCAATTAGAGGAAATAAATAGGAAAAATCTCATAGAATCAATGAAAAAATTTTTAATAGAAAATAGAATTAAGTGTACTATTTTGTATTCTTCAATTTTTTTATTTGATATGATATATTCAAAAAAACAAAATAATATTTTATCATTAGAAGAAATTGCTTTAGGAGCTTTAATTCTTTCTATTAAATTTAATAATGAATATAACATAATTTTCAAAAATCAAAAAGGAATTTTATTCAATATGAATGAATATTCTTTTTCAAAATTTGCAGAAATTGAAATACTATGTCTTCAAATATTAGAATATAAATTAGATTATTATCATCCAATTTTTTTTATGGAATTTTTATTAATAAATGGGATTATATTCAATACAGATTTAATTAGTAATGAAGAAAGTTATAAAGTTTATAGTTCTGCTTTAAATATATTAGAATATATTATGATTGAAAATAATAAATATTTAAAATATCATCCTTTTTATATTAGTTGTTCTATTGTTTGTCTTTGTAGAGAAAATTCAAATTTAGAAATCTGGCCTTTTATATTAAGTCATGTTTTTAATATTCAATTTTCTAATTTTAAAGAAGTTTTTGAGTTCATTTCTTCTCTTTATAAAAATAAAAATAATATTATTTCTCCAATTTTATGTCCTATTGGAAGGAATAATAGTTTTCATATTAATAAAACTAATGTTGAAAATTCTAAAGAAGAAGAAAAATTTAGAACTCCAATCAAAACTAATACTAAAAATAGTTTTGTCATTAATTTATCAATTAATCAAGATAAACAGAAAATAAGTAATAATTCAACAATAATTAAAATTTTATCTCAATTACATAAAACAAATAATAAAAATAATGAAAGTTTAAATTACTCAAATAAGAAAAAATTATTGAATTATTATAATCAAATGAATGATAAAGATAGTATATCGAATGAATCAATGATTGATAATGTTAAAAAAGAAAATTTATTGTATTTAAGTAATCAAAAAAATAAAGAAAATATTAATGTAGGTTTATTTAAAAATTATCATTTTAAAGAAGGAGGAAAATATTTAAATATAAATAAAAATAAAATAAATGATAATATAAATTATAGAATAAATTCTTCCTTAAGATATTATAATTCAAATCAGTCAACTTCATCTAAAATTTCATATAAAGCAAAAATAAAGAAATAAAAAGAGGAAATAAACTATATAATATTAATATATTATATTTAAAGAATTTTTTTTAACTATGATATAAAATATTTCTAAAAATAAATTTTTTTTTATTTTCATTAAAAAATGGGTAATGAAATAGTAAATAATTGTTGTGATAAATCAGAAGAAAATCAAATAAAAAAAGAAGAAAAAGAAATTCCTTTTTTAAGTTCAATGTCGAAAAAGCCTTTAAAAGAAATACAATTCGAAAAGGAGGAAATAAAAAAATTATCAAATATTCCAATAAAAACAAAAAATGTAATAAGAAAAATAATAGGCTCACCCTTTGAATTATATAAAAAAATAAATTTAATTGCAGTTGGAGCTTATGGAAAAGTATATAAAATTCAAAATAAAAAAACTTTAAAATATAGAGCAATGAAAGTAATTTCAAAAAGTCAATTAAAAAAAAATTACACTGAAGAATTAATTGAAAATGAAATAGAAGTTTTAAAAAATATTAATCATCCTAATATTATCAAATTATATGAAGTTTATCATGATGATACTAATTATTATTTAATTAATGAATATTGTTCTGAAGGAGAATTATGTAAATTTTTGATTGAGTTTAAAAAATTTCCTGAAGTTATTGTTAGGAAATTAATGTTTCAAATTTTCTATGCTGTTGGCTATTTACATTCTAATGGAATTATACATGGAGATTTGAAATTGGAAAATTTAACAGTTGATTGTAATACTTATGATGTTAATTTGAATAATGAGTTTCAAAGGAATAATTCTTCTACTTCTGAAACCTCTTTTCAGGAAGCTTTATCTTTAAATAATAATTCAGGAAATAATAGTAATAATACTAGTGTTATTAGTGAAAATATTAATAATGATAATAATAGTAATAATTATAATAGTAATGATAATAACAATAATAATAATAACAATGAGAATAATAATAATAATAGCAATGATAATAATAATATTAATAATTATAATAGTGAAAAAAATTTAGATTTATTTATTTTACAATACTTAGAAAAATATGATTTAAAATTAATAGATTTTGGTTGCAGTAAAATATTTTCAAAAAAAAAGAAAGAAGAAAAATTTTTTAAAGACAAGATAGGAACAATAACTTATTCAGCACCAGAAGTAATAAAAAATAACTATACAGAAAAATGTGATATATGGTCATGTGGAGTAATAATGTACATATTATTAACAGGAGAATTACCATTTAATGGGATAACAGAATCAGATATAAAAAATAAAATATTAAGAGGAAGATTTTGTTTTTATAATAGATTATTTAAAAATATAAGTTTCGAAGCAAAAGATTTAATTAGACAATGTTTTACATACGATCCAAATCAAAGATTAAGTTATAAAGAAGCTTTAAATCATCAATTTTTTAAAAATGATTTATTTGAAAATATATATTTTAATCTTTATCCAGAAATAGAAAATAATATAAAAGAAGCAATTAATTCTTTAATTTCTTTTTCAAATAAATCAAAATTTTTTCAAACTGTAATAACTTATTTAACTCATAATTTTATATCAAAAGAAGAAGAAACAAAATTAAAAATAATTTTTTTATCAATTGATACTGATTTAGATGGTAAAATATCAAAGAATGAATTAAAGGCAATTTGCAATAAATTAGAAATAAATATATCTGAAGAAAAATTAAGAGAAATAATAAAAAGAGTAGATTTTGATAATGATGGTTTTATTGATTATATTGAATTTTTACAAAGTACAATTAATTTAAATAATTTATTTACTGAAGATAATTTAAAATGTGCTTTCGATAATTTTGATATTCAAAATGATGGAACTGTTTCTGTTTTAGAATTAGAAGAAATTTTAGGTTTTAATAATAAAACTAATAGAAATGTTATTTTTGAATTTATGAAAGAAATTAATAAAACTGAAAATGATGAATTCACTTTTGACGAATTTAAAAATATTATAATCAATTTATTAAATGAAAGTAAAGGGAATTAATTATGTTTTTTCTTTTCTTTTTTGGAATATTATGATTTATTATTGTAAGTTTTTCTTATTATTTTTAATTTTTTTATTAAACATTTTTTATTATTTATTTATTTATTAAAAGCCATTATATGTTTTTATATTTAAATAGTATGAATTTATATATTTTATTCAAAAATTAAAATGATTTTTGATTTATTAATTTTTGTTTTTTTGCTTTTTTTCCTTATTAAAAAATTGAATATCACAAAATTAAACAATGAAATAATAGAAAAATCTCAATTTCTAATAAAAAATATTCCAATATTTAAAGAGAATAAATATATAGAATATATAAAAAATCCAAAGACAAAAACCTTTTCAATATTATCATATAATATTCTTTCTCAAAGATATATGAAAAGAAAAGAAATAAAAAGTTTAGAATTAGAAAAAAGAATACCAAAAATAATAAAAGAAATAAAAGAAGAAAAAGTAGATTTATTTTGTCTTCAAGAATCAACTTTTGAAGTATATCAAAAATATTTATTACATTCTTTTAATGAATATAATATAATTACATATGATAATGCAGGTTCATATTTAATGAATGTAATTGGAGTAAAAAAAAAAAGATTTGAAATATTAAGTGAAAGTAAATTTGATTTATCAAATAATATAATTGATATAATTGGTAATAGAGGAATAATAAATATAAAAATAAAAGATAAATTATTTAAAGACAAAATTATTTCTTTATTTAATGTTCATTTTCCTTGGAAACCAATTTATGAATATCAAAAAGCAAGAATATTAAATATTATATTTGAATTTATTTTACAAAATCAAAATGATATTATTATTATTTCAGGAGATTTTAATAGTATTCCAAATTCAGTTCCTATTAGAATGATTTATTATAATGATTGGATTAATGAATTTAATGATGATAAAAATTATATTGGGAATTTTATTTTTACTAAAAGTGAAATTGATTTAATTAAAGAAATGAGAATTAAAATGAGAAAAAGAGAAAATTTTAGAAATACTATGAATAATATTTTTAATAATAGTAAATTTGTTTATGAAAAATATTTTTTGAGAAGTGCTTATGATGAATATAAAAAAGGAGATAATTATGAAAAAAAATCCAATTATGATTTTTTAAGATTTCATCCTGATTATACTAATTATACTAATAATTTTATTGATACAATTGATTATATTATTTATTCTAAATATCTTAAAAAAGTAAAAATATTAAAAATTCCTTTAATTTCAAAAGATTATCTTCCAAATGAAATTTATCCATCAGATCATTTAAAACTTTATGTAGAATTTGAATATACAAAAAAATAAAAAACAAAAATAATTTATTTAATTAATAAAATAAAAATAAATATTTTTTTACGATTCTTTAAATCAAATGGAAAACGGAGGTAAAAAAATAATATTTTGGATAAATGGAAAAGATGAAGAATCAACATTTGAAATAAAAATATCAGAAGACATAAAAACAATAAAAAGATTAAAAGACATAATTTTCTATGAAAAAAACTTTTCAAAATCATTATATGAGAAAATAAAAATATATAATCATAAAGGAATGGAAATAGATGATTTTGATGTAATAGATTTATCAAATAATCAAATATTATATTTAAGTTTGGATGGAAGTAAATTTAATGAATTAAATTATGTATATGAATATAAAGTAATAAAAGAAATTAAATCAGGAGGATATGCAGAAGTGTTATTAGGAAAACATGTTATAACAGGAGAATTAGTATCAATAAAAAAGCAATTATTAGAAAATTTTACAACAGAAGAATTATATAATATATCAAGAGAATTTGTTTATTTATCAAATTTAATTCATAAAAATATAATAAAAATGTATTCATCATATACATATAATAATTGTTTATATAATATAATGGCATATGCAGAAGGAGGAGAATTATCTCAATTAATATTTAATAATGAAAAAATACCAGAAGAAAGAATAAAATTTATTTTTAAGCAAATTCATGAAGGAGTGAAATTTATTCATAGTAAAAATGTAATTCATAGAGATTTAAAGCCAAATAATATATTATTTCTAGATAAGGAAAAAAATCATGTTGTTATTATTGATTTTGGAATATCTGGAATAGCAAATGGAAAAAGTAGAGAAATAATAAAAGCAGGAACTATTAAATATGTTCCTCCTGAACTTTCTTCAGGAGAACATTTTCAATCTTCACCTAAAATTGATATTTGGGCTTTAGGTATTATTTTATATTTAATGAACTTTAAAATTTTTCCCTTTGATGGAACTGATGATGAAGTGATTGAAAAAATGGAAACTGAACCTTTAAAATATCCATATGGAATTAAAATTAAAAAAAGCTTAATTAATTTAATTAATGGAATGCTTGAAAAAAATCCTAATAGAAGAATAGATGTTTTAGACAATTTATTTGATTTATGGTATAATGATTGTTCTGATGAGTGTGTTGTTTTTAAAAAAAAAACTAGTAGTAATAATAAATTTTTATCTCCTTATAAAAAAAGAAGTAAAATCGGAGAAGAATTTATAAAATCTAATTTTCAAAATAAACAACCAAGTAAATTTGGAAGAAGATTTTCTACTAAGGATATTGATAAATTTGAAGATGGGTTTCCAATTAGAAGTGTTAAAACTAAAAAATAAAATTTTGAATTTGATAAAACATATTTATATATTAGATGTTTTATATAAGTAGTTTTTGAATATATTGATAATATTTTATTCAAATAAAGAGTTTTTTTTTTATATTTTTAAAAGATAATATTTATATAAAAATAACAAAAAAAAAATCAAGAAATAAACATTAAATAAATATATTTTATTGACTTAAATTATCATTTTCCCTTAATTTTTCTTGAATAATTGCTTGTAATTTATTTTTTTTATCTTCTCCTAAATTATATTTTTCACAAAATTCTTCTGCAATTTTCATAGGATCATCTCCAGGATAAATAACTAATTTAACAATATTATTACTATCATCAATATTTACTTCAACTTTTAATAAAGGAGAAACACCATTTTTAATATCAGAATCTTTAGAAAGATTAAATTCATCATAATCTCTATTTTTATAATTTTTTTTTTTATTAAAAATATTAAAAGTATCTCTATTAGTTTTATATTCCATATCAAATCTCATTGGAATTAAATTTTCATTATTATTATTTAAATTAGAAAATCTAGTATTTCTAATTTTTTCTAATCTAATCATTTCATCTAAATATCTTTGATCATTTTCTAAAGGATTTTGTTCAAAAATATTTAAATTTAAAGTATGAATTTTTGGCATAAAAGAATATTTTTCTAATTCACTATTATCATTTTCTTTTTTTTTTAATTTTTTCATATATGATATTTTACCGTCTGTATATAATTTTTCTACTTTTGATTTTATATCTTTTATATTTATTGGATGTGATGAAATATTTGGTTGAAAAGTACAATATTTCATTTCTTCTTCTTCTTTTTTTTTTCGAAGATTTTCTAATAATATTTCCTTTTTAATTATATTGTTATTTAATGTTAAATAAAAATTCGATTTTGATCTTTTTTCTTTTTTTTTCTCATTTTTTTCTTCATTTTCTTCCTTTTTCTTATTTTTTTCTAATCTTTTTCTTGTTTTTTCTTCATTCCATCCTTCTAACATTTTTGAAGAAAAAGGAAGAAATTTCTTTTTTATTAATTTTGTTGTTTTATTTAAATAATTATATTTATCAAAATCAAATTCTGGTATATTTGATTTTATAAAAGAAGTAGATGAAATTATTTTATTATTTTTATTTTTTTCTTCTTCTTTTATTTCATCTTTTCCTTTATAAATTCCTAAAAAAGATAAAGCAAATATTATAAACTGATTAGAATTTATTTTATTATTATTTGGATTTAAATATTTATTAAAAGATAATTTTACTAAATTTTCATTTTTATTATTATTTGAAATACATTTTAACTTTTCTAATAATTGAAAATATTCTTCTTCATTTATTTCTATATTTTCTTTTTCATTATACATTTCAGTTAAAATTTTTTCTAAATTTGAAATAAATTTTTTTAATATTACTTTTTTTGTTGAAGAAGATAATAAATCTATTTTATTCATTTCTTTTTCCATTTCATCTTCAATTTCTTTTTTTTTTTCTTCTCTTTCTTTTTTTAATTTTTGATCTTGTAAAAATAATTTATTTGAATATTCTGTTAATTCTTTCATTGATTTTTTTATTTTTTTTTCATTTTTATTTTCTGTATTTGGAGTTTTTGAAAATATCGTTTTTCCATTCATTAATCTTTTTAAAGTTTCTTCTTTTGTTTCATTTAAATTTCTTTTTTGTATAATTTGTTCTGAATTTTTAGATATTAATTTAACTGAATTTATATCTTCTTCTTTTTTTTCTTTATTTTTATTCATTCTTTCAATATAATTTAATTTATTTTCTATAAATCTTTGTTGATCTTCAAAAAAAATTTTTGGATCTCTCATTTCAATATTTTTTCCATTTGGTTTAAAAGTATAATTTTTTTTAAACTCTAAATTTTGTTGTTCTTTTTTTTCTTTTAATTTATTTAATCTATTTTCTTCAAACATTTTTTGTCTTTCCATCATATCATTATATTTTTTTTCACTTAATTTTTTGTTTATTTTTGGTTTATTATGATAATTTAAATAATCATTATCTGTTAATTCTGTATATATATCTAATTTATTATTTAAATCTCTGTTTAAATACTTTTCATATAAATTTTCTGTTATTTGACTGAATATACTTTTTTCATCTGAGTTTGATTTAAAAAAAGGAAATTTTGATTCTAATTTTTCTGTATTTTTACCTATATAATCATTATTATTCTTTTCACCTTTTTCTTCTTTTTTTTCTTCATTTGATTGATTTGATTCAAATGCTTCTGATTCTTCATTTTCATTTTCTTCATTATTTGATGATTCTTCTTTTTCAATGTTTGCTTGTGAGTCATCTGACATATTTTTATTTTAAATATTTTTAAGAAAATAATAATATATATTAAAAATATTTTTTTTAAAGCAAAAAGGAAATAAAAATGATTTAAAAAAATAATTAAAACTAAAAATTTAACTATTCCCAGGAGTATTAAAAGAATTTTGAGTAGGATAATAACTTCCACTATTATTATTATTATTACTATTATTATTATTACTATTACTATTATTATTATTATTATCATTACTAAACAATTCAACAGTTTTTTCTTTAATTCCAACATAACTTTGTTCCATAGTATCAACAACACCTTTAACAATATTATTTTGAGCAATATCACTTCCTTTTTCATAGATAAAATCTCCAACTTTTTTTCCAACATTAAGAACATTTTCTCCAGTTTGTTTAATTGCTTGATTAATTCCATAATAGTCCATAGTATTACTAATACTTTCTTTAGCTTGATTAAATGGTTTATCTATTCCAGTGAATTTTGCAGTTGAAGAAATTGCATTTCCAATTAAACCAAAAAAATCTCCTATTAAATTTTTTGCTTTATTCAAATCTGCTTTTATTATTTCATGATTTGATAATTCATTATTATTGTTTTCATTAAAATTAATATTAAATGAAAAATCTGAATTTTCATATAATTCAATTCCTTTTTCATAATTTGGTCTTAATGATAATAATTTTTTATAATTTTCATCTGAATTGTTATTTAATAATTTTTCTACTTCTGCTTTTAATAATAAAGTATAATATTCTGATATTACTGTTAAATATTTATTTTCTATTGAAGGCTCTTTTAAATTTATATTATATTCATTCATTAAATTTAAAAAACGAGTATTTCCTCCTATTGAAAGTAACTTTATTTCATATTCTGAAAAATCTGAAACTTCACATGATTTTATTTTTAAAGGTTTTTTAAAAGTTTTATGAATTTTTGCACATTTTCCACATAAGAATATTGAAAATGGAAATGAAACCCAAGTTGGATTTTCTTTTTCACATTCTAAACATTTGTTATTTCCTGGTAAAGATGATATGTTCATTATTGTAATACTTGAATCCATTTTTTTATCTTTTTTATTTTTTTTTTAATTTATTTTTTTAAGTTTTATGGAAAGAACTTTTGAATTGGAGAAATTTTCAGGTGGGATTACAAAATGGAAAAAAAAATTTATTATTATCTCTAAAGATGAAATTGCCTATGCTAATATTGATAAAAAGGACAAAATAATAGAAAAATATCATATTTCATCTATTAAAAAAATTGTTATTATTGGAGATATAGATAAGCCTTATTTACTTATAGAAATTGATTCTCAGCATTCAATGAAACTTTCAACAAATGAAAAAAATTATTCTTCTTTAAATGATATTAAAAATATTTTAAATGTAAAGAAAGTAGAATATTTTATTAATATATGTCGATTTAAATATATGTTAGAAATACTTAAATGTTTTAACATAAAAGAATTTGAAATAAATATTAGTAATTATATAAGTGATTCATCTTATAATGATATTAAAAAAAGTTTTGATAAAAACAAAGAAAAATTAAAAGATTTATCTGAGAGAATTACACCAAAATATAATAAATTAATTGATTTTAATAATGAAGGAAAAAAAGAAGAAGAAAAAGAAAAATATTTTGAAATGACAAATTTTATAGATATTCTCCCTTCAAATCATATTAATCAAGACTTCAATACAGATCAAATAAAAAAATTAGGAGAAACATATGATAAACTAATAAATTTATTATCATTCTTCAAAAAAAGACAATTAATGAATTATTATAAACTTTCAAGTAAAGATGATAAAATGGATTTTTTAACAAAAGAAAAAAATAATGAAAACAATAAAAATACAAATAATAATATAGAAGAAAATAAATTAGAAAACCAAGAAAAAAAACTGAAAAAAATATCAGAAGAAAATTTAATTCTTCGTGATAAATTAATGACATTATTAAACCAGAATTCAACAATAAAAGAAGATTTCAAAAAGAAATTAAATAAAGAAAATTTCAAAATGTATTTTTGTTACAATTGTAATAATTTATTAAAAAGAACATCAAAAAGTGATTCAACATGTAATTTTGATAAAAAATGTGATAAAAATTCAATATTTTATTGTAGAAAATGTAAAATTCATTATTGTACATATTGCATCAATTATCAAAGAAATTTAAAATGTTCAAAAAATCATTCTTTTTTTCCTGTGATAGATTGCCATGATAAAAATTATAAATGTTTAATATGTGATTCAAAAACAAATATTCCATTTTATGTATGTTCACATTGTAAAGAAGAAATTTGTTCAAAATGTTCTAATGGAATAAAAGAAAAAGAAAAATCATGTTATATATGTAATAATGAATTAACTTGGAAGAAAAGTATTTATTCACAATGTAATAAATGCAATAATTATAATCATTGTTTTTGGAATTGTTGTTCTTGTGATTTTTCTATGTGTTTAAATTGTTATCCTATTTTAAGTAAAAAATGTGGTGCTTTTCATGATTTTGAAATTTATAATTTAGATTTAGAAAGAAATAATTTCGATTTTTATAATAATGATAATTTTGAGATTATGTTTTTTAATAATTTTGAGTTAAAGTTTTTTGGAAAATGTTCTAAATGTAGAAAAAGTATTAATTGTGGAATAGTTTATTGCTGTTTGAGATGTATGCTTTTCTTATGTAGTTCTTGCTTTAAGGATATTGATTAAGATTTTTTTTGGTTAATTTTTATATTTTTTTAATATATTTTTAAACAAGGGTTTTTAGGTAAAAAAGAATTTTTATGAAATTTATTATTTAATCAATAAATTATTGTCTTCAAAAAAATAAACGTAAAAATTTAATATAATAAATAAATTTTATAACAAAAATATATAAAATAATATTAATCACTAAAATCTCTTTCTCGTTTATTCCCCAAAATATTATTATCTTCCTTAATATAATTTGAATAATTAACTTCAACAACTTCTCCATCTTCAATTTCTTCAAAATCAGGTTTTTCAATAGAGTTTAAAACATAGCTTTTAAATTTCCAAGAATCATGAAAAGAATTGATGAAAAAATAAGATTGTTTTTCAATACAAAAATCAATTAATTTTTTCCAATAAGAATTATTTTTTAAAGTATCAGAATTTCCAATAACAAAACAAGCAAATTTTGCTCTTGACAAAGCAACATTCATTCTTCTAAAATCATTTAAAAATCCAATTCCATAATGATTTTTATTATATTCTTCATCATCATATGAAAAATTTGATCTTACTGTAGAAAAAAATACTATATCTCTTTCTTGTCCTTGAAAAGAATCAACTGTATTTATTTCTATATCTATATTTTTAGATAATTTAAATCTTATTTCATTTAACTTTTCTATAAAAAATTTCACTTGAGATTTATATGGTGTTATTATTGCATATTTTAATTTTATTTCATTATTATTTCCATCAAAGTAATTTTCAGTATTATTTTTCTTTTTTATTAAATTATCTATTAGTTTTATTATTTTTAAAACAAAATCAACTTCACTTAAATTAAAATAACTTTTTCCTTCGAAAAATTCTTTTCCATAAGAAATATCAAAAAAAGAGAAATTTTTATTTTCATTAATGAATTGAAAAATAAAATGATTTTTCATAAGATTAAAAAGTAAAGAATCATCTTTTAAAACTCCATTATAAAAAGTATCTCCGATAAATTTTCTAATATTAAAATGCATTCTATATTGAATGTTAAGAGTATATTTAGGATAATTATTATCAATTAATCTTTCAAACAAACTTCTATTAAAATTAATTTTACTTGCATTTTCAGTAAAAACAGTAGCAGGAAGTTGCATATGATCACCAACCATAATTAATTGTTTAATTTTATGATATAAAGGAATTAAATTTGATGGTTCTATACATTGACAAGCTTCATCTATTATTAAATAATCAAAATTTATATGCATTTTCTTTAATTTATCACTTCCTGAAGAATTCAATGTTGTACATAATATTCTAGTATTTGATATTAAATCAAATTCAAATTTCTTTCTTTCATTTTTTAAATCTGTTAATTGGTGAATTAGGAAATAACGTTTTGTTTTTAATTCTGATAATTTATTCTCTAAAAATTCATTTTTTTGATTTTCTTTTTTAATTGTTTTCATATATTTTTCTATTTCTTTATTTACTAATTCTAATGAAGAACTATATTCATTATTTAAATTTTTATATTTTTTATCACTTAATTTTTCCAAAGAATAATTTTGAATAATTTTCCCGTTAGATGTATATAAATATTTATTTTCTTTTTCTTTTCTATCATAAATTCCAAAACGGATAAAATTTTTTTTAATTCTTTCTAAATTTTCATTTAAAAGACCAATATTTGCAATTCTAGCAGAAATTTCATCAATAGCAGTATTACTAGGAGCACAAATTAAAATTTTTCCATTATTATTTAATAAAAATAAACTTATTAAACCTAATATTGTATGTGTTTTTCCTGTTCCTGGAGGTCCTTGAATTAATAATATATCTTTATTTTTCATTTCACTTGCTTTTATTATAGCTTCTGTTTGTGATATATTAAATATTTTCTTTTTTTTTATATTTTCTAGAAATAAACGAGATTTTACTGTTAAATTATTATTTTGTTCTTTCTCTAAAAATAAATCTTTTGAATATAATATTCCTGTAAAATTTGATAATTCTAAATTTAATATTGCTTTATATTCTCTTAATGGAGAAGTTAAATTTCCTAAATAATATGTTTTATATAATTTAATCTCTTTAATATTGTCATTTACAAAATTTATTAAATGAAATTTTTTTATATATTTATTATGAATGAAACAATTTATTTCAAATGATTCATTATTTAATTGAATTAATCCAATGAAATAATTTTCTTCATTTGAATTTTTAAAATTTATATTATTAAAGTTTATTTTTTCATTATTAGGATAAAAAGCAACAATATCATTATCTTTTAAAATTTTGATTTTATAATCACTTAATTTTTTATTTGGACTAATTTTAAATAAAGTAATATTAGAATCAGATTCATTAATAAAAGAAAAACTAACTTCAACATCAATTTTAAGATAATTTTCAATTTCTGAAGTTTCAGATTTATCTCTTAATAATAAATTTCTTAATTCATTAAAAAAATTTTTAATCCAAATATATTTATAATGAATTTCACTTTCAAAAGTATTTGGAATTTCTTCTGAAGATTGTTTATTTTCATAAAAATCAAAATCTAAAATTTTTTCAAAAATCTCATTTTCTGTATACTTAAAAGATTTATAATATTTTATATTATTTGTACTTTTTCTTAATGGATTTATGTGAATATTTAAATTTTGAAATAATTCATTTTTCGTTTTTATTTCATTTTGATTTTTATTATTTTTTGGAATTGAAAAATTTCTTTTTTTTTCTCCTACAAGTAATATTTCTAATCTTTCATTTTTTCTTTTTGCTTCTTCTTCTCTTTTTATTTCTTTTCTATTTCTTTCATTTATTTCTTTATTTAATTGTAATATTTCTAAATAATCAATTTTTTTTTTATTGTTTTCTTTTGTTTGATTATTTATTTTATTTATTTCTTGATTTTTATTTATTCTGTTTTTTGTTATTTTTTCTAAAGATTCTTTTATTTTTTTATTTATTTCTATTAGTTTTTCTGATTTTGATGTAACTTTGATTTCATGTTTATTATTATTATTAATTAATTTATTTTTATTGTTTTTTTGAAATATATCTACTTTATTTATTATTTCTTTTTTATTATTTGAAGAATTATAATTTATTTTTTTTTGAAGAAATTCATTTTTTAAATTAATATTTAAATTTTGAGGTTTTGATTTTGGAATTGAATAAGGAAAATTTTTGTTTGTTGAATCATTTGATTTTGTTCTATTATTAGAATAATCAAATTTTAAAGAATTTGACTTTTTTATTTCTTTTTTCTTTAATTCTGTTAAAATTTTTTGAAATGCTTTTGATAAAGCATGTGGGTTTGTTGACATTGTTTAATATACTCAAATTTTAAAAAATTTATATAAAAATGGAAAATTAAAAAAGTAATTTATAATTTTATTATTTTGATTTATTTAATTTAAAAACATAATAAAATTTTCAATTAAATTAACACAATTACTATAATTACAATATTTTTACTTATTAAAATTAAAATATTAAAATAATTAAATAAAGAAATATTAACACTTAATAAATTAAATCATTATAAATATTGTTTTAACTATATATATTTTAAATCTGTTTAAAAAAAAATTAAAAAAAGTTTTAATACTCGAGTGATGAATAACATATTAAATTTATAAAACTATATAATAACTGTAACCATTATATATCTTACTACTGAAAAAAAAAATTTTATTAAAAAACTCAAGATTCAAGTTCTTTTCCAATATTAATATTTTTATTTGTATTTTCTTGAATTTCTTCGAAATCTTCGTTTTCAATTTCTTGAATTGCTTTATCATTTTTTAACAAATCTTTTGCAATTTGAAATTCATTTTTAATACTTTTTCTTCTTGCTTCTTTAAATTTTTTTTCATGTTCTTCATCAATTTTTTTATCTTCTATACCAACGAAATTTGCTTTAAATTGTAAAACATTTCCAATTTGAAAACTTACACTATTTCTTTTTTTACCATAATTCATTATTTCTTTTTCATTCAAAGGGTTTGAATTTTTTAAAGATGAACGTTTTGGCCTTTTTGGGTTTATATCCGACATTTTTTAATTTGATAAATTTATATTAATTTTACATTTATATAAAAAAGGAATTAAAAAATTAAAAAAATACAACATTATCTAGTTTCTTCTCCAATTTTGGAAATTTTTTAAATTATTTTTCTTCATTAAAGCACTTATTGAAAATTCAGTGAAAATAATAAAAATACTTTTATTAAATTAATTCCTAAATATATAAAATGATATGAAAAATATATTCAAACAAATTTTATAATTGTAAATTTATTGATGATTTTTTTTATTTATCTAAAATATAAATAAAGGAATTATAGATAAAAGATAAGATAAATTCCATAAGCTAATTTAATTTGTTATAAATAAAAATAGTATTTAAAAATAAGTATTTTATCTTCTTAACTTTTTTAAAAATAGTTTTATAATTAATAATTTTAATCCCTTAAAAACATATAAATTATCTTTCCAATTATTTTCAATCTTACAAAAGATATGTTAAACAATAAAACCCAAAATGATTATATAGATACTTAAAATAAATAATTTGAAAAAAAAAATATTTTCTTTATAAACCCCAAATTTAAATTATATATAAAACTTTTTTGACAAATTTTTTACAATGATATCAAATGAAATAAACGTAATTCAAGAAGGAACATTATTTAAAATACCATTAGAAAAATCAAATGAAAAAATAATAAAAAGTGGAAAAACAAAAAAAAATACTTTAAATGAAAAAGTAGACCAAAATTCTTTTAAAGAAAATTCACCTTTTTCAAAAATAAAAAAAGAAAAAATAAAAAATGATTTGGAAATTGATTTTGTATTTAATAAAATAATTAATGAACAAGAACAATTAAAATTTTTTGTAAATAATAATTCCGAAATAATAGAAGCTCTAACAAATTATCAAGTATTAAAGGAAAAAAATAATTTGTTAAGAAAAATTAAAAATTTTTTAAAAAAATTAAAAATAAGTAAAGAATTGATTAGTTATATTATTAATGCTATTCAAAAATATGAAATTAATAAAAATTCAATTAATATAAATGAAGTTAATGAATTCATTCAAAATCAAATAAATGAAAAAAGAAAAACTAGAAAAATATTAAGGAATATATTTGATAAAGTTATCATTTTTTCTAAACAAATTGGTTTTATTGATTAATTTATGTTTATATTTTTTAAAAAAAGTTAGATTTATAAATAAAATTATAATAATATTAATTAAGGATATTTTATATTTTTTTGATTTTTAAGTCATAAAATAATTTATTGAATAATAATTATTATTTTACAATAATGAAGGATGAATTTTATTATTAAAAAAGAATTTATTTTGAATAATTATCTAAATTTGGTATTTATCGTTTATTAAAACACAGTTATATAAATAAAGAAAGAGAAATTTTATAAGTATAATATTTTTACAATTAAAATTATAATTTTAATCAAAAAAAAGCTAAATATTGAAAATAATAATAATAGAATAATAATTAATAAAAATCTTACAATTAATTATTAAGAAAGAATCATAAAAAATAGAAATGATAATTAAAAAGATTATTGTTTTATACTTATAAAATTGAAGAAAATAAAATAAATAAAAGAAAAGAATTTATATATTATTATTATAAATAATATTATTTTTAAATTAATTAAAAAAATAAATTTACCAAAAAATAAATACACAAATGATTATGAAATTATAAAAAAATATTTGAAAAAAATAATGGAATCAAAATATTGTTCAGTAATATATCAAAATTCTAATAAATTAAAAAATAATCTAAATCAAATATTAAAACAATCATCAACATTTAATCAAATACCAAAATTTTTAACATTTGAATCAAACACAACAAGATTAGATACAATAACAAGTGAAACAGAAGAAGATGATATGGATGTTTTTATTGCAAATTTTTTAAAAGATAAATATAAAATATTAAATGAATATCCTAAAGATAATTTAAATAATAAAAATAATATTATTAACAAATGGAAAGTTTTAATTAATGTTATTATTGCTATTATTAGAATGAAAAAAATTAAAATTAAAAAATTATCTTCAAGTAATATCAGTGAAATTTTTAATAAAAAAATGCCAATTCAAAATAAAAATAAATTTAAAAATTCAATTATCGAAGAAAAAGAAAAAGATAAAGAAATGAGTTATATTTTAGATCAAATTAAATTATTTCAATTAGTAAAATATGGTTATGATAAATATGAAGAAGATATAATTAATTTATTAAAAAAGAATAATTTTGTAAATGATACAAATTATGAAAATCATACACCATTATATGAAGCATGTTTAAATGGTTATGATAAAATTGCTAAAATTTTAATAGATAATGGAGCTGATTATTTAAATTTAAATGTAAATAATGAAAGTGTACTTGATATTTCTGTAAGGTGGAATTATTATAATTTAACTAATTTTTTACTTTTTTATTGTAATTGGCCTAAACAATATATTAAAAATGCTTGTAAATTAATTCAAAATAAAGAAATTAAAAATTTATTTGATAAATATAAAAAATTAAAAAAAAAAGAAATGTCAAGCTTACATTCTTAAAATATAAATTAGTATGATGGAAAAATTTATATATTTTTGATGTTTTTTTATATTTTAAAAAAAGGTTCTTATTATAAATATTCTTGTATAAAAGAATTTTCCTTTATATTATCCTTTTATTATTAAAATTAAATTTGATAAAATAATAATAATAATTATAAGATATGAATAAGATATTTATTATTATTAAAATTAATTTTAAATAATTTGTTATCTTAAAAATATAAATATTTTTTTCAAAATAAATATTTAAGAAATAAATACATTTATAAAAAATGAAAAGATAAAATTTATTTATGACGATAAGATTCTTTGATTAAAAGTCTAAAAGGTCTAACACCATCAGTACTTCCTTCACAAATCCAATAATCTTGTTTTTCATAAGGAATTCTCAATTTTGTAGGATTAACTTTAAACAAAAGAACAACAGCATAATATTTTTGATTAATAAATAATCTTCCTGCATATTGTTCAGCAACATGTATATCAGGAGTTAAATAAACCCCTTTTCCACAATAAGGATAAGTATTTTTAGTGTCTTCATTACAATTAATAGACTTATAATATTGTTGTCCGCTGCCTTCACTTAAATTATTTTTATAAATATCATCAATAATTCTCATAATTTCTCTATTTGATTGAGATCTTCTTGCAGTTCCATGATATGCATTAATCCATTCTCCTTCTTTTCCTTCACATCCTAACCAAGAATTATCTTCTTCATCATATTTATTATATATATTAAATTCATATGATGTCCATCCATATGCCGGTACATATTTTTTACCTCCTATTATTTTCTCTTTCTCATTTTTATTTACTAAGTGAACTTCATAATTATATATTAAAAAATCGGGAATATATTTTGTAAAAAGTTGAAGAGGAAAATATATTAATGATTCATCATTTGTGATAAATCTTTTTATCGATTGTAAATATTTTAAAAATTGATTATAATATGTTCCTGTTCCTAATTTTTTGTGAAGAAGGTTTAATAATGAATACATTATTTCTCCTGGAAATTTATAATTTTTTGATATTACATTAATTATTTTTTTCATCGTTTCTTCTGAATATTTTGGATCTAATTGTATTCGTAATTCTAATAATTTTTCAAAGTTAAACATAAATTGTTCTTTTTTTTCATTTTCTAAATATATTAATGTTAATTGTTCAAATGATTTAAAAGAAAATTTTCTTTCTGAAGAATTTGACATTTCATAATTTATTATATTTTCATATTGTTCTATTTTACTTGATAAATTTTCCTCTTTTTGTGCTGAATCATATAAATTATCTAGCTCAATTTCTAATTTATTGTCAAATATTTCTTCATAATTCTCGGTTTCATCATAATCTACCATGTCACTTTCTATATCATAAAACTCCATTTTTTAATATTTATTTTATTTTGTGTAAAAAAAATTATTTCTTTCCTTTTAAAATTATTTTTTACAATAAATAATTTATGGGGATTGGGGATTGGGCCCAATCCCCAATCCCCAATCCCCAATCCCCATAATTATAAA
>JAEEGK010007830.1_pt1 | contig 25421 bp, 22 predicted proteins | sample 8958771 | NCBI WGS metagenome assembly JAEEGK01 (sample SAMN16246547, study PRJNA631951) | gut metagenome | biome: gut microbiome; feature: rumen; material: SC-attached | host: Bos | place: Iran: Karaj | collected 2018-10
TCCGTAGTCGAGGCTCGTCACGCTGTCCGGGATCGCCAGCCCCGTGATTCTCCTGCATCCGTAAAATGCTCCGGCGCCAATGCTCGTCACGCTGCCCGGAATGGTTACGTCCGTCAGGCCGGTGCAGTCGGAAAACGCATAGTCGCCGATGCTCGTCACGCCCGACGGGATCGCATACGCTCCGCTCCTGCCGCCGGGATACCCGATCAGCGCAGCCGTGGACTTGTCAAAGAGTATGCCGCTCACCGCTGTATACGCCGGATTTGCGCCGTCCACGGTGAAAGCCTGCAGGCTGCCGCAGCCGGAAAACGCCCCGGCGGCAATGCTCGTCACGCTCGCCGGAATGGTTATGTCCGTCAATCCACTGCAGCCATTGAATGCAGCAAGACCAATGCTCGTCACGCTGCCCGAAATGGTTACGTCCGTCAGGCCGGTGCAGTTGTAAAACGCATAGTCGCTGATGCTCGTCACCCCGCTGCCGATGCTGACCTCGGCGATCTGAGCCCGGTAGGAATACCAGGGGGGCAGATTGCCGGAAAAATACATCCTCCCGCTGCCCTCGATCGTCAGCAGCCCGGCGCTGTCCAGCGTCCAGGTGAGGCCGCTCCCGCAGCTGCCGGAGGCGACCGTATCCGCCGCCAGGGCCCCGCCGGGCAGCAGGGCCAGGAGGAAAATCAGCGCCAGGGCCAGGGAAAGCCCTTTTTTCACTGGTGTCTTCACATCGCATCGCTCCTTCTTCTTCGTATTCCCACGTGCCCGGCGAGGTCTTTTCCGCCGAGCAGCCGGAGAAAACGAACCGTATATTTGCGCTCAGTATACATACTTTTCCTCCAATTGGCAAGCCCGTCTTTTCACCGGAAAGACGGCAAAACCGGGCGGCCTTACACGGGCCGCCCGGTGTTTGCACGATTCGCTTACTTCATGCCGATCTTGTCGATCTGGATGTCGAACCTCTTTTTCAGCTTCTCGATGTACTCGGGAGTCTTCTTGTCGGGATTCAGGGTGCAGATGGAGTTGTAGGCCTGGAGGAACAGGGACCAGTAGCTCTGGCCGACCACGTCGTAGATCTCCGCCTTCTCCAGCACCTCCAGCTTGTGGGGCGCGAAGCGGGGGATATCCAGGATGCACTCGTCGTCGGCGATGATCTCCTGGCCCAGGATGGTGAACTTCACCTTGCCCTTGCGGACGTAGAGCAGCTCCCGCAGCTTGGGATACTTCACCCACTCGGCGGTGAAGCCCGGCTCGCAGACGGCGCCGATCAGCTCCTTGGTGCCGCCGTTCTCCCAGCGCTCCACCAGGACCTTCACGCTGCAGCCGGGGAACTCGTAGGAGGCGTGGGGCCGGTCCATGTGCTTCACGGCGAGGCACTGCTCCACGGGCACGTCCTTATAGACGAAGGGCTCGGGCAGCACGACGGAGTCCATCTCGCCGCGGTAGGCCAGAGCGTTGAGCTCGGGATCGTCCTTCAGCTCGGGCATGAACTGCTTTACGCGGCCGATATCCGTGTTCTCGGGATAGACCTCAAAATCGTGGTAGGTGCCGCGCCACTTGGTCTCCTCCATGAAGAGCATGCCGTGGGCCTGGCCCGCCTGCAGGTGCACGATGTCGCCGGGCTTGCAGAGGACGCGCTGGCCGTTGATGAAGAGATAAAGGCTGCCGCTGTCCACGAAGAAGGTCTCGTAGCCGTGCACGTGGTAGTGGGGCATCTGCCAGGTGGCGCGCATCTCCTCGGGCACCTCGTGCATGATGGTGTCCAGGAACCAGTACAGGCCGTGGGGTCCTACGGCGTCGGTGATCAGTCCGGCCTCGGAAGCGACCTTGCCGCTGGGCCAGGTGTGCTTGCCGCTGCCTCTCCAGGTGGTCTCCGGGGTCTTCAGATCATACAGGAACGTGTAATTGGCCATGTGTTTTCTCCTTTCAACCTAGTTTAACGTATCTTCCCGCTCCGGCCGGGGCTTCCCCGCCCGGATTGCTCATTCAACCTATAAACATACTAATCTTTTCCAGCGCCGCTGTCAAGCCGAAGGGGGAAGAAGATACAAAAGAAAGCCGCCGAAGCGGCTTTCTTTTTGACAGTTTGCCTATTTTGCTCATTCTCCGTACACCGGGGGGAGACGCAGCTTGTGCCCGCTGCGGGCGTGATAGCGGTCGATGACGGCCTGTTCCTCCGGGCTCACCGCCTCCCCGGCCAGGAAGCGGTCGATGGCGGCGTAGCTCACGCCCATCTCCCCCTCGTCGGTCTGCCCCTCGAAGAGCCCGGCGGAGGGGGCCTTGCGGATGATGTTCTCCGGGGCTTCCAGATACCGGAGGAATTCGTAGATCTCCGTGACGGTCAGGTCGCCGATGGGGTTGAAGTCGCAGGCCCCGTCCCCCCACTTGGTGAAATAGCCCATATACCGCTCGCTGCGGTTGCCCGTTCCTGCCACCAGCCGGTTTTCCGCCGCGGCCACAGCGTAGAGGGCCGTCATCCGCAGGCGGGGGTTGATGTTGGTGGAGGCGGCGGTGTTCAGCTCCGTCACCCCGGTCAGGGCGCCGGTCATGGCCTGCTTCACCGCCGTCAGATCCATGACCCGGGTCTCGATGCCGAATTTCTCCGCCACAGCCATCCCGTCGGCCATGTCCTCGCCGAAATTGCGGCTGGATTCGCAGGGCAGGCAGATGCCCACCGTGTTCTCGCAGGCCAGCTTGCAGAGGATGCCCGTGAGGGCGCTGTCCTTGCCGCCGCTGTTGCCGTAGACGATGCCGGAGGCGCGGGCCTCCGCCAGCTTCTCCCGGATGAAGGATATCCGGGCTTCCTTTTCCTTTTCGTAATCTCTCACTGATTTTCCTCCTTTTGCCAAACCGCCGCCAGAACGCCCGGCAGCTCCGAAAACGTATGCAGGACCGCCTCGCAGGGGGCTTCGCCGCCGAAGCCGTAGGCGGCGCGGATGAAGGGCAGGCCCGCCGCCCGGGCGGCCGCCCCGTCGGCGGCCGTGTCCCCCACGTAGACCGCCCGGCGCAGTCCGTGCTTCCCGCAGAGGGCGCGGATGTTCTCCGCCTTGCCCGACGCCGGATTGCCCAGCCAGGCCGCGTCGGCAAAGAGCCCCGCCAGAGCGTGGGCCTGGAGAAAGGCGTCCACGTAGCCGTCCATGCAGTTGGAAACGATATACAGTCCGTATTCCCCCGCCAGGGCCGCCAGGGTCTCCGCCACGGCGGGATAGAGCCTTCCCCCGCTGACCCGAAGGTCCTCCGCCTCGGCTTCGGCCGCAGCGTGGATGGCGGCGAGCCCTTCCCCCTCCGGCAGCTCCGGCAGAAAGCGGCGGGCGATCTCCCGGTCCGTCAGCCCCATGATCCCCGCCATGTCCTTTTGGGTGACGGTCTTGCCCCACTTCCCCAGCACCCGGTTCCAGGCGGGGACGATGGCCGACGTCGAATCCCAAAGGGTCCCGTCCAGATCGAAAAGGACGGCGGCCATCACTTCCCGTCCTCTGCGCGGGTGAGCTGACGCACCCAGCGGTAGCGGTTCACCACGATGCCGTTGGGGATGCACTTCAGGAACTGATCCGCCTTCAGGAAGCAGAACACCACGATGGGCGGCGCGTGGAACACGAAGGCGCTGATTGCGGCGGAGGGGATGGTAAACAGCCACATGAAGAGGTTGTCCACGATGGCCTGATACTTCGGATCGCCGCCCCCGGCGATGATGCCCCCCTCCACAGGGTATTCGTAGCAGGAGCCCACGCTGGTTATGCCCAGCACCACCAGGAACTGCTCCGCCAGGAGCCGGGCCTCCTCCGACACCGTGTAGAAGGAGACGATGGCCTTCCGGGTGAGGAGCATCAGCAGGGCCTGGACGACGCCGATGCAGAGGAAAATGAGCTGCAGGGTGCGGGCATAGGGCTTTACGGAAGCGAAATCCCCCCGGCCCACGGTCTTCCCCATGGTGACGCTGGCGGCGTTGGCGGAGGACATGCCCACCACCACGAAGACGCCGAAGATCACCGCGGCGATGGAGTTGGCGGCGATGACGGGGCCGCTCATGTGGCCCAGCACGGCGGTCTGCGCCCCCTGGGCCACGCCCCAGAGGAGCCCGCTCATCATCACCGGCAGGGCTGCGGCGCAGAAATCCTTAAGATAGGCGAAGTCGACGCCGAAAATGTCCCCCAGCTTCATTTTCAGCTTTTTATCGATGAACAGAAGATAGACGAGGATGATGGCCAGCTCCATGCTGCGGCTCACCAGGGTGGCCACGGCCGCGCCCCGGATGCCCAGCTCCGGGAAGCCCAGGTTGCCGAAGATGAGGCAGTAGTTGAGGCAGAGGTTGATGACGATGGTGCTGCAGGACATCACTGTGCCGATGAAGGCGGTCTCCACGCTCTGCAGGGAATACATGAGAGTGTTGGACACGGCGAAGATGATGTAGGTCCAGCACATGATGCGCAGATACTTCACGCCCTCGGCGATCACCGCCCCGTCCCCGGTGAAGATGCCCAGGGCCCGGGCGGGGAACAGCCGGGTGAGGAGGCAGAAGACGAGGCCCGCCGCCAGGGCGAATTTCACGCCCACGGAGGTGATGCGCCGGATGGGGCGGATCTCCTTCCGGCCCCAATACTGGCTGCCCAGCACGCTGACGCCCGCGCCGATGCCGCCGCAGAGCTGCTGCAGGATGAACTGGATCTGATTCACCAGGGTGGCGCCGGATAGGGCCAGCTCCGTATAGCGCCCCAGCATGATGTTGTCCACCAGGTTCACCGTGAGGGCCGCCAGCTGCTGCAGGGTGATGACCAGAAGCAGGGGGAAAAAGGTACGGTAAAAGCTCTTGTCCCGGGTGATGAAGGACCCCTCCGGCAGCGCCGGGGCCTGCCTTTTGCCGCGCCTAGTCATATGCTCCGTTCCCCTTTCCGTGCTGACAGGCGCCGGCAGAATCGTGTCCGGCCGCGCCTTCTTTTCCGGGCTAAAACGATGAAGTCATTTTACCGCGTTCTTCAGCCCGCGTCAAGCCGCACCGCCGGGATACCCCTTCCGTTTACATTCCGCTTCGGATGTGCTATACTGTCGCCCGGAAAACTTCACCGATGGAGGTACCGCATATGAACGCAAGGCCCATCCCCAAGCGCAGCGAGGTCCCCGCGGAGGACACCTGGGACCTCTCCCATATCTTCCCCTCCGACGAAGCCTGGCAGGCGGAGTACGAGGCCCTGAAGGCCCTGCCCGCCCAGGTCGCCGCCTTCCGGGGCACCCTCGGCCGCAGCGCCGGGGACCTGCTCGGCTGGTTCCGGCAGTACGACGAGCTCAGCGTCCGCCTGACGAAGCTCCACGGCTACGCCAACTGCAGCAGCGACGTGGACACGGCGGAGGCCCGCTACGTGGACATGAAGAGCAAGGCCATGAGCGTCATCGTCGCCATTTCCTCCGCCGCGGCCTTCGCCGCCCCGGAGATCATGGCCATCCCGGACGAGACCCTGGAGGGCTTCCTCAGGGCCGAGCCCGCCCTGGAGGAATACCGCCGCAGCCTCTGGCTCATCCGCCGCCGCCGGGAGCACATCCTCAGCCCCGAGCTGGAAGCCGTGCTGGCCGCCGCCGAGGAGATGTCCGAGGCCCCGGACAACATCGGCAGCACCCTGCGCAACGCGGACATGCGCTTCCCCGACGTGACGGACGGGGAGGGTCAGGCCCGCAGCCTCACCAACGGCACCCTCACCACCCTGCTGGAGAGCCCGGACGCGGACTTCCGCCGCCGGGTCTTCGAGACCTACTACGACCGCCTGGGGGAATACCGCAACACCATCGCCGCCACCCTGGACGGGCAGTTCAAGCAGCTGCGCTTTTTCGCCGGGGCGCGGAAATACGGCAGCACCCTGGAGGCCGCCCTCTTCGGCAACGAGATCCCCACGGAGGTCTATTTGAACCTCATCGAGGCGGTGCATCAGAACCTCCCGGCCATGTACCGCTACGTGGCCCTGCGGAAGAAGCTGCTGAAGCTCCCGGAGCTGCACATGTACGACGTGTATACTCCCATCGTTTCCGACGCGGCGGCGGAGATCCCCTTCGCCCAGGCGAAGGAAACGGTGCTGGAGGCCCTGTCCGTGCTGGGGGAGGACTACGTTTCCCTGCTGCGGAAGGGCTTCGACAGCCGCTGGATCGACGTATATGAGAATGTGGGCAAGCGCAGCGGGGCCTATTCCTCCGGCAGCGCCTGGCCCCATCCCTACGTGCTGCTGAACCACAAGGACAACCTGGACAGCATGTTCACCCTGGCCCACGAGATGGGCCACGCCCTCCACAGCTACCACAGCTGCGCTTCCCAGCCCGTGAGCACGGCGGACTACGTGATCTTCGTGGCGGAGGTGGCCAGCACGGTGAACGAGGTGCTGCTCATGCGCCGCCTGCTGGCGAAGACGGAGGAGAAGAAGGCCCGGGCCTACCTCATCAATCATTTCCTGGACCAGTTCAAGGGCACCATCTACCGGCAGACCATGTTCGCCGAGTTCGAGCTCCTGATGGGCCGGATGGCCGAGGCGGGGGAAGCCCTCACCGCCGACGCTCTCAGCGAAAAGTATATGGAACTGAACAGGCTCTATTTCGGGCCGGACATGATCTCCGATCCGGGCATCGCCCTGGAGTGGGCCAGGATCCCCCATTTCTTCTACAATTACTATGTGTTCCAGTACGCCACCGGCTTCTCCGCCGCCGTGGCCATCGCGGAGCGCATCCTCTCCCGGGGTGAGAGCGCCGTGGCCGATTACAAAAAGTTCCTCTCCGGCGGCAGCAGCACCGATCCCATCAGCCTGCTGAAGATCGCCGGGGTGGACATGAGCACTCCCCAGCCGGTGAACGACGCGCTGAAGCTCTTCGACGAGCTGGTGAGCGAGCTGGAGGCGCTGGATCTGTAAATAAGTCAAATCGGACCCGCTTCGCTGGGCTCCGATTTGAGAAGGTACGCCGCTGCCCGCACTCGCTGCCGCTCGCACAGTCCGCTCCGCGAGAGATTTTTCGCGAGGCACATGTCCTCGCGAAAAACATAAAACTCTATTCGCGCCTGCGGGCGCGAACTCTGCGGGGCTTTGTCAAAGATTTCGCGGCAGGGCCACAATCGGCCCTGCCGCTTTCCGTCCCTGCGGGGTCCTGAGCGCCGCCGGAAACGAAGGGCGTTCCCGCCCCCCGCGCCGCCGCTTCGGGGTCGATCTCGATGGAGGCGGAGCCGCCACGCCTGACTTTACCTCCGGTATGTGCCAGCCTATCCGCAGACTTCACAGCGGCGCTTTCAGGCGTTGTACCGGGGCTTCACGCATCGGCAAACTGTGAAGTCTTTTTGCATCCATTTGTTCCTTTTGACGCTGCTGTCTCCGCGCGGAGCCGCGAAGACCGTCCCCATCAATCGAATTGTTACTTGTTAACTATTACTTATTACTTATTACTTGTCATCGCCATTTCCACCTCGTCCACCCCGCCGGGGTGGACGTGCCGCTTTCCCGTCCGCCGGAAGCCAAAGCGCTTGTACAGCCGCTCCGCTCCCTCGTTCGTCTCCAGGATCCACAGCCGGGGCGTCTCCGGGCAGTCGGCGATGGCCTGGCGCAGGAGCGCGGAGCCGTAGCCCTTCCGCTGTTCCTCCGGCAGCACGTAGCAGTCCGCGATCAGGCTGCCGCTGCGGGATACCAGCCCAAGGGCCTTCCCGTTCTCCAGCAGCAGATAGATCATGCTGCCCTCCGCCTGCTTCGCCCGGAGATAGGCCTCCTGCCGCGCCGCCGTGTGGGCCTCCAGGAAATCCGGCGGGCAGATATGCCGATGGGATTCCCGCCAGCTCCTGGCGTGGACCTCCGCCGCCGCGGGCAGCTTGTCTCCGCTGAGCACGATGATCTCCATATCCGACCTCCCGATACCTTCGGCGGCAGGGCCAGGCCCTGCCGCCGTTTCATTTCAGAATCTTCCGATATCCATGGCTGCGAAGTAGCCTCCGTGGACGGCCCCCAGCAGCTTGCCGGGCGCTTTGCAGTCGCCCACCAGGTCCACGTGGGGGGCCAGGGGCGCCAGGGCCAGATAGGTCTCCGTCCGGCTGCGCATGCCCACGGCGTAGAGCACCGTGTCGGCGGGGAGGGTCTCTTCCCTTCCGTCCTTCTCATAGCGGACGCCTTCGGCGGTGATCTCCAGCACCTTCGCCCCGGTGCGCAGGTCCAGCCCCAGCTCCTCCGCTTTGGCCGTCAGGCCGATCTTATAAACAGGGCCCGCGTCCCGCACGGCCTCGTCCATGGCCTCCAGCACCGTGACGGCGTGTCCGGTGTTGCACAGGTGCATGCCGCACTCCACGCCCACCAGGCCGCCGCCGATGACGACCACGCGATCCCCCACGCTCCCCGGCTCCCCGTAGGCGGCCAAGGCATGCCGGGCGAGCCCGACGCCGGGGATATTCGGGGTCACGGGCTCCGCCCCGGCGGCCGCGATGATGTGATCCGGCGCAAGGGCGCGCACCAGCTCCGGCGTGACCTCGGTGTTCAGCAGCACCTCCACGGCGGCCTTTGCCGTCTGGCGCAGGAGCCAGTCCCGCCAGCGGCGGAGATCAACCTTCAGGCTGTCTTCGTCGCAGAAATTGATGGTGCCGCCCAGCCGACCGCTCTTTTCGCAGAGGATGACCCGGTGCCCCCGCCGGGCTGCGGTGACGGCGGCGGTCATGCCCGCGGGGCCGCCCCCCACGACGAGCACCTTCTTCTTATGCGCCGCCGGGGCGACGGGCTCATCCCCGAAGCCCAGGCGCTGCTCGTGGCCGGTGAGGGGATTTACGGTGCAGCTGAAATGCCGGTGCAGATTGTCCCCGTCGGTGCAGTTGAGGCAGCGGAGGCAGGGGCGCACGTCCTCGCCCCGCCCCTCCATGGCCTTCTCCGGCAGACAGGGGTCGGCGATCAGCGCCCGGGACATGCTCACCCCGTCGCACTTGCCGGAGGCGATGAGCGCTTCGCCCATCTCCGGGGAGAGGACGGAGCCGATGGAGAACACGGGGATACGCACCTTGCCCGACTGCTTGATGGCGGCGCTGAGGTCGCTGTTGAGGCACCAGGGGCGGAAGGTGGTGCCGAAGAACCAGGTGATGCCCTCGGAGGAGATCTCCGCCAGGTCCACGTATTCCTGGGCCCGGCTGAGGAATTCCGTGACCTCCTCCACGGTCATGCCGCCCGGCTCCCGGTCGGCCCCGGAGAGGCGGATCATCACGACCTTCTCCGGCCCCACCCGGTCCCGGATGCGCTTCAGGGTCATGAGGGGGAAGCGCATGCGGTTTTCCAGGCTGCCGCCGTACTCGTCCGTGCGGTGATTGGCCAAAGGGGAGAGGAACTGGGGGAAGAGCCAGCCGTGGGCGGCGTGGATGAGCACGGTGTCGAAGCCCGCGCCGTACCAGTATTCCGCCGCGTCGGCGAAGGCCTCCGCCACGTCCTCCATATCCTGCTTCGTCATGGCGTTCACGTGGCCGTACATGGAATCTGTTTCGTCCGGCCCCATGGGGTTCTTCACGTTGAACTCGTGCCGGGCGTTGCGCCCGCCGTGGGTAAGCTCCACGCTGCTGACGGCCCCGTGCTCCCGGATGGCGGCGCTCATCTCGGAGAAGATGGCCAGGTTCTCCCGGGACATCACGGTGCCGGGGGTATGGCAGCCGCCGTCGCAGACGGGTACCTCCCCCAGGGTGACGATGCCGGCCCCGCCCCGGGCCTTGGCCTCCAGATAGCGGGTGTAATACTCCGTGGTGCGGCCCCCGATGGTCTGGAAGAGCATGTTCGGGGCGGACATGATGCGGTTGCGCACCGTCAGTCCCCGCAGGCGCAGGGGCTGCAGCAGATGGGGATATTTCTGTTCAAACATGGCTGACGCCTCCCTCTTTCTCCGGCCCGTCCTCCCCGGCCAGGCGGGCGGAGACCAGCCCCAGGGCAAAGACGAACCAGAATATGCACATCACCCGGGGATAGGCCCAGATGTAATCCACGAGACCGGTGAGCAGGGTGCCCGCCATCCCGGCGCAGCAGGCAGCCGACAGGATCCTCGCCTCCGGCGCGCCCCGTCGGCTGCCCCGGGCCATGCTTTTCAGGCCCCAGAGCATGGCGGCGAGGAAGCTCACAAGGCCCAGCAGCCCGTCCTCCACCCAGACCTCCAGGAACACGTTGTGCAGGTGGGCATAGTAGACCATAAGGGAATAGATATTCCGGTCCAGGATATACTGGCGCACCGCGTCGCCCCCCAGCCCGGCCCCCGTCAGGGGGCTCTGCCGCAGCACCTCCGCCCCCGCCTGATACAGGGGGAAGCGGCTGGTGACGGTGGAATCGCTGGTGGCGCTGCCGATGGTGAGGATGCGGTTCATGATGGTCTCCGGCAGCAGGGGGATGCAGAGCACCGCCAGCACCAGGAGGGGCGGGATCAGCTTCGGCTTCCAGAGGATGAGAAAGAGCCCCGCCGCCGCCACGAGCCCCAGCCAGCTGGCCCGGGAATAGGTCATTCCCAGGGCGAGGATCCCCGCCAGCAGGCAGACGAGGGCCCCCAGCTTCGCCAGGGTGTGCCTTGCGCAGATCATCAGGGCCGCCGCCAGGGGCAGCAGCAGCACCAGCACCTGGGCATAGGTGTTGGGGTTGTCGAAATAGGACTGCACCCGCCCGGGCATCCCGGCGTTCATGGTGACGTCCACGTAGGAGGCCACGATCTCCACGCCCTGCAGCCGCTGCACCACCGCCCAGACCGCCGAAACCAGCACCACGGCGCTCCCGGCGAAGGCCAGGCGCTTCAGGTCCCGCAGGGAGGCGGGGGCGCTCACCGTGAGCAGGACGCAGAGCATGCAGATGATATGATAGCGGAGATAGCGGCCGGAGAGGGCCGGGTAATGGCTCAGGGGGATGGCCAGCACCACCGCAAAGGCGAAGATCAGGGGGTAGAGGCCCGCCCGGTCCGGGCGCAGGGCCCTGCCCCGGCGCATCTGGCGCAGCCACAGGAGCAGCAGCAGGGGCGCGAAGGCCATGAGATGATAGCCGTTGTCCCAGTAGTCGAAGGGAATGATCCAGAGGACGAGGAGCAGCCAGCCCTCCAACAGGGCCGCCCCGTCGGCGGCCTCGAAGACGAGGCCCATGAGCACGCTTTCGTCGATTTTTTTCCGGAAGGCCCGGTAGAGCCGCCCCAGGACCAGCCCCGGCAGGCTCAGCAGGAAGGTAAGGACGCGGCAGCAGAGGCTGTCCCCCCAGGAGCGGGCCAGCACCCCCTCCCGGATACAGGCCCCCAGGATGGCCGATTCCCCGCATTTCCGGCCGACGCCCCCGAAAAAGCGGGCCAGGCCCCGGTAAAAGCGGCTGTTTTCATATTCTCTCGCGGCGGCGCGGCACAGGCGCGCCGTTCCGCTGGCGGCGATCATTCGGGATGCCAAGGGCTTCACCTCCGGTTCTTCAGGCGGTACAGCAGGCCCAGAAGGCCATACTGCCGCCGCAGCAGCAGCTCCGCCACGATCTGCTTCCGCCTTCCGCAGCCGGAAGGATGCAGGGCGGCCATAGCCGAAGCGTATTCCGGCAGGGCGCAGAGGGCGCGGACGTTTTTCCGGTGCTGGGCCGGGGAGCATTCGTTCCCGGCGGCGTATTCGTTGCCTACGGCGATGAGCAGGCCCGCCCAGCAGGTGTTGGCCTCCCAGCCGGGGCAGTCCGCCTCCAGGCCCAGCCGTGCGATCCGCTCCCGCTTCCGCTCCAGAAAGCGGCGGAACACCCCGGGGAAATCCTCCATATAGCGGTGGGTGGCGGAGGCGGGGTTCTGGAGATAGTCGTAGATGGGCGTCTCCGTGACCGCCATTTTCCGGGCGTGGGCGAAATAGTCCAGAAGGAAGATCTCGTCCTCCAGGTAACCCCCCTCGAAGCGCACGGCGTGATCCCGCAGGTATTGCCCCCGGAAGAGGTAGCGCACGGTGTAGCCGTTGAAGATGGGGGCCCGCAGCCGCTCCCCCGCCAGGGGACGCAGCACCAGCTCCCGGATGCCCCCGGCGTCGCAGACCCCAGCGGGGAGGATGGCGTCCACCGTCCGGCTCCCGTCCGGCTCCGTGAGCACGACCGCGCCGGCGGCGGTGTCGGCTCCGTTGTCCTCCGCAAGGCGGCGCAGGGTCTCCAGCGCGCCGGGGAGCAGCACGTCGTCGGAATCCAGGAAATACACCCAGGGAGCGTCCGTCTCCCCCAGGCCTCGGTTCCGGGCGGCGCTCACGCCGCCGTTGGGCTGGTGGAAGGCCCGGATGCGCCCGTCCTCCGCGGCATAGCGGTCGCAGATTTCGCCGCTCCGGTCCCGGCTCCCGTCGTCGATCAGGAGCAGCCGCCAGTCTCCGAAGCTCTGGCTGCGCACGCTCTCCACGCAGGCCTCCAGCGTCTTTTCCGCCTGATACACGGGCACGATGATGTCGATCTCCGCCAAGCGCCGCCCTTCTTTCCGAATATAAGATAGCATTATATTATACCGCGCTTCGCCTCCCGCGTCAAATCCTCCGGGCTGCCCGGACGCAAAGAATCGCCCCGGCGTTCGGAAGAACGCCGGGGCGAAGCACATCAACAGGGACCGGGGATCACACGTCCACGCCGCCGTCCACGCGGATCAGCTGGCCGTCGATGAAGCTGGAATCGTTGGTGGCCAGGAAGAGGGCCACGGTGGCGATCTCGCTGCCCTCGCCCACGCGCTTCAGGGCGGTGCGCTCGATCATGGGGCCGAAGGCGTCCTCGCCGCCCACGGAGTCCAGCATGGCGGTGCGGATGGCGCCCGGGCAGATGCCGTTGACGTGGATCTCGGGGGCCAGCTCGTTGGCCATGGCCTTGGTGAGGCCCACCATGGCGTGCTTGCTGGTGACGTAGCCCACGAAGCCCCAGTGGGCGGCCCAGCCCACGATGGAGGCCACGTTGATGATGTGGCAGCCGCCCTTGGCCTTCATAATGGGGGCGACCTTCTGGGAGAGGAGCAGGGCGCTGGTGACGTTCACGTTGATGGCCTTCAGGAACTCCTCGGGAGTGATATCGGAAAACTGGGCCAGGGAAAGCATGCCCGCGTTGTTCATCAGGATGTCCACGGTGCCGTAGGCGGCCATGGCGGCGTCGAAAATCTTTTGGGGAGCGGTGAGGTCGCTGGTGTCGGCGATGACGCAGATGGCTTCGCCGCCCTCGGCCTTGATCTTGTCCACGACCGCCTGCGCCCGCTCCGCGTTGCGGCCGGTGACGACGACCTTCGCGCCTTCCTTGGCGAAGAGATAGGCGGTCTCCCGGCCCATGCCGGAGGTGGAACCGGTGATGATGGCGACTTTCCCGTCGAGCTTACCCATGTCTTTGTTCCTCCTAATAAATAATAAGTATATCGTTTTCGCGGCTCCAGGCCGCCGGTTTCCCGTTCCGATCGCCATCATGCTAACAGGATTTCGGTTTTCTTTCAATTCGCACGAATGACAATCTTTTCCGGAAATTGGGCAAAGTTTTCGTCATGCCGCAAAAAAAGGATGAAAAAACCGCTCTTTTCTTGTATAATAGCCGAAACCGGAGCGCTTATGCGGAGGCGGTGCTGCTTGTCCCTGGCCGAAAAAAAGCTGTTCCTGCTGGATATGGACGGCACGATCTATCTCAGCGACCGCCTCTTCGAGGGGGCGGCGGAATTTCTCAGCCTGGTGAAGGCCCGGGGCGGCCGCTGCGTGTTCCTCACGAACAATTCCTCCCGGGGCACGGAAGCCTATATCGAGAAGATGGCCCGCTTGGGCGTCGCGACGGGGCCGGAGGACTACCTCACCAGCGCCGACGCGGCCATCCGCGGCCTGCTTCGGCGGGGCGACGGGCTCCGGTGGTACGTCTGCGGCACGGAATCCCTGAAGGGACAGCTGCGCACCGCCGGCATCCCCGTGGCGGAAACGCGGGAGGAGGCCGGGGGCGTGCTCCTGGGCTACGATACGGAGCTGAGCTACCGGAAGCTGGAGGACTGCTGCATCCTGCTCAGCGGCGGCGCCGCCTACGCCGCCACCCATCCCGACCCCGTCTGCCCCACCTGGTACGGCAGCGCCCCGGACTGCGGCAGCGTGATCGAGCTGCTCTTCACCTGCACCGGGCGGCGGCCGGAGGCGATCTTCGGCAAGCCCCGGCCGGACATGGCGTATATGGCCATGGAGAAATTCGGCCGCACCGCCGCCGAGACCTGCCTCATGGGGGACCGGGTCTATACGGACATCGCCTGCGGCGTCAACGCGGGCATCGACACGATCTTCGTCCTCTCCGGGGAGGGGACCGAGGCGGACGTGGAAAAATACGGCGTCGTCCCCACGTGGATCTATCCGGACGTGGCGGCGGTGCTGAGAGAACTCAGCAAGGAGTGAGGGACATGAAGCTCAACTACAGGCGCACGATCTGCGTCGGCTTTGCTTTCTTTCTCATCTGCGCGTTCTGGCAGGCCTACGACACCACCATTCCCCTGATCCTCACCAACAAATTCGGCATGAGCCAGGGTCTCAGCGGCGTCATCATGGCCCTGGACAACGTCCTGGCCCTCTTCCTGCTGCCCCTGTTCGGCGCCCTGTCGGACAAGCACCGGGGCCGCTTCGGCCGGAGGACCCCCTTCATCGTGGCGGGGACCTTGGCGGCGGCCGTCGCCTTCGTGCTCCTGACCGCGGCGGACAACGCCCAGCTGAAGAATCTGGGCGGCGTCGCCAGGATCGACGATCCCGCCGCCCTCTCGGCCGTCTATGAGGCGGAGGGGCAGGAGACCCTTCTCACCCCCGATGGGGAGCGCTTCGTGCTGGCGGAGAAATTCAGCGAGGAGGAATTCACCGCCATCCGCAGTCAGATCGTCAGCGGAGAGAAGACCGTCGCCAACCCGGATTATACGAATTACGTAGTCCCCGCACGGCAGGCCTACGCCCAGAACGTGACCCGGCACAGAACCGGACCTTTGGTCCGCTTCGTGATCCTGCTGCTGGCGGTGCTCCTGAGCATGGCGGTGTTCCGCAGCCCGGCCGTGGCCCTTATGCCGGACGTGACCATGAAGCCTCTCCGGAGCAAGGCCAACGCCGTCATCAACCTCATGGGCTCCTTCGGCGGCATCCTGGTGCTGGTCCTGGGCATCGCCTTCTCCACCAGCTCGGTGAAAAACTCCCTCATGAGCTACACGCCCTTCTTCGCCGTGGTGGCCGGGATCATGCTCATTGCCCTGGGGATATTCCTCATCACGGTGAACGAAAACCGTTTCGTGACGGAGATGCAGGAGGACAGCCGCCGCTTCGGCATCCGGGAGGACGAGGAGACGGAGACCGGGGAAAAGCGGCGGCTGGGTCCCGGGGAAAAGCGCAGTCTCCTGTTCCTGCTGGCCAGCATCGTCCTCTGGTTCTTCGGCTACAACGCCGTCACCAGCAAGTATTCCGTCTATGCCGCCAACATCCTCCACAAGGACTATAACCTCACCCTCATCATCGCCCAGGCGGCGGCCATCGTTTCCTACCTTCCCGTAGGCATCGTCGCCAGCCGGGCGGGCCGGAAAAAGACCATTCTGGCCGGCGTGGTGATGCTGGCTGTGTCCTTCGGCGCGGCCGCCTTCCTGCGGGACGGGAGCCCCACCCTGCTGATGAACGCGCTCTTCGCCCTGGCGGGCGTCGGTTGGGCCACCATCAACGTCAATTCCTTCCCCATGGTGGTGGAAATGGCCTCCGGCTCGGACGTGGGCAAGTATACCGGCTTCTACTACACCGCCAGCATGGCCGCCCAGGTGGCCACGCCCATGGTTTCCGGCTTCCTCATGGACAAGCTGGGCATGACGGTGCTCTTCCCCTACGCCGCCGTCTTCGTGGTGCTGGCCTTCATCACCATGCTGGCCGTGCGCCACGGGGATTCCCGCCCCGAAGCGAAAAAGGGCCTGGAAGCAATGGATGTAGACTAAGCAACAATTAACGGTTAATAGTTTACAGTTAACATAATCAGCACGCCCCTATGTTAACTGTTAACTGACGACTGACAACTGTGTCCGGGGTGTTTTTATGCGTCTGCTTGCGCAGATCCTGTTTATTGCCGCGCTGCTCGTCTGCCTGTACGGGCTGTTTCTGCTTCTGCTGCGCTGTCGGCGGGGAAATCCCCGCTGGGCGGGGCTGGAGGGCCGGCGCTACGCCCACCGGGGCTTTCACGACAAGCCCGCCGTCCCCGAAAACTCCCTCCCCGCCTTCCGCCGGGCCCTGGAGCACGGCTGGGGCGCGGAGCTGGACGTACACCTGCTGAAGGACGGGACCCTGGCCGTCTTCCACGATTCCGACCTGCGCCGCTGCACCGGCGCGGAGGGGATGATCGAGGATCTGGACCGGGCGGGCCTCGCGGACCTGCGTCTGGAGGGCACGGCGGAGCCGGTGCCCCTCTTCGACGAGGTTCTGGCGCTTTTCGAGGGCAGGGCGCCCCTCATCATCGAGCTGAAAAGCCATGGGGGGAACCACCGGGCCCTGACGGAGGCCGTCTCCGCCCGGCTGGACCGGTACCGGGGGGATTTCTGCGTGGAATCCTTCGATCCCCGGGTGCTCATGGTCCTGAAAAAGCTGCGGCCCGGCTTCGTTCGGGGCCAGCTGACCATGGCCTTTCACAAAGGGGACGAGGGGCTTCCCGGCTGGCAGTGCTTCGTGCTGCGCAATCTGCTTCTGAATTTCCTCACCGTGCCCGACTTCATCGCCTGCCGGTTTTCGGACCGCAGCCGCCTTCCCCTGCGCCTCTGCCGCCGCCGCTGGGGCGCGCATGAAGCCAGCTGGACCCTGCGGAAGCCGGAGGAGCTGGCGGCCGCGGAGGCCGACGGCAGTCTCCCCATCTTCGAGACCTTCGATCCCGGACCGAAGTAAGCGACGGTCCTCCGGCGGGGCTTCCGTCCCGCATCCCGCAAGAAACTTCACTCCAAGGAGCTGATACTATGGCCAAGCAAGCATCCATCGTCTGTATGAACTGCGGCAAGGAGATCCTGGCGCCCGTGAAATTCTGCCCCTACTGCTCCGCGGAGCTGCCCGGCACGGAGGAGGACAAACCGGCGGAGAACTCCGAACACGGCTACTGGGACTTCTACGGCATGGCGGACCATGAGGACGTGCCGGAGACCGGCATCGGAGCCAGGGGCTGGCTGCGCTTTGCCGCCGCGGTGGTATTCGTCGCCGCCATCATCGTCGGTTTTTCCTCCAACGGCTGGAGCTGGTCCTTCCGCTGGGAGCGGGCCGCCATCATCTGGGGCTGCGGCTGCGGCCTGGCGGTGGTCCTCTTCGCCCTCTCCTTCGCCTTCAAAAAGCCCCGGTGAAAGGAACCTCCCGCCCATGGATGAACTGAAAGCCGCCTTTGCCAGCAACCTGATCCGGCTGCGCACCGCCGCCGGGATGACCCAGGCGGAGCTGGGGGAAAAGCTGCACTATTCCGACAAGGCCGTTTCCAAATGGGAGCGGGCGGAGTCTGTGCCGGACGCCTACGTGCTGACGGAGCTGGGCAGGCTCTTCGGCGTAAGCGTGGACGCCCTCCTGTCCCCCAACGCCCAATGGGCGCCGCCCCCTACCCTGCGCACGGAGACGGAAACCTACAGCCGCCTCTTCGTGCTCCTGAGCTCCATCGCCGCCATCTGGACCCTCTGCATGGTGGAGTTCGTGGTGGTGTGGACCGTGCTGGGGGCCATCCAGTGGATCGTCTTCGTGGCGGCGGTACCCCTCTCTCTCATCGCCCTGCTGGTCTTCAATACCATCTGGTTCCGGGGTCGGGGCAACATGTTTATCGTCATGGCCCTGGTGCTGAGCCTGGTGCTGCTCATCTACCTGATGCTGCTGAAATACAATATCTGGCAGGTCTTCCTCATCCTGGCGCCCGCGGAGCTCCTGGTGTTCCTGGCCTTCCAGATCCGCCGGAAAGCCTTGAAAACAAAGGACTCTACCGTGAGTAGAGCGCCGGAAACGGAGCGTAGAGCCCTCGGAAACAAGGATAGCTTGCCCGGGAACTGAGACTTCGGTTACACTTGCCGCAGACGGATCCCATATGCAACGAAGGGAGAACGCTATGGCAAGTTATATTCTCAGCTGCTGCTCCACCGCCGACCTGACGAAGGAGCATTTCGACGAACGGGGCATCCATTATATCTGCTTCCACTACTGGCTGGACGGCGTGGAGCACCCCGACGACCTGGGCCAGACCATCCCCTTCCCGGAGTTCTACCGGGCCATGGCCGAGGGGGCCGACACCAAAACCAGCCAGATCAACATCACCGAATACCTGGAGTATTTCGAGCAGTTCCTGTCCCGGGGGCTGGACGTGCTTCACGTCACTCTCTCCTCCGGCATCTCCGGCACCTACAATTCCGCGGCGGACGCCGCCCGCATCTGCCGGGAGCGCCATCCGGAGCGGAAGATCCATATCGTGGATTCCCTGGGGGCCTCCTCGGGCTACGGGCTCCTGATGGACGCTCTGGCAGACAGGCGGGACGAGGGCATGGACATCGACGCCCTCCGGGACTGGGCGGAGAAAAACCGTCTGCGTCTGAATCACTGGTTCTTCTCCACGGACCTGAGCTACTACGTGAAGGGCGGCCGCATCTCCAAGGCGGCGGGCCTCTTCGGCGGCATCCTGGGAATCTGCCCCCTGCTGGACATGGACGGCCAGGGCCGCCTGATCCCCCGCCTGAAGATCCCCGGCAAGAAGCGGGTGATCCGGGAGATTGTGAAGAAGATGGAGGAATGCGCCGAGGGCGGTCTCCGTTACGGCGGCAAGTGCTATATCAGCCAGAGTGAATGCATGGAGGACGCCCGGGCCGTGGCGGAGCTGATCGAGAGCCGCTTCAAAAAGCTCAGCGGCAGGGTGGAGATCAACTACGTGGGCAACCTCATCGGCAGCCACACCGGCCCCGGCACCGTGGCCCTTTTCTTCTGGGGAAAGGAACGGACGTAAGCAAAGCACAGAAAACACGGGACTGCGAGCTCGCAGTCCCGTGTCGTTTTCTCCCGTCCTCAGTATCAGCCGCTCCGGCACCGGCCGCGCCAATCAGGAAGCTTCAACCAAACGATAGTTTATGACTTCGTTTCCGTTGCTGATCCCAACCTCCTTGATACCACCGGGCAAGAGCTGTTCTGTGCTGACCTGAACCATATAGTACACCTCAACGTCGTTTCTGTCCGAGATGAAAGTCGAACGGGATGCGCTCATGCTCAGGTCGCATTTGCTCCCGTTATCAAGCGTAAGGCTGACCGGCTGAAGATCGCAGTCTTCTGCCGTCATAAACTCACGAACGCTTTTTGCTTCGTAATACACGCAAACGCTTACCGGGGTCAGACAGATATACTCAATCGTCGGGCCGGCGACAGTGTTTTTGTCGGAAACGACGCTGTATCGCTCCGTTGTATCGTCGTTGAATGACAAGTTCCAGGAAAGATTTGCACAACCCTCCCACACGTTGGAACAGTTTTGTTCTGACGACCCCATCAGCCCGGTCAGCGTAACGGTGATGCCATGACCGCTTTTGCCGCTTGTCCAGCAGCCAATATACATCGTGGCGGAATCGCTTTCAAGCGTCCAATCTGTCCACGACCACTTTTCAAGAATCTGTTTGCTCGCATCGTCATCCAGGTATACTTCGATCCTCGGCGTGGCTTTATGGCTAAAGACTTCGGGGTCATCGGTCTCAAGCCGAATCAGGACATAACAGCCGTATTCGTCGCCTATGACCTGTTCCGCCGTCATGGTGATACCGTTGCTTTCCGCGGATCGTCCGACAAACGACGTGATTCCCAGGCCCAAAAGCTCACTTTGCTGCGCTTCGCTGACCCTAAACGCTTCTGCCAGAAACGGGGACCACCAGCTGTATGCAGCAAATGCGGTCACAGAAAGGGCCATCACAACGGCGACGGCAGCCGCCATAAAAATGGTGCGTTTGGAATAAGCCCGGCTTTCTTTACGTTCAATCACAGAATAAACCTCCTGCAGGGTATCTTCCGAGGCGCGCATTTTTAAAAATGTTCTGTCAAAAAGCTCCTTGTCTGTCATTGATTCATGCCTCCGTCAGCATCGTTTTAAGTTTGGCTTTCGCCCGTGTCAGTCGGGTACTTATTGTTTTTTCCGGGATACGCAGGATTGAAGAGATTTCCCGTATGGAATAGCCTTCTTGATAATAGAGGAGAACTACCATGCTGTACTTCTTGTCGAGGCCCATAACAACGGAGAACAGCTCGTGATCCTCCTGTGCTTCAAATTGTAAGGTATTTGCATAGGCTTCAATCGGTTCGTTTTTGTACCATGGAGAGCGAAATACATTTTTGCAGAGATTGACCGTAACGCGGATCAGCCAGTTTTTCACATGGGCGTCGGATGCAAATGCTTTGTTTGTTTTGTATAGCCTGATCAATGCGTCCTGTGTCACATCGTCTGCATCTGCCTGGCACTTCAAATAGCTGAATGCGATCCGAAACACCATGTCCATGTATTTCTTCGCGTAACCGGAGAACTCATCATTGTTATACATGGCAGTCTCCTCTGAAAAGCTTTTCATCTATAATACACATGAGCAAGCAAAAATCCTTCAAACAGAAAAACCTGCGCGAGGGTTTCCTCTGCGCAGGCTTGAAAGAGCACCCGACAAGCTGTATGCCGGATGCTTGGTTGTTTTCAAATTCCAGCAATGGTTGAGTTATTAACCGGTTCCTTTATTGAATGTAATACCGGAGTTATGCTATCATTTCTCTGTCGAGAGGAGTGAGAACATGGCTTCCATAGGCACAAACATCAGAACGCTGCGGCAGAATATGAAGCTAACCCAGAAACAGTTTGCCGAAAAGCTGGGGGTTACTTTTCAAGCGGTTTCAAAATGGGAAACAAACTCCAATACACCCGATATTTCACTTCTGCCAAGCATTGCAAGAGAACTTGGATGCTTGATCGACGATTTGTTTTCCGATTCCGATCTGACAGCAGCGATGATGCCCAGCCACATCAAAGACGATGATGTTATTCGTGTCGTCCAGATGCAGGGCAAACGGGTCCTGGATGCTCACGTTGTTTCAAAAGACGAGCCCTCGTTTCACGTCCGGTTCCCCCAAAACGGCAGCGCTCCGGTTTACAAGGTGGAAATCTGCGGGAATCTGATCTCTGAGGGCACGATCAACGGAGAAGTAGTGTGTCACGGATGGATAGACTGTGCCGATATCGCCGGAGACGTTCACGCAGACGGCGACGTCCGTGCTAACGGGATATATGCGGTTGACGATGTGACATGCAATCAAATCGTGGAATGTTATAACCTGAAATGCAGAACTCTGGCGTGCTCGGGAGATATTCACGCGGTTAATCTGATCTGCGAGAACAAATCTCCTTAGTCAAATCAGTCACTATTACAGTCTGGTTTCCTTGACAAATCCCGTCAAAACAAGTAGATTATAGAGGCTCTTCGGAGTAAGGCGTTGCCAAGCGAAAAGGCGGTTCCGCCACGCCACCCGAAAGGGGGTGACGTAATGCCGATCACGTTGACGTTCCATATCTTCGGATATACGATCACGATCACTGTGAAAAGCCGAAACCGCCACTCTGCCAAGTGACGGTTTCTTAGCTTAAACTAAGTTTCCAGACGGGCGGAGCCGCTTTTCGGCAACGCCTTTTATATTTGCATTATAGCGCCGCACTTGCGTTCTGGCAAGGGTCCGGGGCGATCCGCTTATGGATCATATCTCGATCCCGTCGGCCCGAATGAGGTCCGCCAAGGCGTCGGCCAGGCCCTCGTAGGGCACGGTGCGCAGCTTCTGTCCCTTGCGGAACAGGAGGCCGCAGTCCTTTCCCCCGGCCACGCCGTAGTCCGCGGCAGCGGCCTCTCCGGGGCCGTTGACCACGCAGCCCATCACCGCCACCCGGATGGGGGCCCGGCAGCTCTGGAGCCTGGCCCGCACGTCGTTGTACAGGCCCTCCAGGTCGATCTCCGTGCGCCCGCAGGTGGGACAGGCGATGAAGTCCGGCGCGTCCCGTCGGAGGCCCAGGGCCCGGAGGATCTCGAGGCCCACCTCCGGCTCCCGCAGGGGGTCCCCGGTCATGCTCACCCGCAGGGTATCCCCCACGCCCCGGAGCAGCAGGGCGCCGATGCCCGCGGCGGCCTTCACCACCGCCATTTCCCCGCCCCCCGCCTCGGTGATCCCGACGTGCAGGGGGTAGTCCGTCTTTTCCGCCGCCAGCTCGTAAGCCGCCACGGTGGCGGGGACCTCGGAGCATTTCAGGCTGAGGCAGATATCGTCGAAGCCGAATTTGTTCAGCAGGCGCACGTGGCCCAGGGCGGATTCCAGCATGGCCTCCGGGGTGGGACCGCCGTACTTCGCCAGGAGTCCCTTTTCCAGGCTGCCTCCGTTGACGCCGATGCGGATGGGGATCCCCGCCGCCCGGCAGGCGTCCGCCACTTTCCGCACGTTCTCCTCCGGCCCGATGTTGCCGGGATTGATGCGGAGTTTTTCCATGCCCGCCTCGGCGGCCAGGATCGCCAGACGATAGTCGAAGTGGATGTCCGCCGACAGAGGCACGGGGCTCTGCTCCCGGATGGCGCGCAGGGCGCGGGCCGCCTTTTCCGTGGGCACCGCCAGACGAACGAGCTCGCAGCCGGCGGCGGCCAGGGCCTTCACCTGGTTAACCGTGGCTTCCACGTCCTCCGTTTTCGTATTGCACATGCTCTGAACGCTGACGGGGGCCCCGCCCCCAATCAGGAGGCTCCCCGCCCGGATCTGTCTCGTCATTTCAAACCCCTTCCGGCGCCGTGTTAACTGTTAATCGTTAATTGTTAACTGTTAACTAAAACAATTTTCGGATATCGTTGAACATCACGAACGCCATCAGCCCCGGCAGCAGCACCAGCCCGCCGGCGTGGATGTAGCTCTCGATCTTGGGACTGGGCTTCCGGCGGAGGATCTTCCCGATGAGCCAGAACACCAGCATGGAGAAGATGTGGCCCCCGTCCAGCGCCGGGATGGGCAGCATGTTCATCACCGCCAGGTTCACCGCGATGAAGGCGATTAGGCCGAAGACGTTGGCCAGACCCTCACCCACGGTGTCCGCCTGGGCCCCCACGTCGCCGATGGCCTTCACCATGCCCACGGGACCGGAAAGGTCGTTGACCCCGGCGCGGCCGCTGAGCAGGTACTGGAGGCTGGCCCACACCACCCGGGCATAATAGGCGCAGTCGTACCACGCCTCCCGCAGGGCTACCGGCAGGGTCAGGAGGTCCTGGTCGAAGAGGAGGCCGTATTTCCACACGGTGCCCCCCTCCCCGTCGTCGTATTCCCGCAGGACGAGGGGATAGTCCTCCAGCTTCACCCGCTTCCCGTCCCGACGCAGGACGATATCCACGGTCTGCCCGTCGCTGAGGGACATGAAGAGGCTGAAATCCCGGGTGGAGTGGACGCGCCACCCGTCCACGGACAGGATGCGGTCCCCCGTCAGCAGCCCGTCCGCCCCCTCGTAGGGGCAGCCCTCCATGAAGCCCGCCAGCCGGGCGGTGGGCACCAGGTAATCCCCGGCGGCGCAGTAGCCCAGATAGAGGCAGAGGGCGATGAGGAAGCCGATGAGGAGATTCGCGCCGCTGCCCGCGGCCAGCACGCAGATGCGCTGCCACATGGGCTTGGCGGTGAAGGCGCGGGGATCGTCGCTGCTGCCGTCCTCCCCCTCAATGGCGCAGAAGCCGCCCACGGGCAGGACGCGGAGGGAGTATTTCGTCTCCCCCTTCTCCCGGTGCCAGATCGCGGGGCCCATGCCGATGGAGAACTCGTTGACCTTGATGTTGAACAGCTTGCTGACGGAAAAATGACCGGTCTCATGGACGGCGATGAGTACGCCGAACATAAGGATGCCGATCGCGATATAGAGAACGTTCAGAGACACGAGCGGGTATACCTCCTTGCCGCCTCGTCGGCGGCGACGATCTCCTCCAGGCTGCGCCCGGGCAGACCGGAGAGGGCCTCCAGGGTCCGGGCGACCAGGCGATAGATCTCCGTGAAGCCCGTGCGCCCCTCCAGGAAGGCACGGACGGCTTCTTCGTTGGCTGCGTTCATCACGGCGCAGTCCGCCGTGCCCCGACGCCCTGCGCAGTCCATGGCCAGCTTCAGGCAGGGGAAGCGAACGAGGTCCGGCTCCTCGAAGGTGAGGGGCGGCGTCTTCGTCAGGTCCAGGGCGGGGGCGGGGCAGGGCTTCCGCTCCGGCCAGGTGAGGGCCAGCTGGATAGGCAGGCGCATATCCGGCGTGCCCAGCTGTGCAATCACCGCCCCGTCGGCAAATTCCACCGCCGAATGCACCACGCTCTGGGGGTGCACCAGCACGGTGATCTGCTCCGGCCGGAGGCCGAAGAGCCACATGGCCTCGATGAATTCCAGGCCCTTGTTCATCAGAGTGGCGCTGTCCACGGTGATCTTCGGGCCCATGCGCCAGTTGGGATGGCGCAGGGCGTCCTCCTTTTTCACCTTTTCCAGCGCCGCCGCGTCCAGGCTGCGGAAGGGGCCGCCGGAGGCGGTGAGGAGAATGCGCTTCACCTCTCCGGCGCCCTGGAGGCACTGGAAGATGGCGCTGTGCTCCGAATCCACCGGCAGCAGGGGCACGCCCCGGGCCTTCGCCGCCGCAGTCACCAGCTCTCCGGCGCAGACCAGGGTCTCCTTGTTGGCCAGGGCCAGCTTCTTCCCCGCCTCGATGGCCCGGAGGGCGGGTTTCAGTCCCACCGCACCGGACATGGCGGCCAGGACCGTGTCCGCTTCCGGGAGGGAGGCCGCCTCCAGCAGCCCCTCCATGCCGGAGAGGACCTTCGTTTCCGTATCCGCCAGGGCCGTGCGCAGGCTCCCGGCGGCTTTTTCGTCCCAGAGCACCGCCAGCCTCGGCCGGAAGCGGCGGACCGCGTCCTCCATGGCTTCGGCGTTCGTCCCCGCAGCCAGGGCGCAGACGGGCAGGCCCAGCCGTTCCGCCACGTCCAGGGTCTGCCGTCCGATGGAGCCGGTGGCTCCCAGCAGGGAAAGGCCCATCAGAATACCTCCAGCAGCTTCAGCAGGGCCAGCACCGTGGGCGCGGCGAAGGAGGTGCTGTCGAAGCGGTCGTACGCCCCGCCGTGGCCGGGCAGGAGATTGCCGTAGTCCTTGGCCCCGGCGTGGCGCTTGATGAGGGAGAAGCTCAGGTCCCCCAGCTGATCCGCCGCGCCGCCCACCAGGCCCACGATCGCCAGCTTCCAGAGGCTGCCGTCCAGGCCGAAGGCCCGGAGCACGAGCCCGTAGAGCACCATGCCCAGAGCGGAGGACAGAAGGCCGCCCAGAAGGCCGGCTACGGTTTTGTTGGGGCTTGTGCGGGGGCTCATCTTCCGCTTGCCCAGGGCGCGCCCGGCGAAATAGGCCCCGCTGTCCCCCAGGAAAGTGACCACCAGAGGCGCCAGCACCAGCAGGCTGCCCCGTTCGGACCGGCGCAGAACGGTCATGGCGCTCAGCCCCAGGGGCACGAAGGCTCCGGAGAAGAGCGCGG
>JAEEGK010007833.1_pt1 | contig 25420 bp, 23 predicted proteins | sample 8958771 | NCBI WGS metagenome assembly JAEEGK01 (sample SAMN16246547, study PRJNA631951) | gut metagenome | biome: gut microbiome; feature: rumen; material: SC-attached | host: Bos | place: Iran: Karaj | collected 2018-10
CTTACCTCTTGACGATGTCTTCAGAAAAGTGGACCGAGAATCAGAAAAAAAGGGCTCAAATACTCTTTAGGCGCTTCCCAGACATAAAGAACGCATACAGCCTTTCCCACTTGTGCACTGCCACCCAAAATTGAACACCTGATTGCCATCGAAAATTGAACACTTTGAGATCATTTGCAAGGGTCATTGGCTGGGCCCGCTCGTAATGGAGCGAGGCGTAGCCGAGCGGAATGGAGGGCGGGCCCAGCCTGCCGCCTACCGTTAGCCCCTTTATTATTAACTTTCGGGTCCCAAACACCCGAGCAAATGATTGATTACGTGAAAAGAAATGACATCTTTGGCGACTTCCGACGCAATCTAAGCAACAGCGAGATTGCCAGGAAACGCGGCATCAGCCGAACAACGGTAGTCGGGCTCCGTAAGCTGTACAACGCTACCGTGAACGACAAGGACAATCCAGAAGCCTATGCTGAGCTTCTCCGAACCGAACCCAAGTACAAAGACCGGGAGGTGGATTGCCCGGTCTTGACGGATGAGATCAAGTCCTTGATTGATCAGGAACTCATTAACAACGCCACCAAGGTGGCTATGGGTATGAAGAAGCAACAAAAAAGGGCTACTGATATCCATGCGGACCTTTGCAGGGCCGGTTACAATGTCTCGTACAGGACGGTAGTCAGGTACATCAAAGGCAAGAAGTCCAACAAGTTCGCATCTGTCCAGGACTGCTTCATCAAGCAGAAGTATGTTCCCGGTGAGCGGATGGAGTTTGACTGGGGTGAAGTCAAACTGTACATCAAGGGCAAACTCACGACCTTCAACATGGCTGCCACTGCATTGTGCAGCAACGGTCGCTGGGGTAAACTCTTTTCCCATCAGGACAAGCAGGCCATGATGGAAGCCCATGTGAACTCCTTCTCCTTCTGGGGTCACGTTCCGCAGGTTATGGTGTACGACAACATGCGGACGGCGGTGAGAAGCTTCACCGGTGGAGAGAAGAAGCCCACGCTGGAGCTCCAGCAACTTGAAGGGTATTATGGCTTTAGGCATCAGTTCTGTAATGTTCGCTCCGGCAATGAGAAGCCTCATGTAGAACGTGCGGTGGAGATCCTCCGTCGCCGAGCATTCTCCCGCCGTGACCACTTTGACTCTATGGATGAGGCAAATGAATACCTGCTTTCCGTTTGCCAGGATGACAATGAGTTTGTCAAGGACCAAATCAAGGAAGAGCTTGATGTGATGCTCATTGCCTTTGGCGAGATGGCATGCTTTGAAGCGGACTTCCGTCAGGTTGATAAGCTTGCCACTATCCATCTGGATACCGTTTGCTACTCTGTCCCGTTCGAATACATACATCGCACTGTTTGGGTGAAAAAGTACAGCGATAACGTAATCATCTACGATACGGACAGACCGTCGAAAAAGGAACTGGCCAAGCACCAGCGGAGTTATGTGCCTAATGACAATAAGATTGACATCCAGCACTATCTCAAGGTCCTTCAGGTCAAGCCGGGTGCGGTACGCAACTCATATGCATTGAGGCAAATGCCTCAGGGTATCCAGAAGTTGTTTGACACTTACTTCTCTGAGAACCCGAAGAGCTTTGTCGAGCTCCTCATTTGGGCCAGAGACAACCACTTTGACTACCAGGAACTCTGTTCTGCAGTTAACGTGGCCAAGATGAATGGCGTCCATACCATTAACTTCGAGAGCATTAAGAACGTTCTTTCTGAGGTCCGTTCTTCTGAAAGCCTGTTTGACAAGCCCTGGAATCAATCCATTGAGAACGGGGCGGAACAGAACCTTATGATGCTCGGTAATATGTTCAAGTCCAACACTGAAAACGCTCTTGCATAATGGAAACGTCATATCTGCAATCCATCAGCGATAACTGCCGTACGCTAAAACTCGGTGGTATCAAGGGCAGTCTCGATGTAATGTTGGAGAGCGCCGTATCCAAGAAGTGGTCTCATGACCGCTTTCTGGCTGAACTGCTTAATAAGGAAGCAGAGTATCGCGATAAGGCTCGTCGCAGGGCACTTATCACCAAGGCTCACTTCCCGCAACTCAAGTATCTTGAAGATCTGGACAGGAATGAACTGCCAAAGGATATGGCAGTTGCACTGCCCGAACTTGAGACTCTTGACTTTATCCGTGATTGCCAGAATGTTATCATGTACGGCAACCCCGGTACCGGTAAAACACACACGGCCATCGGTCTTGGCATCAAGGCCTGCAAGGCCGGTTACAATGTTCTATATGCATCTGTGCCACGTCTGCTGGTTGAAATCAGGGAGACCGAATCACAGCGTAAACTCTCCAGGCTGCAAAAACGCTTTGAGAAATACGACCTCACAATCTTGGATGAGTGCGGGTACAAATCCTTTGATAAAGAGGGCGCAGAGGCCCTTTTCAACCTCATATCCCTCCGTGCCGGCATCAAATCCATCATCATTACTACCAACCTTGGCTTCGACAAATGGGATCAAATCTTCACCGATAAGGTCATTGCTGCGGCCATTGTAGACCGCCTTACCTTCAAGGCTTACATCATTGACATGAACGGGCCGTCTTACAGAATCAAGGCTACGGAAAAATGGATGAATGAACGAAAAATGAAGCAAAAACCAGAAAAATGAATACCTTTGCAGACGATCTCTAACTGTTCAACTTTCGGTGGCAAAACTGTTCACTTTTCGGTGGCAATTTACACCCGTCGGGCCGTAAGATGAGATTTTAGTTTTTTACACGACTTTCAAGGAAGTTTTTAAACACATCTTGATAAATCAATTCTTCGTTGAAGAGTTTTTCTAATGTCCAAGAAGAGTTTGCGAAGTTTTGTTCTGTCTGGTTCCATGTATGCGTACAGTAGGAGAAAACTATTCCATATTTTTCTGCAAGATAATTATCGTTATAACCTGCGTAGTTTTCTTCCCTTGTAAATCTTCCAGGGAACCCAGAAGGCGTACATTCAATAAGGAAACTCCACATACCTTGTTCTACAAAGTCTTCTCCGTAGAATTTCTTATATGTATTAAGGAGAAGTGAAGCCTCTTCATTGTAGAATCGTTCGTAGGTTTCCTTGCATTTGGGATTATCGAAATTGGTTTCCTCATTGGTAAGGTCCCATTGGTTGCGGTTTGCCGTTTTATGCTTTACGCAATAGATATCGAGGTACTTGCCGTATTCATCCATATAGGGATAATTGGCAAGCATCAGTTCCATTGCCTTGCGCATCTGGCGTTCAAAGGAACCGTCGTTCATATCGGCGTCGATGTAACTGATACCAGTGAAGACTACGGGATATCCCTTTCCTGCGGTATGCTTTTTCATCAGGACGATTTCATCCTGGTTGGACCAATCGGTTGTCTGACGGTTGTCGATGACATGCTTTGAATGCTGGCAACCAGGGTCGGAGTAATTGGTCACGCCTACCTGCTGGCGGAAGGTGTAGTACACAAGGTCTGCAGTCACTTCGAATTCGCAGTGCTCGAAATACTGCGTACATCCCGTCACATCGAAGGTCTTAAGGTTCTTGTTGCCCTTGAGGTCCAGCCAATAGAGTTGGTGGAGTTCCTTCAGGACAGTCGCGTCGGTAATATCGTTGTTCTGGGCATCGAATTTCCAGACATTCTTGAAAGCCTCAAGGCCAGTCAAATTATTCACCCCTTTGTCGGCAATGTTAATCTCCGTGACAGTAAGTGCTTCTTCCTCGGTTATTTCTTTATCTCCGTTAAGGTCTGCCAGCGCCAGCATGGCGTTCTTGAAGTTCCAGTCTGCAAAGGCAACGCTATTGGGGTCAGGATTGATCTCATCCTGCTCCTGGGTAATAGTGATGACCTTTGCCTTAAACTTATCTGATTTCTCCTTCAAAGTCACGGTAGTGGAGCGGTCCTTTCCTGTGTGGTTATCAGAGAGGGTTGTGGCCGTGAGACCATTCAGGGCAACAAAGCTATTCTCGGCAAGCTCCGCGACAATCTCATATTCCTCAAGGTTGGTAGCTATTGAGTATTCAATCGTGTGTTCTTGTTCTTTCTTGCCAACCAGAATGATGTTATCAGCCGTTATACTACAATAATAAGCTTCTGCTGTTACTGAATAGGACTTGTTGTTTGTGCCGTCAGTGACCTTAAGAGTTGCTAACAGGGTAGCCTTTTCTTCATCGGCCAAAGTAACGGTAAGAATTCCAGCATTGGATTGTTCATCGAAAGTCACACTAGCAGATCCCTTTCCCTGGGCCGTTGCCTTGAACCTAACATTTCCTCGTCCGGCCTCAAGAAGAGAAAAGGGAAACTCACGACTTGCCCCTTGGTAATCTTTGTATTCAGTAGTAGGTGCGAGGTCTATAGATAGTGCGTTACGGTAACGGAACTTTATAATAGTTCCGGTCTTAAAAGTAATGGTTAAGTACTCATGGTCATTCTCATATTTGGAGAAAGCCGACTCTTGGATAGAGATCGATTCATAACTAGAACCACTGTCGCCATACTTGAAAGGAGTGCAGAGGTAAATAGTCATTACAGAGATCCCACGCTCATAATGAGTGATTTCTACGGCTCCTGAGGCCGCTTTGGCAAGAGCTTCTACCTGCTCATATGGGTTTGTGGGATCATGCTGATTGTTCTCCTGCTCGCCTTTTTTGCAAGAAAGGCAGGAAAGAAAAACAGTAGCGGCTAGAAGATAATGGATAAACTTATTCATCCTTCTCAAAAGTTAATGACAAGCAGGTGAACATTAAGCCAAATATAGGCGACAGCTATCATCATGAAGATAGCTGGAACGATCAGTAATACTATAAAGAAGGCCCATCTGAAAAGCCAGGTAAAGGGGGCATAGGCAAAGTTTGCCTTGTCTATTAATTTGTTGAGAAAACTGACGTAAAGTCCATTTTCTCTGGTGAAAAGGAATCTGTAAACAAAGACGGCGAGAATTACCGTTACGATGACAATAAGTACAACTTCACCAGGGCCCAATTCAAGGGAAAGGAGTTTATCGGCATGGGCATTATGCCATTCAGAGAATTTTGAAATCATCTTTCCGCCTTTGTCCTGTCGGCTCCAGAACAGGGTAAATGACAAACACAAAAGTGTGGAGCCCATTCGCTTTCACCGGTTCGGGCTCTGGAAAGCCTTGAGAGATGAAAAACGACTGAAACTCCACACTCGGGGATATAGTAACCACAAACGTGGTACATACAATCCAACCGAGCGGAGTGTTTTGCCGTTGCCCTCTCGTTAAAATTTTCCAGATTTGAACCGGGCAGCGCGAAAACACTTTCGCTATTATTTGCCATTGCCACAATGGCTTGATGCAAATTTAGCAATTTTCCGGGAGTTTCAGTCGTTAATCAAAATATTATTTCATAATCGGTTCTTTTTCAATCTCTTGCTAAACCTATCATTATTTGTTTAATAACGATATGGCCTTTTCGGCTTCTTCTCTTGTCAGCCCCACCGCAGGCATTGTTTTGACCAACTTGGGAATATCTAGATTATCATCATCTTATCCAACAGGTCTGATAATGCTGCGTCTGGTGATTTACTAAGGCCATACGCCTCTGTATAGTTCTCCCAGAAGGCCATACAATCTTCATCATTGGAGTTGACGACTACAAGAATTTCAGCTATCCGAAATGGAAAAGCAATCCAGTCGCCTCCGCTGTATATCCCATTATAACGATCTCTGATGATTGTCAATGGATATCGTCTTGACAGCCAAGTGTTGACATTCTCCATATTCATTCAGTTGTTATTATTTCGTTTACCCGTTTTTTCCGAGGACTCGCTTTCCGGTCTTGCTTGCTTCCGCCTTCTCCGTGCATCGGCCTCTTCAGGAGTTTCGACGATTGTGATTCCTCGCTTTTTGAGACAACTTGGGCAAAGAGTATAAATCCACTTGTAGTTTCCAATGACCCGTTCGGCAGGGGCCCCGCAATCTTCGCAGATATGGATGGACTGCTCCTGTGCTTTCTTGATCATAGCATCGATTCCCGCCGGAGTGTTGTGAGTGTAAAAGCGCAGTGCGCCGAACTTCTCCTTGATCTGAGTTATCTCAATGTTTGCGCCGGCGGCGTTCAGTTCCTGAATCCGTTTATATATGGGTTCTACAAGCGGCCACCAGCCCTTGTGGACTTCTATTCCGAAGAGTTCAAACGGAGACTTGGGTTTGCAGATCAGCCCTGATGCGTATGTGGTCTGGGCCGTTCGGTGGTTGGCCCGACGGATGGACTCTTCACGATTCCTGTCGATCTGGGCCCTGAACTGTTCTTCCGATAAGGGATGCTTGGACATTTCGGCGACCTCTTTCTGGCAGGCCTCCGAACATTTCTTGTGTGATTCGTTGAAATACGTTCTCATTGTGCTTACTATTAGCGCATTTATTTACGAACGATGAAGAAAAAAGTTTCACTGGCTCTTAATCTTTTCAAGCAAGTCGCAAAAAGGGTAGATTTGCCAGTAGGTAACAATCTGACACTGTTGTGGAAGTGTCCTATTATCATGATTGATCGCTTCGTCTTCTTTGGGTAAAAGACGTCTGTGTTTTCGAGTCATCCAAAATACTTGTAATGTATTGCTCATAGTTATTTCATTGCTCAAAAATGATAAAAACAAACATGTCTTACAAACGCATTTGCTATATGAATAACTCTTTGTTATTCATAACTTTATATGCGCGCGCGCTCTATTATATTTCATACATACCGCGCACGCGCGCGAGGTCCGTTTTTTCTGCCGACCTTGGCGAGTTTATGTTAGGATTGTGTCATATTCGCTATGCGCTCCTGGGTGATGACCGTATTCACGAACTCGAAAAGGAAATTCTGTAGGGCTGGCTCTTTGTAGATTGTTTCGACGAGTGCACTCATATCATCCGACTTGATAGGGACGCAGATGGCGGCTGCCGTAGCAGATACGCTAAAGATATTCAGGAATTCTTCCATATTCAACTCATGATAGCGAGCCACTTTGGATTCTGGAGCCTCACGGCGAATCTTGTCGGCGGCCTCTGGTCCTAGCAGCTGCGCTGCATTATAAAGTGAAATCAGGAAGTTCACAAAGTTCCTGTCCGATAGCACGCCGAGTTCTTCCAAACGAAGGGGGACTTGTTTTCCCTCTTCTGTGCCAAATACTCGGTAGGCATCTAAAGTGAGTTCAACCGCTTTTTCGGCCTTTTGAAAGATCACATCCCATTCATTCGGCACGTGTTTCTGGTCTGAGGTTTTCTTTTTTGCCATAATATCAATTCTTTTTGGTTAGTGGTTTGACATGCAACAGCCCGGGCGCATGGCGCCTGAAATGTGATATGCTGTCTGCAGTCGGCAGTCGGTCTGAACCGGCTCGCCCCAGCCAGAAAAGAAACATATGGTCTATCCATATGGAAGAGGCAGACTTCCTCTTTGGCACCCGAAATGGGTGATAACTCTACCGCAACAAAGATAACCAATAAAAACAAATAATAATAATCCCAGGCAATAAAACTCCCTGCCACACGTCAGTGGCGTTGGGAGTTTTTCCTTTTGCATAGCGGAGGGGAGTCCGTCCCCTTCCGCACATTGTATAACACTAAATCGTAATCTTATGGCAATTACAAAGAAACAAAACCACGAAAAGTCAAAAGTAATCAAGTTCAAAGAAAGAGTCAAAGGAAACACACTGTATAGTGTAGGATTTGTGTCTGAACACAGGGATAATACCCCCATGGTTTTAAACCAAAAGACTGTCTAAAAACCCTCTTCAAACCAATTCATTATGAAAAAAAGAAATGAGACACCTTATGAACGTCGACTCCGCTACCTAAGATCAACCAGAGAGAAGGCAGATTATCAGCGAAAGGAGAGAAATCGAGCCAAGCAAACGGGCGAGATGCATCTTCGAAATCTGGCTTTTCTGTCAGAGATCATGAATCGCCTTGGGTTAAACCAGAAAAAACTAGCCTTCCCGCTTGGTTGGACAGCGCAGAACGTGAACTATCATTTCATGTCAGACGACATGCAATACTCAGATATCCAGAAGGCTCTCGGTTATTATGGGTTCCGGATTGACGCTGTATTAGAATACTCGCGGACAATCCGGACATCCAGCCCCCAATACCGTATTATTGGAAATGTCGGTCACTTTGATTCAGTTGTCCGTTATCCAGATTACCTTTTGAATGCGATTTACCGCAATAGCCGGATAGCTTTTGTTTGCACGGCCATTGTGGAAACACACAGAACATTTGGCTCAATTTGTCGTGAAGCAGGTATTGATCCGTCCTCGATAAGGTATTATTTCAAGCGCGACGATATCAGAGTACGCCATTTGTATCTGCTGGCTACAGTCTTGGGGGCGGTAGTAGTTTGGCGAGTATCTAAGACGTAAGAATCTATTAAAAGGTCAAATAATCCGTTTCTGTTTGTGAAAAGGGGACTCTGTTGAGTCCCCTGATCATTCTTCTTAATTTATTACATGCGACAGCCTCGCTCGTATTGTGCAAATATATTACTATTTCTTTTATTATTCAAACTCAAGCCCCACCCACCCAGCCCTACTGAAAACCTAGTATCCTATAATCCATCTTCCTTTGCTGAGGAAAGTATCGCTAATAGTTGTTTATAAGCATCTTTTCTTCGAGAAAGCTTTCTCTTTAAGCCAGTTGAGATACATTTACTCACGACTGCATTGAGTGATTGTTGCTCTAGTAAGGCAAAACACTTTAGAACCCGCTTTTCCTCGGATGTAACATAAACCAGTATTTTGGTTTTCTTAACGTTAGCCATATGTTATTTCAAATGTTTTTAAATGCATTCTTAAGTAAGTCTATACCCACACCACTGTTGTTCGAGAGCACCTCTTCTATCTTATCAAAATAATCAGACAAACCTTCTCGAACTAATGAACTCATGCTCTTCCCGGTAAATGTTGACATAATCTTTAAAAGAGTATGCTCACGCTGAGATAAGCAGATTGAAAAGGATGTCACCCCATTTGAATCTATGTCACATTTCTTCTGTGACTGCCTGTTCTTTCTAGTGTTTGGCATTTTATCTGTCTTCCCCTTTTCTCTTTCCGCTTCTGGAGAGTCTTGGGTACCTTTTGACTGCGACTCTTCGATATTATGGTTCGCTTCTATCGCCTTTTCAAGTCGGTCAAAATCATCGTAGTGTTCTATTGTGTCCATAATACTATATTTTACTAAACTCTAAACTTTTGTTTAACTGCGCAATAACGTAATAACCCAATCATTGAATAATACAATTGTGTTATTCAATAATTCATTAATTGATTGATTACGCATATAATTATTTACTTAATAACGTGATAGCTGAAATCAACAACAAATGAATTCTTATGTTCCATAATTAATCATATAACCATTCATCAATTGCTGAATGGCAATGCTCAAAATTTCATCTTTAACAAGGTGTGTGGTTTTATAATAACCACAGACGGCCGCCCTTCAGGCTGTGTAATTGGACCACCAATTACTCCCGTCACCTTGCTTTTTCGACTGGAACCATCCCGGAATTCCATTCGAAAAAGAGACGCCGGCAAACTGCGTTTTCCGGCGATTTTCGCACCTCCGTAGTCGGTGCAATTGATAACACCAAATATCTTATTCATGCCTTAGTCATCGCTATTACCGTCACATACAATACTGGTTTTGCGATATTGTTCTTATCATACTCAATTCTTGGCACAAACCTTCCTATGAGAAACACCTTATCCCCTTTTTTTAGCCCCTCAAATCCCATGAGATAGCAAATACATTTTGTATGAAAATAATCATCATCCTCCTTTGCATCTTTTGTAATACATGTGAGCACAAAGCTTATGTATTCCCGTCCACGAGAGTCCTTTGTTTTCTTGGCATCAGTTAAAAGAGTGCCTGATAGAATTATCGTCTGCATAGTAAGTATGTTTTGAAATAAATAACTCGTTTTGGGCTTCGGTACTTCTTCAAACATTTCACGAGCCGCATTGTCCATGGCCTGTATGTCTGAAAAGTTATCTTCATTTGATATGTTTACACATCTATAGGTAAAGCCCAATCTTTTTGCAATGGTTATAGATGTTTGATAGACACTTGTTAACTGATCTACCACTTGCCTGTGCGGTTCTTTGGTAGCTTTAATCCAGGCGTTAATATCAACACCCTCCTCCCTATAGAGTTGTTTCATATCCCTTTCATACCTTCTTTGATAGTAATCAAGGGAGCAGTTTAGAAACTTTAACTCAGTTCCAATAATCGCAGCGCTCTCTTCAGTCCCCCCATTGTTTACAACCACTTTGTATTTACTCGTATAATCTTCACCTAGCAACTTAAATCTAATAAAGCCCGATTGGTTTTCCCACCCCTCCTTTATCATCATAGCTTTTAGAAGTGCGTGTTCTTGCGGATTGAGATTTACTATTATATTTCTCTTGTTTCGATCTTTGAAATAATCTTGTCGTTTTTGTTTATCTTTTATAGGCATGTGTTTTCACTATTTTTACAATTACAGTATACTGATGAATTTGCTTTGATAGTCTACGAAATTCTCCTTACATTTGTGGAAACAATCGTGAATTTTACTGAAATATTCATGTTTTTAATCTACCATTGTGACCACTAAGAAGCATTTGTCAAAAGAGGAACGTCTTGCTGAAACAGACGAACAGAGAAGACAACGATATACTCAGAGCAGAAGAGAGATTGAAAAAGCGGCAAGGGCACAGCGCAAGAAAGAACAAGAGGAGAATACTCTGCAAAACAGGCGGCTGTCCTTTCTGACCAATCTCATTTATGCTTATGGCTATAATTACAGCCAGATTGCCAAACTCGTTGGGACAACTGAGCAAGCCATGTCTTGGTTCTTTTCCGTTAAGGATGACTGCCGTTTGAGCCAAGCAGAAGTCTTTCTTGAGGCTATTGGTTTGGAACTCGGGGTCTCTATTGTCGGTAAGAAACCTATTAACCTGGACAAGCAACTTAAGGGCGAGATCTCGGGCGTGAAGTATACAATTGAAGGTGATATTCTTTCTTCTATGAAAAAGATTCACCCCAAGATGCCCGACTATGTTAACAACTCTACGCCTGGGGATCGAATGTATTTCCTTGCACAATATCTTCCGACGGTAGGACTACCTATTACGGAATTGTCGAACAGATGTGACATGGACTTATCCAGTTTACGATACATTTTCTTTCGAGACGACATCAAGATATCAAGAATATACGCAATCGCTAAAGCTACTGGTGGAGAAATAGTTTGGCGTATCAACAAAAAGAAGTAACCCAACTAGGTTACCGAATAGTAGCACTTAAATATATCTGCGCCAAGGTATACAATCCGATTATCCGCATTACGGATATGGCAGGCTATAGCGCCGGCATTTGTATAACGCCTAAGTGTTCTTCTATTAATCCCTAAAGCCTTACACGTTTCAGGGACAGTATAGAGTTCGTCTGGGATCACATCTGGCTTTTTCATGCTCCTTTGCCTTTAAGAGTTACTCAATTTCTTTTGGCAAATTAAACAAACAAATTTCATCAAAACAAGAAAATTTCACCAATTGGATTGTTATTAAACAGAATCCGAACGGAAACCTCTATCTCACCACATTAACTGATTCTCTCGACGTCATTCACGAATGAAGATAGTCAATAACCTTGCGGTTAGCTTCATCCACTTTGGAGTAATCACGCTTCCTTATATAAATTAGCGTTACCTTCTTGTCTGGTTGATGCCCTAGGGCAGAAGAAACAGTTCCAATGTCGATACCCAAATCCCCATGGGCAATAGTCGCCCAGGTATGACGGGCCCAATACATTGTAACAGGAGGTAAACCAGACCTCTTTGCAATCTCCTTAAGAACGTAATCCACCTTGGAGGTCCAGTTGTGGGTCCTGGAATAGGTATCCAGAATATTAAGAAGATGCCTCTTCCCCTGATACTTTTTGATAATAGCAAGAGCCTCCGGTTCCACTTTTATGCTTAAAGGCTTTTGAGTTTTGGCTCGCTTATAGTCGATGCGTCCATTCTCAATCGCAGTCACATGCAATAGATCTTCCGTATTCATCCCAATAAGATAAAACGAAAGAAAGAAGAAATCTCTATATTTCTCTTCCCAGGGCTCAACCTTGGCATCCCGCAAATTCTGAAGTTGCTGTAAAGTAAGGACTCTATCGGGAGATTCTCCCTCGGGAATTTCGAAATCCTCGAAAGGATTCTCCTTGATCAGCTTGTGCTTCAAGGCATGCTTGATTACTGCGCGTATATTACGAAAATCAAGATTACGGGTGGTCGCGTTGTTTCCCCTAGTGATTAATTGCTCATCAAGATCTTCCAACCAATCAAGAGTGATTTTGTCTAAAGCTAAATAATCTGCTCGTGGGTACAGGAGTCGAATCTTCCTTGCGGTAACGCGATATATCTCTTTGGTCCTTTCTGAACGTCTACTCTCAGCAAATTTGTCGTAAAAAGACATAAACAGGGTTTTGACATTGGACTTATCCAACCTCGCCGCAATATCTTTCTTAATCTCGTTTGCGGTCATGTCGCTGTATAGTCCAGTATCACGCCCATCATAAATTAGGCTGTGGACACGAGACTTGAAGGAATCGAGGAAATCATTTAATCTAACCTTATCGGGACGACCGACAACTTTTTTATCCTTCCATTGATTTGGAAGGACTTTTATCCCGGTTGGTAAAAAGGCAGTAGAGCCATTCTTGGTGATAGAGACCTTGATAGGGTACTCTTTCTTTTTTGCACTTTCGGAATCAAGGGATTTGGGGGATCTGGAGTCCAGATACAGACTGAGGGAAATGGGCATAATGTGGTTCTCCTAAGTCGGCCCCTTTCAGTCAATTATACTCGACAAAATTTGCAAGTATTTTGCAAGTAAAACAGGATAAACAGGGCCCCAAAAATGCCCATGTGTGTCCCATATATGCCCAAAAGAAGCCTTTTTTTTGTAGCTTTTTTGCCACTAAAAAAGGCTTCTTTTGTAATGCAACTAACGATAAATCAGTTGTTTACCTGGGCGGAGAGACCGAGATTCGAACTCGGGATACCCTTTTGGAGTATACACGCTTTCCAGGCGTGCCTCTTAAGCCACTCGAGCATCTCTCCAGACTTAAGTCCCGAAAAAACGGGACTGCAAAGATAAGAACTTTTTCAGAAATCACAAAAATTTTTATTGCTGCTGCATCAGGGGGGCGCCTTCCCATTCGGCCTTGAAGGTGTAGCCGTTGGAGAGGGCGAAATCGGCCACGATGCTGAAGGTGGTGTTACTGGTCTTGGTTACCGTCAGGAGGCCTTTGGTGAGGGTGAGGTCGGTGTCTCCCCAGTCGGCCAGTTTCACCACCGGGCGGCCCAGGTCTTCGCTGTAGTAGGGGATGCAGTAGCCGTCTTCGTTGTTGTTCAGCTGGACCGAGACCATCGTCTCCTTCATATCCTGCAGGAAATCGATGGTCTGTCCCAGGTTCTCACACTTCATCCAGAGCCAGAAGTTCTGGGTGTCTTCGTTGGGCAAATTGTTGGTGAGGGTGATTTCCATCTCCTGGGGAGAGGATTCGCCCATCGTGTAATAATAGCCGGTGGCTATATCCACGCCGAATTTCCTGTCCCCTTTGGTGAACCAGCCGGAATAGACGGTGATGTCGGCCGAGGCCTTGGCCTCACCGCAGACGGCCGTGAGAGAGGTATAACCGCCCGCCTTGGCCACCAGTTTTCCGTTTTCAAACGTGGCCACGGAGGGGTTGGAATTGAGGATGACGAGGTCTTCCAGGTTGGTGGCCGAAGAGGGCGTGCAGTTGACTGTGAACGTCTGCTCCTCCCCTATGAAGAGTTTGGCGAACCCGGGGTTGAACTCGATCTTTTGAACCGGGATGGACGCTTGACGGCACCCGGAGAGCAGGAGCACAATGGCCCCTAAACCCATAACGAACAGTTTTTTCATATCTGATATTGATCCCTAAAATTCTTGTCGGAGATAGAGGGGTTTGCCGTCGGCTGTAAGCCCTTCTACCTGGAGCACCAGGCCTTCATCGGCCTTTATAATGGGCAGCAGGAGGGTTTCTCCGGGCTGGATGTCCAGCAGCGGCTGCCACAGGAGCGTCTCCCTTTGGCCAGGGTAACGAGGGTCTTCGGAAGGCGTGAAGGCCAAAGGATAGCCGGCGCCGGAGAAGCTCAGGATGCGCACGTTGTCGCCGAAGCGGATGCCGCCCAAATCTCCCTTGAACGTTACAAAATTGGCCACGCCGCTATACATCACGCGGCCGAAGGTGCAGTAATACGGGAAAACCTCCACGCGCTGGATCAGGGCCGGATCCATGGCATAGACCAGCGAATGGTTGAAGACCGGAACGCCGTCCACCAGGATAAGGGACGGCAGGTCCCTGAAGGCGGCAACGCCGTTCTGCGTCCGCAAGGTACGCACCTGCATCTCCAGGTCCTCTCCCCTGCCGCGGGTGCGGATGTCGGAGAGATACTCCACAAACACTTCCCGCAGGGTGGCAAAACGGGTATAATCGTCCAGAACGTACGTGATATACTTGTCCGAGAGGAAGGCGAGGGAGCGGGTGGGAAGCCGCTGATACAGGGTATCGGCTTCAAAGGCCGATGTCACCTGCATACGCGCGCCCAGGCGGGTAATCACATCGGCCTGGGAAGGATCCAGCACCAGGTTGGGAATGCCCTCGGGGGCCAGGTTGCGGTAAGGGCTTTCCATCTCCACCTTGAAGGCGGGGGCGCCTTTTTCAAGCGTCACCACCAGGTCTCCGGGGCCGAAGAAATTGCCGGTGAAGAAGCGCACGCTTCCGTCGGGCTGCAGCTGGCCGGAGTAAATGTCTTCCAGATGGCCGGGGCGGGAGATGAACACTTCCCGGGATTCCAGATCCTCGAGCGGCTCGCCATCGGCCCGGGTCAAATGCAGGGTGAGGATTTCTCCGTCGTACTCCGGAACCACGTCCCGGGTGGCGGGAGAGGCCGGCGTATCCAAAATCTGTCCCAGCGAAGCGGTACCATACTGAGCCAGGGGCTCGTTGCGGAAAACGGAAACGGAAAGGCTGGCCGGGACCTCGGAGGAAAGGCTGATCTGTCCGTCGGGAGTCAGCTGGGCACGGAGGGCCGATGAATTGGGCAGGGCCTTGGGAGCGGCCGGAGCCTTTTCCACCACCACGGCATCGGTCACGCGGGCCGTGGACAGGGTGTTATAGACGGAGAGGATGCGGGAACCCTTGCGGGCATCATAGTCCCCTTCCCTCCTGGAAAGGGCCGTATAGGCGCTTAAGCGGTAGTTGCCGGTAGGAAGGCTCCGGGGGAGCACCAGGGTACCGGCACCCCGGCCGTGAAGCAGTGCCACCTTGCCGCTCACCGCCATTCCTTCGGCCGAAGTGAGCTCCAGATAGGCCACGGAACTGACCTCGGACAGGGTTACGCCGTCTGACACATCCACACAGAAGGCCGACAGGTAGACGGTCTCTCCGGCGGCGTACCAGCTGCGGTCGGTGGTTACATACGTACGCTCTGCCCGCTGGGCAAAGGCCGGGCAAAGCATCCCGGCGGCCAGTATGATTAAAAAGAATCGTTTCATTTCCTATCCTCCTATTCGGGCCAGTCCTTGGGTTTTACCACGGTTCCGCCCAGCGTGCGGCAATCCATACAACCCTCCAGAATCCAGACATAAAAGGGGTTGTCGCCCACGGCATCCATCATCCAGGGACGGTATCCCTGTGCATAGCGCTGGGCCATTTCAAAGATCTTCACGCCCATCTCGTCTCCACTTCCTATGGTGGCCTTCATCAGGTTATCATAGAAACCGCTGGGCTGCTTGTAAACACGGGCATCCTGGTGCTTGATGAAGATGTCTTTGGTTACCAGTTCGGAGACTCCGATATAGCCTATGACCTGGGCGGCGGGATTGTCTTCGTTGACGATGTTGCCGCGCAGGATGCTGGGGATGGGAGAGAACAGGTCTCCCGTCTGGGTGGAAGCGCTCTCAATGCTCTCCCAGTAGGCGTAGCTCTCCTTGGAGATCATCCGCAGGGACACGATGGAATGATACATTACGCTGATCCGGCGGTCGTGCTGATCCAGGGTACGGTATACATAATCCACCATCTTGTTGGACTCCATCGCACCGGTAGTAATGATCGTGGTCACGCCCTTGATGGTACTGTCCCAGCAAGTATAGTTGGGATAGTTCCCGCGAACGTCAAAGATGCGGCCGTAGGTGTCTTTATAATGGGAATTCATAGAGGGGAAAATCTGTATACCCTCTTCGGGCTCTTTCCCTCCTTTGGGGATATAGCGGAACGTAGTGGTGGTATTGGCGTGGTACTCCCACTCTTCGTCCTGGGCCAGGCAATAGTAGGGTGTAGTGCCATCGGAGTGGAAGGTAACCCGCACATCCAGGTGGTCTTCGGCGGCCTTGTAGGATAGGCTGTCAATGACGGGGCCTCCCTGTACGGTTTCCCAACTGCTCACGTAATGGTGATTCTGCTCCAGGTCGTGCACGCGCAGGCGATAACGGACATCGGGCCGGAGGAAACGGGTATCTATGGAACAGGACCCCCAGGAGGACTCTCCCTCCACAAGGGTACCGTCTTCTCCTTCCACCTGGGCGGTGAATCTGACCGGGATTCCCCAACCGGGGTCGCCTGGGTACAAAGCCTTGGTCTGCTCGTTCTGCTTTCCCTCCAGCACCTCGGGGTTCAGGCGGGTAAAATTGACGGTGGTAGTTCCGCCCACCATAATATCCCCCTCGATGACCACCGTGTATTGGTCTCCGGTCAATTCTGCCTCAAAGTCGTAGACGCAGCCTCCTAAAAGGGGCAGCAGGGCTGCAAGGATGATAAGCTGCTTTTTCATTAGAACTTCAGGTTAAGATTGATGTAAGGGATCTGGGAAGCAAACACGGAAACCATATGGCCTTTGGGCTTGTCCGTGGGACCGTCCACCGTATAGTACACGGAATAGACGTTCTTTCGGCCTGTAACGTTGTAAACGCCGATGGTAAAGGACAGATGGGTAAGCCGTTTGAGGTAGTGGCTGGGCTCTACGTTGATGGCCAGGTCCAGGCGGAAGTAATCCGGGATGCGCAGGGCGTTTCGCTCGGAATAGGCCAGCCGGCGGACGCCGCCGTAGTAGAACACGCCCACGGGCACCGTCACGGGACGGCCGGTGGAATAATCCAGATTGGCCGATATGCTGTAGCGGTGCGTGAACTTGTAATTGGCCACCATCTTCACGGTGTGGGGCCTGTCGTGCGGGGTATTGTACCATTCCCCGTTGTTGATGGGGAAAGGATCATCGGCCTGGGTCTCCTTCATACGCGAACGGGCATACGTGTAGGATACCCAGCCATTGAGGCGGCCGGTGGATTTGCGGATCATAAGCTCTGCACCGTAGGCGCGGGCCGTGGTGGTGAGGAGGTCGTCGGGCAGGTTCTCATTCATCACCAGCATGGCGCCCGAACGGTAGTCCACGCTGTTGTAACTGCGCTTGTAGTAACCCTCCAGGGAGATATCTACAGGGCCCACCGTCCAGTACAGGCCCGCGGCCGCCTGCCAGCCGTCCTGCGGCTTGATGCGGTCCGAGGCCATCACCCACACATCCATGGGAGACACCGTGGAAGAGTTGGTGATCATATGGATGTTCTGGCGGAAACTGTTGACACCGGCCTTCACCGTCAGGCTGGGCAGGATGGAGAATTTGGCCGACAGGCGCAGTTCCGGCATAAAGTAGAACTTACTCTTGCCCAGGGGCAGGAAGCCGCCCAGACGCACGCCGCCGTCCAGGGAGAAGCGGTCGCTCACCGTCCAGTTGTCACTGAAGTAGAGAGAAGGTTCCAAGCCCATCTGAAGGCCCAGGTCGCGGTCTTTGATACCCGAGGCCTCTCCCAGCGGCATCATATGGCCGGAATGGAAATTGAGGACATTGGTCTGGAGACCGTAAGAGAGCGTATGGGCCTGCGAGACGGTAGACTTGAACTTGAGTTTCAAGAATTCCTGGCCCAGGGCGTGTTTGTACCGGTAGGCACCGTAATCGTAGCTCTGGTCTCCGTCAATGGTGGTCCGGTACGAGTCGTAGCCGGCGCTCACTTCCATATTGTTGCTGGCGTTCATAATATGGCGCCAACGGGCCGATGCATTGAGGTTGGAATAATGGAAGGACGTATCGGCCGCAAAGGAGAACTTGTCGCGGGACCAGTAGCCAAAGACCTGGAAGGTATTCTTGTCGTTGGGCTTATGGGTAATGGAAGCGTTCACGTCCTGGAAGGAGGTTTTGCCGCCGTGGTAGTTGCTGTTCTTGGGCAGCAGGCCCAGGATCCAGTTGGAATAGGTGGTACGGCCGCCCAGCGTGAAGGTGGTCTTGTCCTTGACCAGCGGGCCTTCCAGGTGGACGCGGCTGGTCAGCAGGCCCAGGCCCAGGGAGCCGGTAATTTTCTTGGCGTTTCCTTCCCTGGTGCGGATATCCAGCACCGAGGAGATACGGCCGCCGTATTCGGCCGGGATGGAACTCTTGTACAGTTCGGCCTCCGAGATCAGGTCCGGATTGAAGGAGGAGAGGATGCCGAACATATGGTTGGGGTTGAAGACCGTTCCGTCGTTGTAGAGGATGAGGTTCTGGTCCACCGAGCCGCCGCGGACGTTGAAGCCCGAGGAGGCCTCGCCCACCGACTGTACGCCCGGCAGGGCCAGCACGGCCTTGATGATATCGGCCTCACCGAAGGCGGTGGGAATCTTCTGGAGGCGGTCGGCCTGGATTTTTTCTACGCCGATGCGCGCCGTACGGTGGAGGGAGACGCTTTCGGCCGATATGGAAGCGGCCTTGAGGGTGACCACTTTTTCCGTCATCTCAATGTCCAGACCGCCGTCATCGAAGATGCGCACTTCCAGGCGCACGTCTTCCATAGGGTAGCCGCTGAAATTGAGGTGGTTTTCGCCGGTGGGCACCTGCATACGCCAGAAGCCGTAACTGTCGGTCATGGCGTAGTTGGAGGATTTCTCGTCATAGACGGTGATGCCCACTACGGGTTCCGAGGTGGCCTTGTCGCGCACATAGCCGTGGATGACGGCCTTGCCGCCCTTCCGCATACGCTTCTCGTCTCCAATCTCGTAGACTTTGTTCAGATAGGTAGCCGCCACGTTCTGCTCCTGCAACACTTCCTGCTGCTGCGTCCGGCCCAGTTTGAACCAGTCGGTGCCCAGGTTGGAGCGGAGAGAATGGCCGTGGATGATATACAGGCTGCCCTCCCACTCCGAGGCCGTATAACCGGCCGAAAGGAGTTTTTTCAGGGCCTGGTCCAGGAACTGGGCACGGGGAGCCGCCACGCTGTAGGTGGCAGGGTCATCCCCGGCACGGGCAATGAAGAGGCTGCTTCCCGACACCCGGCGCATCACCTGCACCAGGGAATCGGCCGACACCATACGGACGCTTACCGTATCGTTTTGGGCGTAGGCGGCCAACGGCAGCAACAGGACCGCCAGAAGGATACTAATGCGTCTCATGGGCATTGACAGATTGAATGGCGTTGCGGACTTTCCGCTTGTTGCGGAGACGTTGGACCGTTCCATCCTCCTTGACCCAGTACCAGCTTTCCTTGTACTGGAAGTAGTTCACCAAATTGAAACGGTAATTGGGATCATTGTAACCGATATAGGCCGACGCATCCCGATTGAGGTCCATCAGGTGGTTCAGGGATTTGTCCACCCTTTTGTACACGGCGCCCCGGCCGCTGACCACCTGCTCGTAGAAGCCGGCCGGCACGTTGTAGCCCTGGGAAGCCAGGTTCACATAGGTCCGGCTTCCGCGGGTAAAGTACTCTACCCGTTCCAATCCCAGGTCCAGGATGATGGGAGAGCCTTCCTGCTGCATCAGGACGTGTTGGAGGACGGCATCCAGATTAAAGCTGAGGTCCCGGTAGGTTTTGCCTTCGAAACGGATCTCACCGGGCTTGAAACCCAGGGTATCCACCAGATACGTTCCGTTGAAGTTATTGCCGTAAACATCGGCTACGCGGGCCCTGAAAAGGGGTAAATCTATCCCGGCAGCCTGTGCATAGGATTGATAATCAGCATCCTGTGCCCTTAGCAGGCCCGGTGCGCATAAAAGCAGCGCAGCGAGGAGAATGGAATGAATGTTTTTCACATCGATAAAGTTACTTCATTTTCCCGAAAAAACCTAGTTCCCACAAAAAAACCAGGCGGCCCGGGGATAGGCTTTGCCAGCAGCTCCGCCTTGACACGCAGAATGCGCTGAGGGGCCATTATTCTGTCGAGGCGGACGCAAATAACGTCATTTTGTCCCAAATCGCTACCGCCTTGACACGCAGAATGCACCAGAAGGCCGATTTCATGTCGAGGCGGTCAACAAAACAAACCAGGCGGCCCGGGGAGGGTCGCCTGATTGTGTTTTATGAGCAGATAATTATTCTGCGGTATCCCACCAAACGGGGAGAGTTCCAATCTGCTTGGAGTTGTACCAGGCACCACCTTCCACAAGAGGCAGGGAAGAAGCGCCAGGAACCTTCTCACCGATAGCTTCCAGGTTGGCGGAATTGTAGTCTCTCTCGTAAGAAGCCTGCATCCAGCGACGAGGGGCCTTGTCAAGCGGGCAGTAATCCAGGAACGAAGGAGTGTTGAGATAGTTATACGGCTTAGCAAAGCCAATGAACACTTCCGGATTGTAGTCGTAACGACGCATATCGTTCCAGGAATCCAGCGTGAGGAGATAGACAATCTGCTTCTGGGTCATGATCTTGGCCAGGGAGATGTCGCTGGCAGTACCGAGACCCACATTCAGGAAGTTTTCGACCTCTGCCTGGGACATCTTGGTGAAGGAGGGGCAACCCTGCACGGAAGCAAAGGAGCTCCAAGTATCCAGATAATCGTTCATGAACTCAATGTTAGCCTTAACGCCTTCCTTATAAGCGGCATAAGCTTCTGCCTTCTGGCCCTTGTTGAAGAGAACTTCGGCCTTGATCAGGCAAGCCTCAGAATAGGAAGCCATCACGGAAGGAGAGTCTGCACGAAGGTGGAAAGCACCACTGAGAGCAGTCTCATCCTTACCGGAAACCTGACGATAGAGGGGATCCGGAGAATTGGCAAAGTAACCTACACGACCGCGCACGTACAGGGTGTCACCCATACGCTCAGGAGGGCAGTCAGCACCACTGATGGACCACTTGCCGTCCTTCCAGGCCCAGTCGTAACGGGGGCCGTTATCCTTGATAATGCTGGTGGTTAGATCCACGGGCAGAGAGCGACGCCACTTGCCATCGGGAGACCACTTAACCTCAGCGGGAGTAGTAGCACTCTTACCGGAACGAACCCAAGGAATGATCTTGTCTGCACGGGGATCTTCCACACCATTACCGGCAAAGTTGGTCAGGTTGTCATAGAGCATCTTGGATACCCAGTAGTGATAGTTATTCTGACCGATGCAAGAATGTACGCCGGAATAGGTAACCACTTCGTCCCAACCTTCATGGTCGTGGGTGGAGGTGTTCTCATTGGTGTGACGGATGATGGTATTGTCAGCGTTGCTCTGCTGAGCCTTGGCCAGGCATTCCAGAATCTTATCCGGATCGTACTTGAGATCCTTGTAGCTGCCGGTACCCTTCTTGCTCAGCTTCACCAGCCAGCGGGCTTCCATCAGGTAGCACATCTTCAGCCACTTGTTGGCATCACCGCCATTCCAGCTGTCTCCGGTAGAAAGAGGTTCTGCACCGTCTTCCTGGGCCTTGGAGAAAAGCTCGATGGCTTCTTCAATCTCTTCGATGCAGCCCTTGAACACCACATCACCGGTGTCATATTCGGGAGCAACAGAAGCACCTAAAGCATCCGTATAAGGGATCTCGCCAAAGAGGTCGATCATATCCATGAAGCCAAAGGCACGCATAAATTTGGCAGCACCAGCATAATGATATGCACCGGCTTCCATAGCCTTATCATACATGTCCTGCAGGTTGGAAGCACAGGGAACAAAGAACCACTGCTGAGCGTTGTTGCCACGGTTAGCAGCACCCATGTTCCAGTTCATGGCGCCATTGGTCTGATTATGGCGGGAAACCAGCATCTGGGAATAATAAGCCGCATTGCTGCCAGGAATCTCCCAGGAGTGTTCCAAATAGAACTGGCAGAAGGGCAGACGATTGTAATATTTAGCACTGGCGGCAGTCGGGGTATTGGGACTGTCGTTGATGTCCAGCCACTTATCGCAGGAGGTCATAGAAAGTGCTGCAACAGCGGCAACCACCAGATATTTAGCAATATTTTTCATTGTTCTAAATCTTAAACAGTTAGACTAGAAAGTGAGGTTAATGCCGAAGTTGAAACTGGCAAGTGCAGGTACGCAGCACCAGTCAATACCAACAGAGGAAGAACCAACCGCACCAGCACCGGCAGCGGCCACTTCCGGATCACCATAGTAATTGGTAAAGAGGAGAATGTTATTGGCGGAAGCAGTGAAGGTACAACTCTTAACGAAGTTGGAAGTTGCCTTCTTCAAGAGAGAGGAAGGAAGACTATAAGACAGGGAGATGTTGCGCAGACGCAGGGAATTGACCTTGGTCATGAAATTAGCGCTCTCCTTGGGATAATAGGTCTGCCAATAGTTGTTGATGACATACTGACCGCTGACGGTTTTACCATTATACTCATAGGTATTGCCGGCAACAAACTCCTTGGTGACATCCTTGAAAAGAATGTTTCCATCGGCGTCCTTGCCATCTTCCTGAACACCGGTAATAACCAGACGATCACGACTCTCGGTCTGCTTGGCAGTACCGTTTGCCGTCATCTGATAGAGCGTTCCGTTATAAACGTCACCACCGATGCGGAAATCCCACAACATATTGAACACAAAGTTCTTGAAGCGGAGGGTGTTGTTGAAACCACCGGAAACGATGGGCTCACGGTTTCCGATTTCATGGGTGGCCAAATCATCGGAAGTGGGCATGAAGTTCTTGTCAAGGATAACCTTGCCTTCTTCGTTGCGCTTCCACTCAGAACCGGAGATAGCCATAAAGTTGCCGCCGTTGAAGGAAGCAGCCTTTGCATTACCAACCTGAACATCCGTCACATAAAGGATATCCACACCCTTGATCAGGTTCTGAACGGTACCACGGTTGCCATAGAGATTGAGGGAGGCATCCCAAGAGAAGTTCTTGGTCTCGACAGGAGTACCGCCGATGGAGAGTTCCATACCCTTATTCAGAACGTCACCGGCATTCACCTTACGCAGGATGTAACCAATGGTGTTGGAAAGACGGGGTTCCAGAATCTGGTTGTAAGAGTCGTTGGTATAGTAAGCGTAGTCAATGTGCAGACGGTTCTTGAAGAAGCTCAGTTCTACACCGATTTCGGTAGACTGGGTAATTTCGGGTTTCAGGTAAGGGTTACCGGCGGTCCACTCATTACCAACACCCACGAGACCACCCAGATAAGTACCTACAGGCCAGAGGTTGGTGTTAGTCACATAAGGAGCGGTATCTTTACCTACGCGGGCCCAGGAAGCGCGGATCTTACCGAAGGAGAAGATGCTGTCATCCATCACGTTAAGGTCCTGAAGGAGCTGGGAGAAGACGAAGGATCCGCTCACGGACGGATAGAAGTAGCTGCGGTTCTCCTTGGGGAGGGTGGAGGACCAGTCGTTACGTCCGGTAACCGTGAGGAAGATGGTGTTCTTCCAGTCTGCGCGGAACTCACCATATACACCAACAAGACGCTTCAGGCTCTTGGTGTTGCGATAGTTTCTGTCGCTGTCAACGGCATTATCGAAAGCATAGAACTCAGGAATCTGGAAGTTCCAAGCCATACGATAATCGGAAGTGGAGCTGGTCTGGTCGGTGGCTGTACCCAAAAGGAGGTTGAAGTTGAAATCACCGAACGACTTTTCCATATTGGACATCACGTTGGTGGACATGTACTGGAAACGACGGTAGTTCTCACTGTACATACCGTTCTGCCAGTCTTTCTTATTCACACCGCCGGCAGCCATCAGGTTGCTGTTGCCCTGGGTGTAAGTGTCGATGCCGAAACGGGCACCAATCCACCACCATTTGGTGATATCGGCCCTGATGTTGAGTCCACCGGTGAAACGTTCGGTGTCGTCATCCATCTTATTTTTGTTGATGGTCCAGTAAGGGTTGGCGCGCTCGCTCCAAGGCTCGATGCGGTCTCCGAACATGCGATAACGGGAACCGTCTTCATTCAGATAATGGGACATATCATCAGAAGGAGCCCAGGTGTAAATGCCGTACATGGTACCCTGGCCGTTGTTGCCATAGAGGGCCGAAGAGGTAAGGGTCTTGTCGGTGTGGGCCTGGGAATAGGCGGCATTCACAGTGAAGGTGAAGATGCTCCATTTCTGCTCTCCGTTGAAACGGAAGGTGGTTTTACGATAACCCGTGGTAGGAATCACACCCTTCTGGTTGAAGTGGGAAGCAGAGAGGAAGAAATTACCGCTCTTGGTACCACCGGAAATGGAGAAGTTATTATCGAAAGCACTGCCAGTCCTGAAGAAGTCCTTGATGTTATCATAGAACTTGGTTCCGGCAGGAGCGGGAGCACCCCAGGAATTATAAGAGAAATCGTCGTAACCGGTGCCGACATACTTACCGTCAGCATCATACTGGTCATTCACATAACCCATGAGATACTTCTTCTGGGTCTCGGGAAGATTGGTGGCCCAAGAAACCGTATATTTACTGGAGAAGCTAGCCTCTACAGTGCCTTCCTTACCCTTCTTGGTATTGATGATAACCACACCGGCAGAAGCGCGGGAACCGTAAAGAGCGGCGGCAGCAGGGCCCTTCAGGATGGACATGGACTCGATATCCTCGGGGTTGATATCCATCACACGGTTGGAGTTGGTAGTGGCCGTGTTCATGGATCCGTCGAAACCGGAGTTACCCACAACGCCTGCAGAGTTATCATAGATGATACCATCTACAACAAACAAAGGCTGGTTATCACGCTCAAGGGAAGTTCCACCACGAAGGATGATCTGAGCACCTGCACCAGCAGAACCGGAAGACTGGGTAATACTTACACCTGCAACTTTACCGGCCAGGGAGTTGATGGCATTGGCATTCTTGTTGAGCATAAGCTCGGAAGCCTTCACCTCCTCCACGGCATAACCGAGAGACTTCTTGTCTTTACGGATACCCAGTGCGGTAACTACAGATTCCTCAAGGAACTCGTTGTCTTCCTGGAGAACCACCTTCATGCCATTTGCAGCGGCAACATCAAGGGTGGCATAACCAATGCAGGAGAATTCCAGCGTGGCGCCGGGACGGGCCGTGATGGTAAACGAGCCATCGAGGTCTGTCATAACACCAGTGGTAGTTCCTTTAACGATGACACTGGCACCCGGAACGGGTTCTCCTTGAGCATCAACAACAGTACCCGTGATACGGACCTGCTGCTGATCGGCCACAACCTCAGA
>JAEEGK010007835.1_pt1 | contig 25419 bp, 25 predicted proteins | sample 8958771 | NCBI WGS metagenome assembly JAEEGK01 (sample SAMN16246547, study PRJNA631951) | gut metagenome | biome: gut microbiome; feature: rumen; material: SC-attached | host: Bos | place: Iran: Karaj | collected 2018-10
TCATTTAATAAGAAGAATACATAATCATCAATTAAAATATTACTAACTGTAGAACCTTTAAGATTATCAATTTTCTTTTCATAAATAATCTTTCTTGATTCAATATTATAAACTCTTAATTTATTATTAGTCATATCTATAGTAAATAGATAATCCCCACTATCATGCATTTTAATATTATTAGTTTCAGTTATATCGTTAAAATAATATGTACTACCATCAAACTTGAAACTTAATCTATCATACTGATATTCTAATAATTTATCTTTAACATAAAACGCATTTGCATAATCAAGATATTCTATCTTTTTATCATCTAAATTATATAAACAACCAAATCCTGTATTTTCATTATAAAAATGGAAATATGTATCTCGATCATATATTATTTCTTTACTCTTACCACAACTTGCTGGAACTTCTGCATATAACTTATTTTCATAATAAATACCATTATTGATAGTATAAACTAATTTATCTCTATAAATTCCATAAGTTTCTAGATTTTCTACATTAAATGTAGCTTTAGCTAACATATTTAATTTCTTATCAAATTTATAATAATAATCATTATTAGTAGATATTAAATAAATATGTCCATCTTGTTTAAATAAACTAGCTTCAGTAATATTATTAGAGTTATTAAATAAATACTCTGCTTCTTTACTATCATTAATAAGATTATATTTAACAACACTATATTGATTTTTATTAATTTTACTTACATAGTAAAAATCTTCATTATCAACAAAAGTAGTTATTATACTTCCCTTATCAAAATCTTTATATACATATAAATTACTATCTTTTAAATTATCACTATTTAAATGATAATCTTTACCAAATATTAATCGTGATCCAACAATACTAATTACAATTAATAATATATATCCTATCTTATTTTTCATATACTACCCTTTCTTTTTCTTTCTAGCTTTGATAATAATTGTCATCATTGGATATACAAATTTACTACCATCAAGATTCTTTAATTCTACTTTAGAAGATAAATACTTTTCATATTCTTCTTGAGATTCAATAATAGTTTCTACTTCAAAACCACTTTCTTCTAGTAAACTTATCCATGTTTCTCGATCTAATATGCCAAATCTTTCTTGTACTTCTCTTGGAAAACTTGATTTACCCCAAGTAAATGTACATAAGAATTCTTTAACAAAAGCAAGACCTACTTCAAAAGTATTTTCACCAACTTTAGTTATTTCACGACTTACTTCAGGTAATGTATCAAAACCACGGAAATCATTTCTAAATTTATATAACCAAATAACATCAGATGGATCTTTAAAAGTAATTAATACTTTTTTATTAATATTTTCTTTATCCACTAATATTCCATCTCTTAAAACAATACTACCATTTTCTTCTAACAATTCTCTTGTTTTAATAAAAGCTTCTTTAATTGGAATTGAAGTAAATTTTTTAGATGGATCTTCACTATATGAAGATATTTCATGTAATACTGATGAAAAGACTATTGCTTCATATTTTTGTTTTGAAAAATCTTTTAAATCTAAATGATATAATTCCCAATTCTTACCTAAAGCTTTTAATTTATCAATAGCTTCTTTATTAATATCAATACCTGTTATTCTAATACTAGGATTAGCTTCTTCAATGGCTTCCATTAAAACACCACTGCCACAGCCAACATCTAATACGCTTTTTGCACTAGAAAGTAATGCTGGTAAAAAACCTTTAGTAGATGTTTTCATACTATCAGTCATTCTCTTTAAATACCTGAGGTAATTCTCTCTATTTTCAATTGATAACTTTTCTAATTCATTCATATTAGCCTCACACTTAATTATATCAAAGTCTAATATTAACGTCAATGAAAGCCCATATGGTTTATTAAGATTTACTTATTATAATTGACAATTAAATAATTATAAAATATAATAAACACCCGTGATGGAAATGAACGAAATAGCAAGAAGAATTAATGAATTAATTAAAATGCCAAATTCAAGGGAGAAAGACATTAAAGTATATCAAGTTTTATCTTACATTTATTATTTAAAGACACTTAAATCAATTACAAAAACTGATTATGAAACTTATAAAGAACTTATTGAACTTGTTTTTTCTCAATCTAGTAAAGTTATTAATGAAGAAAGAAAAATACAAAAAAATGAATTTTTTGCAGAAAGAAGTAATTTACTAAATTTATATAAAGATGTTTTGTTATTTTCTAATGACTATAAATTTGACATTCAATGTATTGGAATTGGTAATGCAAGTCCTTATATGTATACAGTAACTGATTTTTTTAAATGGTTTGATAAAGATTTATTAAATATCTATATTGATCTTGAAAATAAGGGTTTAATTCATGACATGAGAAGTAATGAATATGGTGGTCTATCAACCTGTATTGGGAAAAATGAATATGCTATTTTTCTAAATCGAAATTTATGTATTGTTAATCAATTAATCACAGTTATTCATGAAATGGCTCACGTTTATTGTTATCATAGAAATCAAGATAGTGAAACAATCATATCGAACTATTTAGCAACTGAATGTATTTCTAAAACTCTTGAAAATTTATTTTTAATTTATTTGAGAGAAAATAATTTAATTAATAAAGATATGCTTAAAGAATATGAAATCAATAGTCATATAACCAATTTATTAAGTACCGATAGTGCTTATGTTACTAATTGTTTATTAATTGAAAGAAATACTACTGTCTTAAATATTGAAGATGTATCGTTTAGTGATTATAAAGAAAAAAGCATATTATCACCAAAAAAATATAGATACTATACTGATCATATGAAATATAATCAAAATCAATATGCATATGCTTTTCTATTTGCTTCCATAATGGAAAATAGATTTATGAAAGATCCAACATGGACTAAAAACTTTATAAAAGAATATCCATTATTAATTAATGAATTAAATACTAATCAAATATTAAATATGTTTGATAGAAGTGAATATATTGAATCAGCTAATAAATGTACTAGAAGAATATTAACAAAAAAGAAAAAATAGTTTTCTTGATTAATAAATCAAGTTATGTTATAATACGAAGCCATTGGGGGTTATTATGAATGATGATATATTAAAACTATATAGGGATTTTAAAGAAGAAACTAAAGAAATAAGAGAAAGACGTATAGAATTTGACAAAAGAATAGCAGCAAATAACGAAATAATGTATTATGAAATATATCAATATTTAATATTTTTACTTAAAGAAAATCCAGTTAAAGATTATTTAAAATTAGACTATCAAATAGAACTAAAATCATATAAATATGTAACTGATCCATTAGAAAAAGAAATGATAGAAATCAATCCATCAAATACTTATGGAATATATAAAAGATTAAATAGTGGTGAAGAAATACTTGTTAATGCTAGCACAGTTGAAGAAAAACTATATACTGATGGATTTAGTTATTCTACAACTGATGTTAAAATAATAGAAACAAAGAAAAAAGAAAATGTTTTAAAATTTACTATAGAATTAACTGCCTATAAATTTATAGAAATACTAGAAAATCATTTATTAAAAGCAAAAGAAAAAGAAAGTTCAAATAGAAGAAGAAAAAAATAAAGATATGTATTACATATCTTTTTTTATATATTATTTGGATTAAAAGTAACTTCAATCTTTATTTTATAATTAGATTTATAATGCTCTATTAAATCTCTTAATACATTTTTTAAATCTAATTCCTTTTTATATTTAATTATAATATTAAATCGATATAAATTATTTATTTTAAATGGAACTCCTAAACTAGGCCCTATTACTTCTTTATCTGGTAACTTTGTCTCTAAAAGAGTTTTTATTTTATTAATTTCTTTACTAACTAATTCATAATCAATTGATTTAACTGTAACCATTGTTAAATAGAAATATGGTGGATAACGACCAGCTAATCTATTTTGCATTTCTTCTTGATAAAATCCTTCATAATCATCATTACTTGCTAAAGTAATAGCAAAATGATCTGGATTATATGTTTGTATAATTACTTCACCATTTTTTTCACTTCTTCCACTACGACCAGATACTTGGCTAATTAAATCAAATGTATTTTCATTACTTTTATATGATGGAATAAATAGTGATGTATCTGCATTTAATATTCCAACTAAAGTTACGTTAGGAAAATCAAGTCCTTTACTAATCATTTGTGTACCAAGTAAAATATCATATTCTCCTTTTGCAAAAGCAGTAATTATTTTATCATGAGCTCCTTTTCTTGTAGTAGTATCTAAATCCATTCTAACAACACGAGCAGTTGGAAACAAACTTTTAATTTCTTCTTCTATTCTTTCTGTACCTGTTCCAAGTTCTTTTAGACTATCATTCTTACAATCTGGACATACATTTATTTTTTTAGTTGCATAACCACAATAATGACATCTCATTAATTCTTTAGTTTTATGATAAGTTAAACTAATATCACAATTAGGACATTTCATAGTATAACCACAATTTTGACACATTAAAATACTAGAATATCCCCTTCTATTTTGTAATAGAATAATTTGTTCTTTTAAATTTAATTTATTATTTATTTCATTAAATAATGTTTTAGAAATAGTTGTATTTTTAACATGTTCTTCTTTAGTCATATCACAAATAGTTATTTTAGGAGGTTTTGCAACTCCTGCCCTATTTGGTAATCTTAATAATTTATATAATCCCTTACTTGCTCTTGCATACATCTCTAGTGTTGGTGTTGCACTACCTAATATAAGTGGACAATTATTAACTTTACTATAGCTTCGAGCGTCACGGCCTTGCCAGCATAGCCCATCTCGAGCGTTGTCTTGTCGAGGGTTAAAGCTTTTTTTACCGGATTATCCGTTTCGCCTAATAGTTCGTCGCACGATGTTTGCATCATGGTCATTGCCGTGAGCAACGCCATACAGGAAAGTTTCTTGATTGTCAGTTTCATCTTGTTTATTGTTTTTAGTTTTCCCCCAGCGCATTCTCGACGCAGGGGATTGCTGTTTTTATTGCGTGGCGGGGTTATTCTGCTGCTGCAGCGGCGATGGTCCAGCCAGCGGGGATGCCGCTAATGCCTTTTTTCCAGGGCACATTCGCATTTATCTGTGCATTATCAGCTGTTCCTTCCAAACTGCTATTCATAGCTGCTATATAATCAGAATAAGCGCTGCTGATATATATCGTCTTCGACGTTACAGATTCATCTGTGCCCGCATCCTCGAGCCAGACATCAAGGCAACAACCAGCACTGAGATTCGTAGCCTTGCAGGTAACGCTGGACAATTTCTGACAGTCATAGAACATCCAATAATAGCACGATTCTGCCAGCGTTGTGGCGGGCAGTTCTGGCGCTGTGGTCAGGCCTTTGCAGCTCCAGAACATACCATAATAGCACTCTTTCTTCATCACCGTGGCTGGCAGTTCGGGCACAGTGGTCAGATTGCAAAAAGAGAACATGTCCCTATAGCACCCTTCAGCCAGCGTTGTGGCGGGCAGGTATATCTGGTGATCAGCGTCCTTGTTCTTCAGCATATCTTGATCATTGAACATTCCCTTGAAGGTATAGTCGGCTGTCAATGTCTTGTTGGTGGGGTAGTTGTCCTTGTTTATCAGACTCATCACGTTGCCGTAAACGTAAGTCTCGTCTGAGAGTTCGAATCGATAACAATCGTATATATCATCAGCTCCGTACGTCTCGTTCGTGCCTCGGAACGATATCTTGTCGCCCGCGGCAGCCAGCGTAACACCATCTGATGTCAGGTCGTCCTTCCATGTGATGCCGCCATCGAGCGAGTACTCCACGTTAGGAGCAACGATATCCTCATCATAGTCTTTGAATTTGACGGTCACGCCAGCTTTGGCGGCCTCGAAGGTGAGCGGTGTCTCCAGGTTGATCACCACGCTGACGTCGCATGTGGCCTTCTTGCTGCCCGCCTTGGCGGTGATGACGGCTGTTCCTGCGCCCACGGCATGAACTACACCCTCATCGTCGACCGTGGCGACGGTCTCGTCAGACGACGACCACGTGATGTCTGTGTCTTCGGCGTCTGCGGGACTTACCGTGGCTTCGAGCGTCACGGCCTTGCCAGCATAGCCCATCTCGAGCGTCGCTTCGTTGAGCGTCACAGCTGTTACAGCTATGGGGTCGTCATCAGGCGCCGGATTATCCGTTTCGCCCAACAGTTCGTCACACGAGGTTTGCATCATGGTCATTGCCACCAGCAACGCCATACAGGAAAGTTTCTTGATTGATAATTTCATTTTGTTTGTTGTTTTTGGTTCTTATTCTGCTGCGGCGATGGTCCAGCCTGCGGGAATGCCGTAACTTCCTTTTACCCAGGGCACATTCGTATTGATCTGGTCATTATCAGCTGTTACTTCCAGACTGCTATTCATAGCTGCTATATAAGCCGAATAAGCGCTGCTGATATATATCGTCTTCGACGTTACAGATTCGTCCGTGCCAGCACCATTGAGCCAGGCAAAAAGGCAAAGATCTGCACTGAGATCCGTAGCCTTGCAGGTGACACTGGATAATTTCTTACAGTCATCGAACATGCCCCAATAGCACCTTTCAGCCAGCGTCTTGGCGGGCAGTTCTGGCGCCGTGGTCAGGCTTGTGCAGCCATCGAACATGCCACTATAGCACCATTCAGCCAGCGTTGTGGCGGGCAGCTCTGGCGCTGTGGTCAGGCTTTTGCAGCCATCGAACATATCATTATAGCACCATTCAGCCAGCGTCTTGGCGGGCAGCTCTGGCGCTGTGGTCAGGCTTTCGCAGTAAGCGAACATACTATTATAGCAGTATCTTGTCAGCGTCGTGGCGGGCAGGAATATCTGGTGATCATCATCCTTGTTCTTCAGATTCTCTTGCATATAGAACATCCTCTCGAAGGCATAGTCGGCTGTTAACGTCTTATTGGTGGGGTAGTTGTCCTTGTTTATCAGGCTCATCACGTTGCCGTAAACAAATGTCTCGGCAGAGAGCTCGAAGCGATAACAATCGTTCCAAGAAATGCTTCCGTACGCCTCGTTCGTACCTCGGAACGAGATCTTGTCGCCCGCAGCAGCCAGCGTAACACCATCCGCTGTCAGGTCGTCCTTCCATGTGATGCCGCCATCGAGCGAATATTCTACGTTAGGAGCAACGATATCCTCATCATAGTCATTAAATTTGACGTTCGCCCCATCCGCAGCGGCCTCGAAGGTGAGCGGCGTCTCCAGGTTGATCACCACGCTGACGTCGCATGTGGCCTTCTTGCTGCCCGCCTTGGCGGTGATGACGGCCGTTCCTGCGCCCACGGCATGAACCCCCCCCTCATCGTCTACCGTGGCGACACTCTCGTCAGACGACGACCATGTGACATCAAAGTCTTCAGTGTCAGCGGAACTTACCGTGGCCTCGAGCGTCACCTCTTTACCGTTGCCATAAGCCATCTCGAGCGTCGACTCGTTGAGCGTGATGGCTGTTTTTACGTCGTCAGGCGTCGGATTATCCGCTTCGCCTAATAGTTCGTCGCACGATGTCTGCATCATGGTCATTGCCACCAGCAACGCCATACAGGAAAGTTTCTTGATTGATAATTTCATTTTGTTCGGTTTGTTTTTAGTTTCAGAGTGCAAAGATAATTAAAGATGAGCGAATTACCAAATTTTCACGCAAGAAATTTGTCAGTTTCCGTCCACAGAAAAAAATCATCCCCAGCGTCGGGGAAACGCCGGGGATTCTTCTTTCGTTCTACGCACCTGCGCACGAGGTCGTGCCGAGGGCGGTCACAATGGCCGTGAATACGGTCGCAATCATCTGTGCGATGAACTTGATGGTCTCTTTCTTGCTCATAATTCTTTCCTTTTTTTTGGTCGCTACGCCCTTGTAAAAGAAAGCGCCGCGGCGTGATCATTTACTCCCTTTTCTACTCCCCCTCGTGCGATGCCACGGCATACGAGCTGATGGGAATCTTCTCCTGATACTTCACCTTCTTGCCGTTGACCGTCTTCTCGCGCGATGCCACCACATAGGCCGCCTTGAAGGTACACTCTTTCTTCAGCGCCCGACTCGTCAGCTGCTCGCCCTTCGTGTTCTCGGGGATGAATCTGAGGTGCACGCCCTCGATCATGTTGTCGATGCCCACCTCGAGCGCCTTCTCTACCGAGGGCTGCGCCTTCTTGCCGTCGCTCTCGATACTTGGTGTGAAGGTGCCGAATCCGTCGAGCTTCACGGGCTGGCCCTGTACGGCCATCTCCTTCAGACACGACACGATGTTCTGCAGCACGAGCACCGCCATGGGGTAGTCCACCAGTTTGCCGTGTTCAGAGAGGTGCTTGGCGAAACCCTTCAGACTCAGCGGCTCGCGCGTGTCGGCCTCGGGGTAGTACTTGCCGTAGGCAGCGTTCAGCTGGTTGGTGTTCTTACGCAGGTTCACAGGAAATGCAATAACTTCTGTTGCCATAATCTTGTTTTGTTTTTGTTTTGTTAATACTGTTTTGTTCTTGTTCTCACGTTTTGCTCACTCGGTGGCGCCGTTCCTCGTTTGCGATGGCAAAGTTACGAAATAAATTTAGAACCTGCAAGCTTTTCCATACACCGAAACAACGTTATCCGACGTTATGCGATGTTATCCGACATTCTTCGATGTTACACCAAACATTTTGCGCTTTTTTCTTGCATATCTCGCCGATTTTCCGTATCTTTGTACCATCAAACAAGAACAACGAAAAAACGTAACCGTTATGAATCAGACACAACCCAAAGCCCAGGCCACATTCGGCCGCACAGAACTCGCCCAGCAGTATTTTCCCTACATCCAGCCTTGCAACGCCTACCAGAAGCTGCGCTCCCTGCTGCTCGACGACCCCGAGCTGGCGCACCTCGCCCAGCAGAAGCGCCGCACCTTTCTCCCCTCCGAGGTAGCCGCCATCTACAGCCGCCTGGGCCGCCCCTGAGCCCGCCCAGGGGAAAGTGGGGGTTTCGATAAATGAGATCCTCACTTTGCTCGGAGCCCTCTCTGACGTGTTATTCTGCGCTATTCTGCTCTTTAACCCTGAAACCCTTTGATTTGTTGCAGTTGTTGCAGTGTTGCAGTTGTTTGAGAGGTCAGCGAACCCTAAAAAAAAGGTCTATATATTATATATATTATATATATATAATATATAGAATTTACTTTTCACTTTTCTCACTCCCTGATTCGAACTGCAACACTGCAACACTGCAGCAAAATGCACGAAATCTTCGGTTTGAATTTTCATCAGACTTCAGACTTGTATATGGGATAAAAGTTGTATCTTTGCACACGTAAATTGAAAACAATGATTGAAGAAACCATAAACATAAAAGCCACCTTCGGGGGTGGCTTTTAAAATGGGTAGTGTCGATATAGTCTTGCCCTCTCGGGATTCTGCCCGGATAGCCAGAAGCGAACTTCTGACGGTGCAAAGATAAGGAGTTTTCCTGAAATTTGCAAGTTTTTTTGGATGTTTTTGAAATCCAGATAATATAACAAAACTAGAAATAACCAAAAACGGAAACTTAAGATTATGAAGAATTTAACAGCGATTGGGACCGACTGGCTCCAATGTAAGGGAGCCTCTGCAGCGAACGGCAAAGACTCCCGTAATCAGAGAAGAATGTGTGTGACAGAGGCCGACGCGCTGCTGAACATGATGAAGAAAATCATAGCAGGCGAGGCGCCCGAGAACTACGACCGGTTCTACCAGGCACACAAAGACGTGTTTAACATGACAGCCGTAAAGGCCGACTACGAGCGGATGAAACAGTGGTACGGCCATGTGACTTTCGAGAATCTGAAAGAGCTGCAGACCATGGTGGTGGCCGACTTTCTGAAGAAAGACCTGCTGCGGTCGGACCGAGCGCCGACGAAGCGCGAGCTGCTGCAGGTGAGGCTCGACAAGGTAGAGGAACTGCTGCCCGCCGACTATGAGCTGCCCGAGGATTTCAGTCATCAGTGCGCCAAGTTCCGGCGGTATATCTCGTGGGACGGCGACATCCTCGTGATCAACTACAACGACTACGGGCGGTTTATGTGCCACAATCTGACCCGTCTGAGCCTGTACGACCTGGTGAGCCTGTTCGAGTTCGACATCCTGCTGTCGCTGATCCATCAGGACATGAGGCAGATGGCGGCGGCCGAGTTGCGCCAAGAACCCAGGCGCGAGTCCCGCAGCGAGCCCAGGAGCGCGCCGACGGCAGTAGCCGACTTCGGCCTGCTGGTATGCAAGCCCGAGAAGGCTGCCCTCGTGACCCGACGGCTCCATGAGCTGATGGAAGGCAAGACGCGACCCAAGGACGTGCTGATGCCCGTCAGGGCGGCGATGGACGCCGGAGCCCTGCGCCGACCCACCTGGCCGGAGTTCTGCAACGAGTTCGGACGTGGCAGGCTGCGGTGCAAGTCGTCGCTGAGCAACTACACCCAGCCCGACATCGCGCCCTATCAGGGCAGCGCGTTCGACGAGATGGTGAAAGAGTTCCGCAACCTGATTCTCTAACACGCTCCCTTCCCCCGAAAGCGGGGCGTTTTCATGGTCTTTCATGGTCATGTCTGGTCGTTTCTGATCGTTCAGGAATGACCAGATTTTTTTCTTCTCCAAACCAGATGATCTCCCTATCTTTGCAGCGTCTTAAGGATCCGTGAGACACTCTGAACATTCAAAAACAAAGAAGAAGAAAATGAAAACAAGAACAAGTAAACTATTCGGCAAACAAGTGATGGTCGACGGCATGATGGCCTTCGGCAAGTTGGAAAACGGACTGCGCATACTCGACTTCGAGTGCTGCGAGGACGTGGTGATGAAGCCCTTTTCGGGCACGTTTAAGGTGCAGACGATGCGCGACGGCAATATCTACCTGACAGAACAGCCCCGCCGCCCACGCAACAAGGCCCTCTTCCGCGAGGACAACAGCTCGCTGTCGCTGGGACAGAACGGCAGATACTACTTCGTGTTCTCGCTCGACGAGCAGCGTGTAGGCGAACTGCCCGAGCGCCTGATGAGCCAGGCAGGTCTGATAGCCAGGAAGATGATTCGTGAACTCGTGAAAAGAAACTAAGCGGCTATGAGCGTACACATGATCTATATGAAGGATGGGGCCAAGATGATGCGCCCCGTCCTTAGCCGGGAAGAGTATCTGAGTCTGCGCGACAGCGACACGCAACGGACCGTGCTGAAAGCCGTCCGCGCGGGCGACGCCAGTCAGAAGAACCGGCTGATACAGATGAACTACTCGTGCGTGCCCAACGACGACGGGACGCTGAGAGGCGCGAAGACACCCTCGCGGTCGGTAGGCATGGACATCGACCACATCGCCGCCGGCCAGCTCGAGGCCGTGAAGCGCCGCATCCTCGACCGCAGGGAGCAGCTGGGACTGCTGATGCTCGAGCGCAGTGCCCGTGGCGAGGGCTTTCACCTGGTCTTCCGCCGCCGCGAAGACCTGTCGCAGGAAGACAACCTGCGCTGGGCCAGTGAACTGCTGGAGGTAGAGTACGACAAAGGCGCGAAAGACATCACCCGTGTGTTCTTCTCGACAACCGCCGACGCCAGTGAACTGCTGCTGCTCGACGACGCGCTGTTCGACAATTCTGCTGCAGTGTTGCAGTGTTGCAGTTCGGAAAGTCCTGTTCAGTCAGCCCAGCCAGCCGACACCGTCTACGACCCCGAGGCCAGCTACAACGGCATCCTCTTCACCGACATCATCGCGAAATACTGGGAGATGTATAACGGCGGCCACAAACCCGTGGAGGGCGACCGCAACGCGCTGACCTTCGAACTCGCCGCCACGCTGCGCGCGGTGTGCGGCTACTCGCTCGAGGCCCTGATGACCATAGTGCCCAACTACTGGGCAGCCCCCGACGGCAGCTGTTCGCAGCAGGATAGGGAAGAGTGGCGCAAGACCCTCGAGAACGCCCTGAAAGAGCCCCGCCGCGGCCTGTCGCAACGGCTGAAACAAGTGTTGCAGGCCCTTCAGGCACAGTCGGTGGTCAAAGCCTGCGGAGGCACCCTCACGTCGCCGCCACCGCTGCCGAAGAAGCTGCCGCCGCTCGTCAAGCTGCTCACGCGCAACGTGCCCGACATCTACAAGCCCGCCGTGGCCAGCTGTGTGTTCCCCGCCCTGGGCGCCCATCTGCACGGCGTGAAGTTCCGCTACTGGGACAACGTCGACCACGAGGCCACGTTTATGAGCATCCTCATCGGCCGCCAGTCGATAGGCAAGGGCTCTATCAAGAAACCCATCGACTATATCATGGAGGACATCCGTCTGCGCGACCTGCCCAACCGTCAGCGAGAGAGCGACTGGAAACAGAGAAACCCCGGTGCCCGACAGAAGAAAGACGCCCGCCCGCAGGACATCTGCATCCAGATGCTCATCGACAACCTCACCGACGCGGTGTTCAACCAGCGCATCGTCGATGCCCACAACAACGGCCAGCGCTATATCTACACCATCGTCGACGAGATAGAAGCCCTGAAGAAAGTGACGTCGAGAGGGTCGGCCGACGAGGTGGGACTGCTCATCCGCAAGGCCTTCGACAACTCGCTCGCTGGTCAGGAGCGCGTGGGAGCCGACTCCGTGTCGGGCATCGCCCCGCTGAGGTGGAACTTCAACGCCTCGACCACGCCGCCCAACGCCCGCAAGTTCTTCTATAAGATGGTGAACGACGGCACGGTGAGCCGCCTCGACATCGCCACCATCATGCGCAACGACGACGAAGACGACGAGGCACCCATACTGGGCATCTACGACAACGGCTTTGCCGAAGAGCTGAAACCCTACATCGACCGCCTCGATGCGGCCAGCGGACTGATAACCTGTCAGGCGGCGAAACGGCTGTCGCTGGAGATGCGGCGCGAGAACAGCGACACCGCCCGTCTCTACGAGAGCGAAGCCTACAGAGTGTTCTCCTACCGCGCCAACGTCATCGCCTGGCTGAAAGGCATGGTGCTCTACGTGGCCCACGGCTACAAATGGTCGAAGGAGATAGCCGAGTTCGTGCGCTGGTCGCAGCAGTACAACCTCTGGAACAAGATGCTCTATTTCGGCAAACAGCTCGAGCGCGAACTGCTCAGCGAAGAAGAGATCGAACGGCAGTCGGGCCCTCAGAACCTCCTCGACCTGCTGCCCGACGAGTTCACCACCGAACAGTATCTCCAGATGCGCCAGAGCCAGGGCCGCAGCGGCAGCGGCGAGTCAACCCTGCGCTGTTGGGCCAGCCGAGGCTATATCGTCTTCGACGACGTGAGCCGCACCTATTGCAAGACATCCGAATACAAAGTTAAAACCCACAAATCACAATGAACAAACCCAATCTCATCCGACTGTCGGAACATTTCACCCTCGCCGAACTGTGCAAGACCAGTCACACCACGGCCACGGGCAACACCCCGCCACCCGCGGCGATCAATAACCTGAAGAACCTCTGCGACAACTGGCTCGAGCCCCTGCGCCACAGCCACAACACCCGCTACGGCGACCCCGACGAGCCCCTGATCATCAGCTCAGGCTACCGCTCGCCCGAAGTGAACCGCAAGGCAGGCGGCTCGCCCACGAGCAACCACACCACAGGCTGCGCCGTCGACATCCGCTGCCTCGGCCTCGAACAAGCCATCCGCTACGCCGCCATCCTCCTCGACCTCGCCGACACACGAGGGCGTGAGTTTAAAGGCGCTCAGGCTTGCGAGGGCACTCGGGTTTCCGAAGGCTCTCAGCTCGAGGGTTCACAGGCTCCCGTCGCTTCTCAGGCTTCCGAAGGCTCTCCGTGTTCCGTCGCCCCTCAGGCTTCCGAGGGCACCCTCGAGCCCGACTTTGACGAACTCTTCATCGAGCGCAGTTCCCGCGGCACCTACTGGCTCCACCTCGCCGTCCGTCCCGCCGCCAACCGCCACAAAACCGCCTTCGTGCAGACGTGAGGAAATCTCTCAATCCCCATTGGCCTGAGTGCCAATGCGGGGTTGGGATTGTTTGAAGAAGGCGGAATTTAACAGATATTACTCGTTTTAAATACCGTCCACATTTTAAGTTAAGGTTTGAGATTTCTTTTAAAGTCGGGTCATATTTTCGTAACTTTGTAGGCAAATAACGAAGAAATAAATAATTATGGCTAATCGAAGCATCATTCAACTCCATCTGCTGGCAAAGGATGTCATTGAGTTCTACGGATCGCCCGCGGCCTTGTACGACCGCCACACATCCGACGAGCTGCTGATAACCCAGAAGTCGCTCAACAATTATTTCAGCCGTTGCGCTGAAGATTCCAAGGTCTATCGCAACTCCGTTTGCGAGATCCGCAAAGGCGAACTTTACACCAAATCCAGCAACAGAGGTAGAAAGAAGGATAATTAAATAATTAAGTATAAAATGAAAAAACATCGTAAGTCAGAAGCAGAAATTAATATAGATAGACAGCATGAACAGCTTATGCAGAATCACAAGGACTTTTTTGATAAGGTTGGTGATAAACGAGTAGGTGACTTAACTATGGATGAGTGGAAGTATTTTGCAACAGCACTTATTTCTGAAATAGGAGAGACTGCTACTAAGGAGAAAAAATAAGAAGCTAGATTGGGAGTTATCAATCATAAATGAACGATATGGATTCAAGCAGAATTTTCACGAAAGAGCAAGTACTTTCTATGCTCAATGCGGCGATGGGTAGAACATTGCTCGAAGTTGACTCACGTCATCTTTTTCTTCAATATGAAAAAATGGAAAAGGTTACTGGCTTGGCTGGCAATATTGTTGAACAATCAATACTTGGTTGTAAACCAGATAACCGACAGGATGTTGATATATACATTGATGGCATAGGCTATGAAATAAAGACTACGGGAATGGTTATCCCCAAAGACAAGCAATCCCCATATAGTTTTGAATGCAAGGAACCTGTATCTGTTACTGCTGTTTCAATTCAGAAGATTGTCAATGAAGTATTTGAAACTTCGAATTTCTGGCATAAATTGGAACATCTTCTTTGGGTTTATTATTGGTATAAGTCTGAATCGACCGTAAAACCTGCTGGATATAAGCCTTTTCCGCTACTAAAATTCCAGTTGTTCGAGTTTGATGAGACAGATAAGCTACGTTTAAAACATGACTGGCTGTTGGTTCGCGACTTTCTCATTGAAATTCATCGCGAGTATCCAACTGAAGAAGGAAGAAAGAGCCAGTATCCTTTACTCTCAAGTAAACTGCGAAAGGTCTTATTGGTAATTGATACTGCACCAAAGTATCCAAATCCTCCACGTTTCAGATTAAAACGTGATTTTGCTACAGAGATAGCTGGCAGCCTTTTCTCAAAGAAGAAAAAAGTTCCCTTGGTGAAGTTGTCAAAGCCTATTATGGATTACAGCGAAATTGACAGAAAATGTGAGGAGTTGAATAGACTCTACTCGGGGAAAACTTTTGCCGAAATAGCGGATATGTTAAATTTGACTATTGATGTTCCCAAATCTGTTACAGAAAAAAAAGATGAAAAAACTGATTCAAATAAGATTCCCTTAAAGAATTTTGCCGAGAAGGTTGTCTTGAAGATGTTCGAAAGCGATGCAGCTAGTTTGAATCAGATTGATGACTTTCGAAAGATTGGATTGATTGCTAAAAGTTTGCCGTTGGATAATAAAGGTAAGCCTAAGGAGTCGATGAAAATGTATACACCGGATTTCAAAGAATGGATGTCGGAAAAAACGTTTGCCGACTCCTATATGCGTGATTATTTTTCAGAGCATCAATTTCTTCTTATTGTGTATAAATATGTTCATCCAGATAAGAATGTCAAAACCCCCAATTTTATAAAATTTGTAGGTTTCAAACGTGTATATTTCACAGATGATTTTATTGATACGGCTGTATGGAAGTTTTGGAATGACGTAAGAATTTTAATTAGAGATGAAAAACTGAAAGTGATAAAATTATTTAAGGATAATAAGCCAATTATAAATCCCAAATCTGGTACTCAAAAAGAGGCTACTAACTTTCCCAAAGAGGCCCTGTATGATGTTTTTATGAGAGGGAGTGGTACAAAATCAGAAGAGAAGTATAAAACGCTTGAATTATGTGGTTATAAAATGTTACCACAGGAAATTTGGCTTTCCAAAAGGGTTACTTATGATTTGTTCGAGAATCAAAAGATTTAAAAATGGTAATGGAAAATAAAAAAATACGTGTAGTAGAATTATTCGCTGGTGTGGGAGGTTTCCGCATCGGCCTTGAAGGTGCGTCTGATGCATATGAGACGGTTTGGAATAATCAATGGGAACCGTCAACTCAACATCAGGATGCTTCAATAGTATATCAGGCCCGTTTTGGTAAAAAGGGGCATTGCAATAAGGACATCAATACAGTATTGACAACAGATATTCCAGATCACGATTTGCTCGTTGGCGGTTTCCCTTGTCAGGATTACTCTGTAGCGGCAACCTTGAGCCGCTCTGGTGGTATTGAAGGAAAGAAAGGTGTACTCTGGTGGCAGATTTATCGTATTCTGAATGAGAAAGGTGAGAAGCGCCCTAAGTTCATTTTCTTTGAGAATGTAGACCGCTTGCTCAATTCTCCAGCAACGCAGAGAGGACGCGACTTCGCCATTATCCTTGCATCTCTAGCCGATCTAGGCTATGTAGTAGAGTGGCGTGTAATCAATGCCGCTGATTATGGTATGCCACAACGTAGAAGAAGAACCTATATTGTAGGTTATCAGAAGGACTCGGTTATCGCCCAGAAGATTGAGAGAATGGAGGACTGGGTAGAGTTTGATGGCGTTATGGCAAAGGCTTTTGAGTTTAAGCCTAAAGAGAAAACCGTTTCTGAATTCGATATCGAAGGTACTATTAAGGAGGTTTCTGATGGCTTTAATAAGGGCAAGAAAGAAAGTCCTTTTGGTAATGCGGGAATGATGATGAATCGTCATATTTATTCTGTTGATGCAGAGGCTGTATATGATGGACCTAGACAAACCTTAGGAGGAAATCTTATCGATGAGAATCTCGTGCCTGAAGAGTTCTTTATAACAGAAGAGGATTTACCCAAGTGGGAATATGAGAAAGGAGCTAAGAAGATAGAAAGAGTTTCTAAGGAAGGTTTCAAATATATTTTCTCAGAGGGCGGAATGTCGTTTCCTGATAGTCTCGATCAGCCTTCACGAACTATCATCACAGGCGAGGGCGGTTCTTCTCCTTCACGCTTCAAGCATGTGGTTAAGACAAAGTCTGGACGCTATCGTCGTTTGCTGCCTATCGAGTTGGAACGTATGAATATGTTTCCTGATAACCACACTTATCATCCAGAGGTATCAGACGGTCGTCGAGCATTCTTGATGGGAAATGCGTTGGTTTGTGGTATCGTAGAAAAAATAGGTAAGAGCCTATATGAGTTCATTTACGATAAAGCTCCAGTATCATCACGGCCTATTTTCACTGAACGTGATGCAAAGCCGATGCTTGATCTAGGGTTGTTTGATGACGAAAATAAAGTGCTTATAGTTAATCGTCCTAAAAAGCAGTTCACTCTTGACCTTACAAAGCATCTGCTCATCGGTCTTGTAAAGAAGGATAATGAGGACTACTTCTTGAAGGAAGAGCCAACGAAGATCTACTATACAGGCAAGAACAAAACTTTCCCTTCGACTGTCGCTATTAACAAGCTCTACTATTTCATGCCTTATATAAAAGAGAAGGGTGTACGTGATTTGTATCTTATTCGTATAGCTCGAAAGGGAACAAAGGCTGAGATTCATCCAGAATCAAAAGACCATGAACCAAGATTGGTCTTTGAACTCGAATATCTGGTAAGCCTGCCTGATTATCAGATGATTAATCTCAATAGGTATTGGTACAAAGATACGTTATTGGGAAGAGTGTTTAAAGATAAATAAAAACTAAGTTTATGGGTAGTTCAGATAATCTGTGTAAATGGCACTTTGATATTCAGACAGGTGAACATCAAGGACCAGGAGATGCACTTGGACAAAATTTCAAGGGTGAACCTTATGCAGCCCTTGTACGTGAGTCTATTCAGAATTCGTTGGATGTTCCAATTGAGAATAGCTTACCTGTAAGGGTAGTCTATTCTTTTGGAGAAATTGATTCCGACAACCTTGAAGGATTCTTTGAACTAAAGGACCATATAAAGGGATGCATGGACTTCTGGAAAGCCAAAAAAGATATTGTGGAAAAGTATGAAAAGAAACTGGACTACTTTGATGATGGCTTATTCCAAAGTATGCCATATCTTAAGGTTTCTGATTATAATACCTTGGGAATGGATTATGAATACGACAACAACAATTGTCCATTTTATGCATTTGTCAGAGCTTCCAAGATTAGTGTTAAGGGTGGTCCATATCAAGGTGGAACATATGGTTTCGGCAAGGCTGCATATTTCCAACTTTCACCTATAAACACATTATTTATTTCAACGAGGACACCAGACGGAAAAGTCTTCTTTGAAGGCAAATCAGCTTTATGCACGCATTTATATCAAGGCGATGTGAAAACTTCTGTTGGTTTCTTTGATAATAATGATGGTAAGCGTCCAATTGAAAAACAGTGCGAGATACCTAATATATTTCAACGAGATGAGCATTTGTCGGGTACTGATTTCTATATTCTAGGATTCAAGCCTCTAAAGATGGAGGATGCTGTGCAGAAAATGACACATGAAGTGCTTCGCAGTTTTCATCCTGCAGTAGAGGCAGGAATGTTGGAAGTGGAAATTCAGGCTCCAACAGGAAATGTCTGTATAACAAAGAGCTCCATTGAGGAATACATGATTCAGGAATTCCCTGATGAGCAAGATACCTCTGGTCAGTTCCGTACGCTTAATCCAAGACCTTATTATGATGCCCTTATTCATAAGGGTGAAGGAAAGGACTATGATGTAATTGAAGGTGAGAAAGAGCATCTGGGGAAGATAAAAATGTATATCAAGAAAGCGCCAGGCGCAATTGACAAGATTGTGTATATGCGTAAGCCAAGAATGATAGTCTATGCACAAAAATCTCAGTCTAGTCTTGGTTTCTATGGCGTTTTTGTTTGTGACGATGATAAGGGGGATGATTTGCTGAGTAAACTGGAAAACTCGTCACATAGTAAATGGTCACGTGATTTCTATAGAGACGACATTACAAGTGAGTGTATACAAGAAGGCGTTGATGCAATCAATGAGTTGAATGAGTTTGTTGCTGAATGCATCAGTAAGATTGCTGGCGATAATCCTAACAATGAGCTGTCAATAGCAGGACTTGATGATCTGTTATACATACCTGATTCTTTAATAGAAGACGATGGTAAGCCAGCGGTTCTTGGTCAGCCTGTAGCTTCTGTTAACGAAGAAAACGGCTCGCTAACAACTTTTGCTGGAGATATTGAAGTTGATAATCCTACTCAGAGAAATCTTGCTCCCATTGGTACAATAATGGTTGAGAGTCCGGGTAGAGCAATAACAGTTTCAACGGAGTCGTCTCCTGCTGCAACTGGACACGGAAACGGAAAACGAAAAGGAGGAAACGAGCCTGCTCCTGGAGTAGATATTGATGTGATGGATATCGATATGTCAAGAGGAAAGCATTTCGTGCCTATGAATGTCCCCATTCGTGTGTTTGCTCAAAAAGTTGATGATATTGTATACCACATCGTTGTAATTCATTCTGATCGTGTGGTTGAAAACGGTAAGATGGAATTAATCGTTTGTGGAGAACAATATGATATGCAAATAAGGGTATTAGAGTCTGACAACGGAAAACCGAAGAACAACACCGTTACTAATATGGCGTTTGGCAATGAAGTTGTTAAAGTCAAGATTCGATTTGCAGATAATATGCCTCACACCGTTCAAACGAAGTTGTATTATGAAGAATAAAGATGTTTGTTTCCCACATCCAGTTCTTGGTGTTGGTGATGCTGTAGGCCCCAAGCCTCCAGTAAAAGCTCAAATCAGTGAGGAAAAAGACGATTTTGTTATCAATTTATCCGTTGATATTCATAACGAAGATATTCTAAAGCTTATTCATGACGAATATGCTGCATTTGTTTGTGAAATAGACTGTCCCGCGACTTTCTATAGGGAAATCTTTTATCCAAAAGAAACCACTTTTGAAATTAGAGTAAAGCGTAAGGATGTTGCCAAACGAGTACATATTGATTTCACTGTTACAGCAATGAAGTGTATTAAGAATTACACGAATAGTGAATTTCATCCAGATTACCAAGGATTTTCTTTTGATTTAGATCCAGGAGACTTGTTGGCTTTGGTGAAAATGCATTATGACGCAGATATAAAATATGATAAACTGCAGTCAGCAGGCTCATTTATGACAATTGTCCCAGGGCATGATGAAAAGAATACAGTATATTATTTGCGTAATTCTAAAATTGAGATACAGCTACCTCAAACATTGTACGATGACTACAGGGTTAGTTTCAATGGTCCAGGTAAACATGTAACAATATTTCACTCATCTATAGTACTTAACGCTCTAGTCTTTGCTCTTTTAAACTATGATGATGAGGAATTAGGCAATACATTATGGGCAAGAACATTGAAATATAGAATTGAGCTTGAACCACGACTAAGAATGTATTCTGATGTTCTAGAGAACAAAGACCCGATGAAGATAATGGAGTTTGCCCAAGCACTTTTGGATGATCCATATAAGAAATTGCTTGAGTCTATGCATGATTTAATTGATTCAGACACATCACAACAAGGATACTAGTATGGCACTTCAGAAAACGTTTAAAGAGGCATATGCCAATCGATTGCAATATGAGGCCAAGAAGGGAATTGGTATAGAACGATATACATTGCCAGAATTTGATTACGATAAAAATCAGGTTCTTATCATCCCAACTCTTGACAAACCCAATGGATTGCTCGACAAGATGGATGCCAAGGACGATTTAAAGTCGGCCAAGGCATTATATGAGGCTTATGGGAAACTGACTCCACTACAGGCGTCAGACGAGAGTTTTTGGACTTATCTCACTCACGCAGACTTGTTTCCATACGTTCAGCAACGTAACAATGCTGTACTGAAAGAGGGCTTCAATGATGCCAAGTATATTGACAACTATTTCTTTCATGGAAATGGTGGTTTAATATATCATCCGCTTGCAGGCTTATGGTGGGATGTTCATTGCACAATAGACAATGGCTCTATTTATCCATATACGTATACAGATTACTTGTTTAAGGATTACGGATTACGAGTCACTTATATGGGGCGTTATGCTTTGTTCAGACATAAGGAGCAAGTGTTTGGGATTCTTCAGTTCTTGATGGATAACGATGATGTAGCAAGTGAACATTTCCGTCAGAGATCAAGATGGATATCGCAATACTTCAATAAGGTTGGTGCTGTGAAGCAACTTCGTAGTTTGAACCGTGATTTCTTCTATTCAGAACTGACAAAGCTAAAGGATGTCATTTTAAATATAAAGACTGATGAGGATGTAAAATTATTCTGATGGCTATAATTTCACAAGAAAGGATCCATAAGAACATGGCGGCGATTCGTGCCAAGGACACGAAGCCTGAATGGATTGTGAGGCGGGGGCTGTGGAAGAGGGGATTCCGATACAGGCTGAACCACAAAGGGCTGCCCGGACATCCGGACCTGGTGCTGAGGAAATACAGAACGTGCATATTCGTGAACGGATGCTTCTGGCACGGACATCATGTGGACACGGAGGTGATGGAGAGTTCGGAGTGCTGTAAGATTCCGAAGTCGAACCGTGAGTTCTGGGTGGAGAAAATCAGAAGGAACAAACAAAGGGACAAGGAGCAGCAGCGCAGACTGGCGGAGATGGGCTGGCACTCGATCAGCGTATGGGAGTGTGAGCTGAAACCGTCGAAACGGGAGGCTACGCTCGAGTCGCTGGCGTTTACCCTGAACAGGATATGGCTCCAGGATCATACTGCCGCCAACCGCCACAAAACCGCCTTCGTGCAGACCTAACCCCAGAGGGTGTGAAAGCACCCTCTTTTTAATTTTTTCAAAATCCAATGCCCAAATATTTGACGGTTTCAATAATAATCACTACCTTTGCAAGCATCAATAATTAAATTAAAAATAAAATGGAAAAGAAAAATTCAATCGACCGTCGCAATATCGACGAGCTGACAGAAGAATTGTCTAATAAGTACGGCGAGAAATGGAATAGTATTATGAACAAGAAGGTAAGCGAACTATCTCGTAGTGAGTTTGTAGATTTACTCAAAACCGCTCTTAAAGGCATAAAGGAATTCCGCGCCAAGAAAGATCAAGCCGAGGAGAAGGAAGAAATGTAACACCGATGATGCCATAAAATGATTATAGGTATCGAGAACCATCATAAGTAACCCAGAGGGTGTGAAAGCACCCTCTTTTTACATTTTTCAAATCCAATGCCCAAATATTTGGCGGTTTCAATAATAATCGCTACCTTTGCAACTGTATGAATAATTAAATTGAGAAAAAACAAATATGAGGAATTAGAAAAATCGAGTCTTGAGCATCCTTGACTAGGCTGAATTACCGGAACTACCACATACCGAATTAGCATCAGTCAGACAAGGCAACGGGTGTTCGCGCTCTCCATAATGGGCGTGGACTGAATGGTTGTTGTCTGATGCGGCTGTGGTAGGCCCTACTTCTCTCCAATCTATCTTTTCACGCCCTTCTCTTCCAAGCGAAGAGGAGGGCATTTTTGTTTCTGTTTCACGAAGCTTAAAAAGTTGGCGAATTAATAAGAGATAATTGAAAAAATAGAATTATAGATGATAAAGGAAGCAAAAAAACATATACTTAATATTTGTAGAAACAAAGATATACAGGTTGGAGGATCACAATATACTTTGGATCAGCAAGAATTAATAATTAAGAACCATCTGATTCTTAAGAATCATGGTTTTGGACATCCTCATTCTTTTGAAGGTTTAGGCGAAAAACTCCTTAAAGCATGGGTTGATGCCTTGATAGATGCCCATGACGAGTTGGTATCCAAAGGCGAGATTCAATATATTGAGAGTTTGGATGTGTATTACAGAAATGTTGCAGGGGCTTTGCTTGATGGAAATGAGAATTTCAATGTGATACTTGACGATCTTCTTAATCCGTTTGGTAAAGATATTAATGGAAGACCTCGTGTTTTCGCAGACTTTAAGTTTATAGATTTGTTTGCGGGTATAGGAGGTTTTCATACGGCACTGCATAGCGTTGGCGGAAAATGTGTTTATGCTAGTGAATGGGATAAGAATGCCCGTATTTCTTATGAGGAAAACTATAAAAATATTGATCCGGATCTGTTTGTTAAAGATAATGATGGAAAATACTTGTTTTTCAATGAAGATATTACAAAGGCTAATCCTTCAGAAATTCCGGCTTTTGACATATGCTGTGGTGGATTCCCATGTCAGCCGTTTTCTGTTGCTGGATTAAAGAAGGGGTTTGATGATACTCGTGGTACTTTGTTTTTTAATATTGCAAATATTATAAAAGAAAAAATCTCCTCAGGTGTTCCACCTAGAGTTTTGTTCCTTGAAAACGTGAGAGGGTTAAAGAATCACGATAAGGGCAATACATTAAAAGTTATTTTAGCAACCCTGGATGAACTTGGGTATGGATACTCATATTGTGTACTCAATGCTAAGTATTTTGGGGTACCACAAAATAGAGAGAGACTCTTTATTATTGCTTGGTATAAAAAAATGGTGAAAGTTGATGAGTTTAAGTTCCCGCTTGGTATTGCGCTAAATGGTGAAACAATTTATGAGAAAGAAAAATTAAAGGAAGGGACCTTGCCGACAAAAGTATCTGATATATTTGAGCCCGATGATACAATTGATCCTAAATTTACGATTTCCGATCGCTTATGGGAAGGTCATCAAAGAAGAAAGAAAAGAAATAAAATGAGTGGAAAGGGATTCGGTTTTTCTCTCTTTAACGGTGATAGTACATATACTAGTACAATCTCAGCACGCTATTATAAAGATGGTAGTGAAATATTGATTGATCAATCAGAAAAGGGGCTGAATCCACGTAAGCTTACGCCTGTTGAAGCAGGTCGCTTGCAGGGGTACAGAATATTGGGAAATGGTTGGCAAAGACCAGAATGTGCAAACAATCAAAATTATAATGAGAATAATTTGGAATATAAAATCGTAGTTTCTAAAAAAGAGGCTTACCACCAGTTTGGTAATAGCGTTGCAATTCCTGTTATAAAGAGACTTGCAGAAGAGATTGTTAAACAATTGATGTCTTAATCAAAAACAAAAGGTGATGGAAAATAAGCAAATTTTAAAGAACCTAAATGCTGTCCTCTATTATAGTAAGGAGCATTTCAACAATGAATTTGTTAATCAGGAGGTAATACTTGATGATGATTTTAAAGCCGTGTTCCAAGATTATATGGAAACGCGCGGAAAAAATATAGAATACTTTCAGCATACTTCCGTATTGACAAATCGCGAAGGACAACATATTTATATTGCTAATCAGTGGTTTGCTATCGCCTCATATTTTGTGGATTTTTGTACAGAGTTGCTCACATATCAGCAATACTTTGAGAAAGTTTGTGATGCCATAGGTGTTTGCTCGAGTAAAAATAAGAAAGATTATGCAACAAGACTAAAAAATGCACCAGACATTGGTGACGAAGACAGATTTTGCGTAGCAGCTTTTAGAATCTTCAAAGAAGATTTTCCAGATGCGGATAATTACGAAAAAGTGGCTGGTTATCTTTGGAGATTTGTTAGTGATTACAATTGGTGGGCAGGAAATAAAACGGTTGACCGTCATGATTTCTACATTTCTCCAATTCTTAACCAATTGAACGTGGTAAATGCTAATGCCGAGTTTTTAGCAGAGATCGTTCTGTCGTACTCGAGTGATCTGAAGTTAAGAAGAATGGTTGAGAGACTTGATAATTTTACTGTAGGAATTAGGAAGAATAACTATTTGCCGACCGGCAAAGAAATAGAATCGTATAAAGAAGCTGAAAATATTACGATTCCTCAACAGCCTTCGAATTATATGAGCATTTCAATTAGTGCTGCAAGTTTCGAACGTTTTAAATCAGAAAATAGGTGATGGGAAGTCATTGGGTAATTGATAATCACCATCTGGCTCTTGAGATTAATGGTAAAAAAATCCATCCAACAGCCAAAGACGTATATTCTGCCTTAGAAGGTAATTATATACAAGGAAATCTATGTCCAAACCTCCAAGCTGAATTTCCTAATATTCGTTTTTCTAAATTTGGTTCAGAGGTTTCTGTAGACATTTTTAATGATGCTCATGGAACAATTCATATAAATATCTATGTAAACAGGCGAGGTACTGTTATACCCGTTGATTTTGATAACGGCCAAATAATAGATCATTGCATTTCAAATGGCAACTGGTTCTTCTTGACTGGAGATGTTCTTGAATTGCAAGAAC
>JAEEGK010007837.1_pt1 | contig 25418 bp, 18 predicted proteins | sample 8958771 | NCBI WGS metagenome assembly JAEEGK01 (sample SAMN16246547, study PRJNA631951) | gut metagenome | biome: gut microbiome; feature: rumen; material: SC-attached | host: Bos | place: Iran: Karaj | collected 2018-10
GGACGTTCGACGAGTGCAAAGGCTATCATCGTGAACGGGAATCCAATGACATTGGGAGATGGTAAAACGGGCGAGGTGCGCTCGTGTTTCCTCTGTGAACATGCCTTGCCTGAGCAACAACTACGTATAGCGGTCGATACTTTGCCTATGCATCATCAGTATCTGGTGGCAGTCAATCCTTTTCCTATAGTCGACCATCATTTCACGATTATTTGCAAGGAGCATGTGCGTCAGGACTTCAAGGGCAGGATGTGGGATATGGCTTTTTTTGCCGATCTTTTTCCCGATTATCTCATCTTCTTCAATGGAGCTTGTTCGGGAGCCAGTGCCCCCGACCATATGCATTTTCAGGCTGTGCCCAAGAGTTCTGTGCCGTTGATAGGGTGGAGCGAAGATGTGAGGACGCAGTTAGGTGTCACTCAACACGTCCCCCACATTGAAGATTCCGATCACAAGAATATCGTGACATGGACCGAGGGTAGTGTAGCCTATTGGTTGGTGATTGACCGTAAAGCCCATCGTCCAACTCAGTATTTCCTTCCCGATGACGATCCGAACAAAGTGGTCTATAGTCCGGCTTGTCTGGAATTCTGTGGACTGATTCCGCTTTGCCGAGAAGAGGATTTTGCTAAACTTACTCCTGGGATTCTTCGTGATATGATGCACCAATGCTACAAGCTTGAGCCTATGCTTCATGTAGGTGTAATGGAAGGTAAGGAAATTCGATTCTCGGCTGACGAACGTGTCCATGCTATGCATTACATCGGAGAGGATTGTATGAAGGATGTTCTCGATTATAGTTCTAATCGGGCAGAGGTACAGGAAATGCAGGAGTATTGGACGCATAACGAACCCTTTACCCTCGAAGGCGTCACTATCGGAAAACAGTTCCATTGGCAACAACGCGAAGATCAGGTGTTTCGAGGTTCGTTGCATATCATTGCACGCGAAGGGCAGCTTCATGCCATTAATCTTATCCCAGTTGAGCAGTACCTCGCTAGTGTGATTTCCTCCGAGATGGCGGCCACCAATAGTCTTGAACTTCTCAAGGCTCATGCTGTCATCAGCCGTAGCTGGGTTTTGAGGCAGATATATTCTACTAAACATAATCTAAAGATCGACTCTTCTACTCTTCACAATATGAGCGAGGCAGGGGATGAGATCTTCGTAAAATATTGGGATCACACTGATCATCATCTATATGATGTCTGTGCCGACGATCATTGTCAGCGTTATCAAGGCATCACTCGACAGGCATCTCCGCTAGTCGAAGAGGCCATACAAGCGACACGTGGCATTGTATTGACTGATGTCGATGGAAAGATTTGTGATGCTCGCTTCAGCAAATGTTGCGGTGGTCGAACTGAGTTATTCAGCACATGCTGGCAGGAAGAGGATTTCGATTATCTGCGTGCTATCGATGATCCCTATTGCTCTCCCGACTTTATCGAGACTCTTCCTGGTGGAATGCAGGCAGTGCTTCAGCAGGTACTGAACAACTATGATCAGCAGACCGTCGATTTCCACGATTGGCAGGTGGATTATACGCAGGAAGAATTGTCTACCTTGGTCGAAAAGAAGCTATCCTTGGGATTGGGCATAATTCAGCATTTGGTACCCGTCGAAAAGGGCGCTTCAGGAAGGATCAAAATGCTGAAGATTATGGGCAGCGAGAAGGCTATTGTGATAGGGAAGGAGCTGCTTATCCGTAAGGCCCTCTCCCCAAGCCACCTCTACAGTTCGTGGTTCGATGTCGAAGAGACTCGTTCTCCTGAAGATGGTTCGTTGCATTTCCTTCTGAAGGGACACGGATGGGGACATGGTGTTGGCCTCTGCCAAATCGGTGCAGCTGCTATGGCTCTCAAGGGCTTCTCCGCTGAAGAGATTCTTGCCCATTACTATCCTGATGCCCACTTTACAATCCTATATTAGTTTTAAAATATGACACTTTCTGACAAATGGTTCACTGCAATCTCGCAGAACGAAGACAACACAATCACCTACATCTCGGGTCGTTCCGACATCGACGCTTGGATCCAACAAGGCAAGATGAAGGAGCGCATTGAGGTGACTTGGCATTACGAAAAAGATGAACAGGGACTTCCCGGCAATGACAAGGAAGCGCAAATTATGGAAGCTGTGCAGGATCGCCTGCAGGCTGCTATGGAGAAGGACAAGCTTGCTATTATGACAGGTGTTTATACGGGTCAGGGGAAACGCGACATGATCTTCATCTGCCGCAACAACAAGGCTTTTGGCGAACGTCTCAATGAGGCTTTGTCTGGACTTCCCGAACTGCCTATCACCATTTATGCCGAACTCGATCCTGAGAACGAAGAATACAAGTCTCTCCTCGACATCAAAGGAGAAGAAGATTGATATAATCATTTTTGTTCATGAAGATAACCATCTTAGGAAGCGGCACGAGTATTGGAGTGCCTATGCCAACTTGCAAATGTGAGGTTTGTACGAGCAAGGATCCGCATGACAACCGCTTGCGTTGCAGTGCATTGGTTCATACTGATGATGACAAGGACATCCTCATCGACTGCGGTCCGGATTTTCGACTACAAGCCTTACGTGCCGACATCAAGAAGATCGATGCACTATTGCTCACGCATAATCATTTCGACCATTGTTATGGCCTTGATGATTTGCGCCCTTGGGCATATTGGACACCTCTTCCTACCTATGCCGACAAGGGAATGAGCCAGTCGTTGCTAACACGCTGGGATTATATCTTTGTGCACCAATATCCAGGTGTGCCTAAACTTATTCTTCACACGGTGCATCCAAGTCAAGGCGACGTCTTCAAAGTAGGGGAGACGGAAATAACTCCCATACGTTGCTATCATGGCGAACTGCCAATCTTGGGTTATCGTATAGGAGCTTTAGCATATATCACCGATTGTACAAAGATTCACGAACGAGACCTGCCGAAGCTCAAGGGAGTTGACACACTGATAATCGATGCTCTCCGTTGGACTGAACATCCGACACATTTCAGTGTGGCACAAGCGATGGTAATCGTTGAGCATCTTAAGCCACGTCAGGTATTCTTCACACATATGAGCCACGATATGGGCCTTCATGCTGATTTCGAACGTCGATTAAGCCGGGAACTATCGAAACTTTTCCCGCAGGAAATGCTCGACACTGTTCATCTGGCATACGATCAGCAGGAAATCATTATTAATTGTTAATTATTTTTTGTAAATTGCTCCATGATTACCATCGTAGGACCTACCGCCAGTGGCAAGACCCGATTGGCTGTCGATGTCGCCTTGGCATACAATACTGAGGTCATTTCTGCAGATTCACGTCAGGTCTATCGTGATATGACGTTAGGAACGGGCAAGGACTTGGAGGATTACCTTGTGCGCGACGATGCTGGTAACATCATCAAGCAGGTCAAGTGCCATCTAATCGATATTCGTGAGCCAGGCTACAAATATTCCATTTATGAGTTTCAGCGTGACTTCCATCGTGTCTATGAAGATATGCTCAACCGAGGTCTGTTGCCTGTGATGTGCGGCGGTTCTGGCCTTTATGTCGAATCGATATTGAGGGGATATGAGATGCACGAGGTGCCAGAAAACCCCGAACTTCGGAAGCGGCTAGAAGACAAATCGTTGGAAGAACTTACTGAAATACTCAAGACTTACAAGACACTTCACAATCAGACTGATACCGACACACGCAAGCGTGCCATTCGCGAAATCGAGATTCGCGACTATTATCGCTCTCATGCTGAGCAACTCACTGGATACCCTGCTGTCAAGAGCCTGGTAGTGGGTACTGAAGTCGATCGTGACGTGCGTCGTGAGCGTATTTCTCGTCGTTTGCGCGAACGTCTCGATGCTGGCATGGTCGATGAGGTTCGATGCCTCTTGGACGAACGTCATATCCCGCCCCAAGATCTTATTTACTATGGCCTTGAATATAAATACCTCACCCTCTATCTCATCGGAGAACTCACATACGACGAGATGGTTCGACAGCTTGAAATTGCTATCCATCAGTTTGCCAAACGGCAGATGACATGGTTCAGAGGTATGGAACGTCGCGGCATCACCATCCACTGGATTCCTGCTGAACTTTCACGAGAAGAGAAAGTTGCTCGTGTACGAGAATTGTATGAAGATTATGCACGGTAATCTATGCAAATATATAAAAAAAACTGCACAAAATAGTGTGCAGTTTTTTCTTTTACTATCTATTCATCTCAACCAGCTCCTCCAGATAGCTGCGTGAATTGCTAAGACGCGGTATTTTAAGTTGTCCTCCCAGCTTGCCTTTCTTTTGGGTGAGCCAATCGGTGAATAGGCCTTGTCGTGCAACAATCAGTTCCAGTCGGTCCAGGAAGATTCCTTTGTAACGTTTGGCTTCGTAGTCCGAGTTGACTTCCTGCAGATGTTTGTCGAGCCTTTCTGCAAAATCATCCACATCCTTGGGCGCCTGCGAAAACTCGATGATCCAAGTGTGACGGGCTTTAGACCCATGGGCAACATCGCCCTCGTCAAGTACGGCGAAAGTGGGTGCTGCCGTATAGTCCAGGATGCGTGCCCCAGTCTCTGCGCAGGTCTTGGCCAGCGCTTCGTCTGAATTGCTCACCATTAGTTCCTCACCAAAGGCATTGATGAAGGCCTTTGTTCGGCCAGTGATGAAGAACTTATAAGGATCTCGTTGCGTGAAGCGTATGGTGTCGCCGATGATGTAGCGCCACAGACCAGGAGTGGTGATAACCATAGCGTAGTTTTTGCCAAGTTCTATTTCGGTCAATGGGACGGCACGCATCGATTTGCTACCTTCTTCAAACTCATCCATCGGAATGAACTCGTAGAAGATCTTATTGTCGATGACGAGTTGCATATCGTTGCTGTCCCACGATGATTGCACACCAAAAAAACCTTCCGAAGCGTTGTAGGTCTCCAGATAGTGCATCTTGTCCGAAGGAATCAGCTGCTTGTATTGTTCACGATAGGGAGTGAAAGCAATGCCTCCGTGGAAAAAGCACTCGAGATTGGGCCACACTTCGGTAATGTCTTTCTTTCCCGTTTCTGCAAGGATGTTCTTCAGCACACCCATCATCCATGATGGAACGCCCGAGATATTAGTCACGTTGACGTCTTTGGTCGTCTTGCAGAGAGCTTTCAATTTTGCTTCCCATTCGCCCATCAAGGCCACCTCCTTGCTGGGTGTGCGGATGAAATTGACCGCAGGTGTTACGTTCTGGATCAATGTGGCTGAAAGGTCACCTGCATGGATGCCTTTGGGTAATGGTTCGTTCGAAAATGAACCGCCAAGGATAAGTCCCTTGCCGCTGAAGATCCTCGATTCGGGATTAAGGGCAAGATAGACGACCATCGAGTCGGTGGCACCGCGATAATGACAGAGTTTCAATCCATCGTCGGTGACGGGGATGTATTTCGACTTGTCGGATGTAGTGCCTGACGATTTGGCAAACCATCGACAAAGCCCTGGCCAAAGCACATTTTCTTCGCCTTTGACCATTCGCTCAATCCATTCCTTCTGCTGGTCATAGTTCGAGATAGGCACACGCTCAGCAAATACTCTGTAGTCAGCCTTCTCTCCATATCGGTCTTCCCTGAGCATCGACGCAAAGCCATACTGCTGTCCGAAGTCAGTGTCCTTCGCGCGACCGACCAACCACGATAGCTGTTCTTGTTGAAGCTCGTGGGTATGTGTAGCATAACGTTCGAGCTGCTTGAATCGCCGCTCGAACGCTAGTTTGTATATGAGTCTTGTAAGATTTGCCATCTTTAACCCTTTTTATTCCTTCGACCTTTTTTCTCTCCTCCTTCGGCCTCAGCCTCCTCGGCCTCGTGTATGATTGCCAGGCAGTCTTCGTACGTGAGTTGTTCGGTGTTCTTGCTGCGTGGCAGCTTGTAGTTCTTGCCGGCTTTAGAAAGATAAGGACCATAACGTCCATTGAGAAGCTGGAGTTCGGGATCTTCTTCGAAGGTGCGAAGCACGCGACGACGGTCTTCATCACGTTTTTCTTCGATGAGTTTGATAGCTTCATCAAGCGAGATGGCAAGTGGGTCGATACCCTTAGGTATAGAGATGTACTTGTTGTCGTGTCGTACATATGGACCAAACTTGCCGACACCTACACTGACAGTCTTTTCCTCGAATTCACCTAAATTCTTGGGGAGGTCAAAGAGTTTAAGAGCTTCGTCAAGGGTGATGGTGGCAATGCTCATCCCTTTCTGCAGTGCAGCAAACTGAGGTTTGTTCACTTCGTCGGCGGCACCAATTTGTACAACTGGTCCAAAACGACTTATCTTAACTGAAACGGTATGTCCGCTCTTGGGGTCCTTGCCAAGAACACGCTCACCAGCCTTGTGGTCAGAACGTTCTTCGAGTGTTGTTGTGATAAGTGGATGGAAGAGCTTGTAGAACGAATCGATGCAGTCCGACCACTGTTCCTTGCCTTCGGCTATCTCGTCAAACTCACCCTCAACCGTAGCGGTGAAGTTGTAGCTCATGATTTCAGGGAAATGCTGTGTGAGGAAGTCATTTACCACAACACCGATGTCAGTGGGGATGAGCTTGCCCTTGTCATTGCAATAGGTTTCTTCGCTGGTTTTGCTGCTGATCTTGCCAGTCTTGACGTCGAGGTGCAGACGGGTAATATCCCGCTTCTCGGCAGGACGGTCGCTTTTGGCTACATAATCGCGTGCTTGGATGGTCGAGATGGTGGGAGCATAGGTTGAAGGACGTCCGATGCCAAGTTCCTCCATCTTCTTGACGAGCGAAGCTTCAGTGTACCGTTGTGGATGCAAGGTGTAACGCTCCACGGCATCAGCCGCGTTAAGGTCAAGCTTTTGACCGTTCGCAAGTGCTGGAAGGCGGCTTTCGCCTTCGTTTTCACTCTCGCCCTCTTCGTCATAACTTTCAATATATACCTTCAAGAAACCATCGAACTTGATGACCTCACCATTGGCAATGAACTTCAATTCATCCTCTCCTGCTATCTTGATTTCAACTTGAGTCTTCTCGATGATGGCATCTGCCATCTGGCTTGCGATGGTGCGTTTCCAGATGAGTTCGTAGAGTCTCTGTTCAGGCATTGAACCCTCGATGGACTGTTGATCCATATAGGTGGGACGGATGGCCTCATGTGCCTCTTGTGCTCCTTTGGTGTGGGTCACATAGTTGCGTGTCTCAAGATACTCTTTGCCCATCGTCTTGAGGATCTGCTCCTTCGATGCACCCAAGCAGAGTGTGGAGAGGTTCACCGAGTCAGTACGCATATAGGTGATTTGTCCGGCCTCGTAAAGTCGCTGGGCAATGCTCATGGTCTGGCTGACGGTGTAGTGAAGCTTACGAGCAGCTTCCTGCTGGAGAGTAGAGGTAGTGAAAGGTGGGGCAGGCTGGCGTTTGATGGGTTTCTGCTGGATGTCGCTGACGGTGTAGGTCGCTTTAGCTGCCTTTTCGAGGAATGCTTGGGCTTCTTCCCTGGTTTTGAATCGCTGCGACAGTTCAGCATTGAAGAATACAGTCTGCTTGGTTTGCGGGTCGAGGGTGGCAAACGTGCCCGATACGCGATAGGATGCCTCAGACTTGAAGTTCTCAATCTCGCGTTCACGTTCCACGATGAGGCGTACGGCAACTGACTGTACGCGTCCGGCCGAAAGTGCCGGCTTCACTTTGCGCCAAAGGATAGGAGAGAGCTCAAAGCCTACTATACGGTCCAGTACACGACGTGCTTGCTGTGCGTTTACCAGATCCATATCGATCTTGCGGGGCGTCTCGATGGCTGACAGGATGGCAGGTTTGGTAATCTCGTGGAAGACTATACGACGGGTCCGCTCAGGTTCGAGCCCAAGCACCTCGTAAAGATGCCAGGAGATGGCTTCTCCCTCGCGGTCTTCATCGGAAGCCAGCCACACCATATCGGCTTTCTTTGCTTCCTTCTGAAGGTTGGCGACAAGTTCCTTCTTGTCGTCAGGTATTTCATATATAGGCTTGTACTGATGATCGACATCAATGCTGAAGTCTCGTTTCTTGAGGTCTCTGATATGACCGTAGCTTGAGGTAACCTTATAGTCGTTACCAAGGAATTTCTGGATAGTCTTTGCCTTGGCAGGCGACTCGACAATAACTAAGTTCATAGTTTATAAATAAATTTCTTTGGTTTCGGTTCATTGTATATAGGGGGGACGCCAGTTACGCCACTTTTCGATGGCCGCTTCGCGTTCCTCTTCTTCCTTCGACTTCTGTTGATCGACTTTTCTCAACGATTCCGTGATGGCTACTATCTCGCCGATGTTGGCGTCGATGGTCGCCATTTTGAGCGGCAGCTTGTAACTTGAAGTGGAGCGTGCCTCCAAAGCCTTGCATTCCTTCAGTCGATTCTCTGCATCGCGGTAAGAGGCAAGTTGTTTGAGAGGTTGGTTTTCGAGATAGCGTTCAAAGTTGATGCGCGAGTGACGCCATTTCTTCTCATGCATACGTGCATATCCCATTGTGTAATAAGCAAGGGCATAGTATTGTAACTCTGTGCGTTCGTTCTTTACATCGTTGAACGAGATCAGGTCCTGGCAGCATGCCGCATAATTACCCAATTGATATTCGCATTGTCCACGCCAGAAGAAGGCTTCGATGCGAACTTGTTCACGGGGACCGTCATCGAGGTCGATAGCCTCGGTGAAAAAACCTTTGGCAGTTGTGTACTCGCCTTTCCTATATGCTTGGATACCATGAATGAATGCGGCACTTTGGTCATCGATGTCTATGAGTTCTGACTCGGCAAGTGGAATCTCATGCGCGGGCATAGGATGTCCTGCCATCAGTTCGCACTTGGTGCGCAAACTATCTACCCATCCCAGTTGCTGTTCGTTTAAGCGACCACCGGGGATGTGGGTGAGTCCTTCAAGGGCTTCGTCGTATTTGCCGCGTTCAGCACAGCCAACGGCGTAGTTGTAGGCAGTCACTGCCAGCTCGTGTTCTATCTGTGCGCGGTCCTGTGCCTGGGCCGACAAAAGTGTGCCTGATGAAAGGGCAATCAATATGAATAGTCGGGTTGTTTTCATCTTTCTTTCTCTATTTTGGGGTGCAAATATACATATTTAAATAGAAATGACAAAATTTTAGCAAAGATTTGGAGATTTTTTTTGTTTTTTTTGAAGAAAAACATTACCTTTGCGCCACATTTATTACCTCACTTTGCAAATATTATGATTCAAATACGTTGCAAAAACAACAATAAGACCTATTCCTTTCAAGAGGGTAGTACACTGCTGGAGATCTACCAGAAGCTTCAGCCTGAGCTTCAGATCCCTTATCAGGTAGTTTCGGCAAAGGTCAACAATGCGTCACAAGGTCTTCGTTTTCGCGTCTATCAAAGTCGCGATGTCGAGTATGTCGGCTTGAACAACACTTCGGGTATGCGCATATATGTGCGTTCATTATGTTTTGTTCTTTATAAGGCATGCTCTGAGATCTTCCCCGAAAGCCGTCTGTATATCGAGCACAGTATCTCCAACGGCTTCTATTGCAACTTCTACACACGTGCCGCTGATCATGCTACTGCTGCCGATGTTGAGCGTATTCGCGAACGTATGCAGCAGATCATCGACAGTGATATGGCCTTCCATCATCGTGAGGCTCCTACTGAGGATGCAGTGCGCATCTTCCGCGAACATGGCAATATCGACAAGGTGAAACTGCTCGAAACTAGCGATCGTGTCTATAGTGACTACTATTTGCTCGACGAAACTGTCGATTATTACTATGGCGCTTTATTGCCCAGTACTGGATACATTAAGCTATGGGGACTTGAAAAGTACCAGGATGGCCTCTTGCTGCGTGTGCCCGATATGAGGAATCCTACGATGCTTGCACCCAAGATCGATCAGCCACGCACCTTCGAGACTTTTGCCGAATATGTGCGTTGGAGTGTCATTATGGGTCTGTCGAATGTGGGTGATGTCAACCATGCGATTAAGGCGGGTCACGCAAGCGAACTCATCCAGGTCAGCGAAGCTTTGCAGGAAAAAAAGATTGTTCAGATTGCAGAAGAGATCAATCGTCGTTACCTTGATACTGAGCGCCCGTGTCGCGTTGTTCTGATTACAGGTCCTTCTTCGAGCGGTAAAACTACATTCTGCAAACGTTTGTCCATTCAGTTGAAAGCATGTGGCCTCAAGCCGATGAGCATCTCTACCGACGATTATTTTGTCAATCGTGTCGATACGCCTAAGTTCCCCGATGGTCGATATGACTTCGATAATATCTCGGCGGTCGACAGTGAGACTATGGTGCGCGACCTTAATGCCTTGCTGCGTGGCGAACGTGTAGAGGTGCCCGAATATAATTTCAAGACTGGTTTGCGCGAATACAATGGAAAAAAACTCAAGATGGGACGCAATTCGTTGCTCCTCATTGAGGGTATCCATGCGCTCAACCCAGCATTGACTTCCCAGATTGAGGAGTCGCTGAAGTTTAGGATTTATATCTCGTGCCTTACCAGTATTTCGCTCGATGATCACAACTGGATTCCGACCTCTGATTGCCGTCTGCTGCGTCGCATCATCCGCGATTATAATGTCGGTGCGTTCACTGCGCAACAGACCATTGCCCAATGGCCATCAGTCTGTGAGGGCGAGATGAAGTGGATTTTCCCATATCAGGAGACGGCTGACGTGATGTTCAATTCCGCATTGCATATCGAATTCGCTGTGCTACGCAACCATGCCGAGCCCATCCTTGCTTCGGTGCCCAAGAACAGCCCCGAATACTGCGAAGCCCACCGACTCTTGAAGTTCATCCACTACTTCGTCGCAGTCAGCGATAAGGAAATCCCACCTACCTCCATTATGCGCGAGTTCGTCGGTGGTTCCTCCTTCAAGTACTGATTTCTTATCTCCGTGTTCTAGAGGCGGCCAGATTTGGCCGCCTCTTTTTGTCTCCATTTCGGCCATCATTGTAGGACCCTCATTCGTTTCTCAGTAGCGGCCACCTTTGACTGTGCTTACAAAAAGGCAGCGAAGGTCACCCTCCGCTGCCCATATTTATTCTCGAGATGCGTCTCACCATTTTTCCACATGAACCTTTTCCCACTGTAGCTTGGCAGTGTCGTAAGGCTTGCGCTCTTCGCCAATATGTCCGATGGCAATGATGTTGAGCACCTCGTATTCATTTGGTATGCCTAACAGTTGTCTTACGACATAAGGAGCAGGCACACCATCTGCATTCTCGCGTCCACGCATTTGGCACCATACACTGCCCAACCCGAGGTCTGTGCATTGCAACTGCATCTGTATGCTGGCAATCGAAAGGTCTTCAACCCATGTGTCCGATTCATCTGGATTGGCACAGAGAACAATGGCCATGGCGCATTTAGCAATTTGTGCAGTACCCATTGGACGTGCCTCACTTAACTTCTGCAAAATCTCTGGGTCGTCAACCACAACGAAATGCCAGGGATTGCGACGCTTGCCAGCAGGAGCCATAAGCCCCGCTTCCAGGATCATACGTACCTGGTCCGGATCCAATAGTTCCCCAGTATATTGCCGTATGCTCCGTCTATGTATTACTAAATCATGAAAACTATTCATACCTTTATGTTCCTTTATTGTAATAAGTGCTATTTCCCAATCTGCTTAATCATCTTGGCCACAGCCTCAGCGTTCTTCTGGAACTCGGGGTTCTTGGTGTTTTGTGCCAATGAAGACCACAGCTTCTGAGCTACATCGAGGTTGCGTAATGCATCACGATAACGACGGATGTTGTCGTCGGCTTGACACTGTCCGCACTTTGTGTGAATCATCGCCATGTCCACGCATAGTTGCTGGTCGAGGCGCAGGTTGTTGAGCACGCCAAACTGGCTGATCACGCGGGTGTAGGTGTCGCACTCTGCCTTCAGCCCTTTGCTCTTGTGCTGCATATCGCCCAGTTCGAGGGCCGCATTGATCACAAAGTGGATCACTCGTCCGTCACGAGGATAAGCCTTGAAGCAATCCAGTGCCATATCCATATTCGAACGAAGAAGTACCGATAGGTCGCGCTGGGACTTGCCTTCCTTACGGTAGTAAAGACCCAGATTGTGGTTGGTGACACTGAGCGTCAGACGTGCAATGAGTGAACGTTGTGACATCTGAATGCCCGCTTCCTCGTCCTCTTTCTTGAGGGCGGCGAGGTAACGCAGCTGTCGGATCTGTGCCTCAGTATACGCGTCGTAACTTTCGTCAGTCTTGCCAAGGTGGTCATAAAGTTCACCCAAAGTCTGGTAGAAATTGCAGAGACGCAGTTCTTCACCCTGTTCTTTTTCGTAGTCTTCGCCTTCTTTGTTCATCCCATCGAGGTATGCCTGTATCAACGAAATGCAGCCTTCCGAATAGTTGGTGAACTGCTCCTGCAGGGGTTGAGGCATCTGATAATAGAGCTTCGACATGTCGATATGTTGGTCGATGATGCTGGTTGAGAGTTGATGGGCGCGTTTTTCGTCAGCCTCAGCCTCCTTGCTGACCTCGCCTGTGTCAGCATGCTTGTTGGCAAGAGCTGCAATCTGTGCTTGTTCTACCTTGACAATGGCCTCAAAGAGAAGGCTGATGGCCTTAGGCTGTGCCATCTCTTGACAGATTTTCAGGCAGAGCCAGTACTGACGTACCTGCTCATCGCTGATTGTTGTAGGATCGGCCTGCTGAAGGGGTGGCATAAGGTAATTGAGTGCACCGATGAAAGCCTGTTGAGCCTGCTGTTCAAACTCCTTGGCTTCTTCCTCCTTCTGTTGCTGGTGGGCAATCTGTGCACGTGTACGTGCGCTTTGAGCAATGCGTAGTTTGGCTATACCCAGTAGCACAGTGATTTCGTCGTTGCCCTGTTGGATCATCGAACCGATGATGTTGTGAAGTTTATCAGCCACGACCTTCTGACGGTCGGGATTGCCGACGATGGCAATGCAGTCATTGAGCTGAAGCATAAGGATCTTCTTCTGATCGACCTTCTCGCTCTGCACCAAGGGCAGGTCGAAGACGCACTGCTGCACATACTCCGGGCCATCCTTTAATGCATTTCCCATCGTCATCACGGCCAGACGCAACGATTCACCCTCGGCCTGGCTGATGTATTCGGCAGCAGCTGCTGCCTCATCTCCATCGAGCAGAAGATGCATAGTTTGTAGGTCACGCACTGGATCGCCTGCCTGGCAATGTTCAAGCAGATGATAGCCAAGGTCACTGGCACATGCACGATAGGCTCCTTCGCCCATCAGTTTCTGCAGGTTCACGCGAATAGGGGGGAAGCGGAAGTCGGTCACCTCGCAGTTGGGTGTTAGGTTGCGCTTCACGAAAAGGTCGAAGCCAAGTCCTGTACAGAACTCGGTCCATACTTCTGTGTTGAAGTCTTCGCCGATCACGGCCTTCAGGTCGTCGATGCGTACACCGTTTGTAGAACTGCATAAATAACGGAATGGCTCTCCCACATTGTCTTCGCCCAAGGCTGGAGAAGCAACGTCGATGATGAAGTCATAGAGCACCTTGGCATCAGCTTCGGTCACATCCTTATCTTTCGCACATACGTCCTTCACCTTGAACAGCATCTCAGCATCTAGCGAGGACTTGAATTCTTCAATAGTCATATTTAAAAAAAAGTAGTTTTCGTTAATTGTTTTTTTCGGTATTCCGTAATTTCGGTATAACGAAAATCCGAAATCCTGGTCATAATAATCCTTTTATGCAAAAACTATGCCACGGACATCTTCGTGGCATAATCAAATGAAAATCTTTAAAGCTTATCGCATTCGTTTAGCCAAATTGTCGCACATGCGTCACTAGGCATCCTCAGGTCTCCGCGTGGTGATATGCTTACTGTACCGACTTTCGGCCCATCGGGCAGACACGATCGCTTGAACTGTTGCTGGAAGAAACGGCGGAAAAAGCTGCGCATCCACTTCTTGATGGTTTCGTCGTCATAGGTTCCCTCGCGTACATCTTTATATTTATCGCGCTGGAAGGCCTCCTTTGCCAGCAGGAAGATTTTCTTGGGACTTGCTCCAAAACGGAACGAATGATAGAGGAAAAAGTCATTCAGCTCGTAGGGGCCGATGAAGTCCTCAGTCTTTTGCTCAATCTCTCCCGCGCTGTTGGTGGGTGTCAACTCAGGAGAGATGGGTGTGTCGATGATGTCCAATAGGTAGGGGCGTGCCTCTTCGTCACCCTTCATAGCAGCATACCTCACCAGATACTTCACAAGCGTCTTGGGAATCGAAGTGTTAACGGCATACATCGACATGTGGTCGCCGTTATAGGTACACCAACCCAATACCAGTTCTGAGAGGTCACCCGTTCCAATCACCAGTCCTCCGGTCTGATTAGCGGCATCCATCAAGATCTGGGTCCTTTCGCGTGCCTGGCAGTTCTCATAGGTCACGTCCTTGTTGTTTGGGTCTATGCCAAGGTCCTTGAAATGCTGCAATACGGCCTCCTTGATAGAAATTTCGCGTTGGGTAATGCCCAGAGCAGTCATCAGCCCTAAGGCGTTGCGATAGGTGCGTCCTGAAGTGCCAAAGCCGGGCATGGTGATGCCAATGATGCGCTCTCGGTTCCATCCCAGTTTGTCAAATGCGCGTACAACCACGAGTAAGGCAAGTGTGGAGTCCAAACCACCTGAAATGCCAATCACTGCGGTCTTAGCATTGATGTGGTTCAGACGTGTTACAAGTCCCTGTACCTGGATGTTGAAGATTTCCGAGCAGCGTTCCTCCATGTCGGCATCGTTCGAAGGAACAAACGGCCTTGGAGCAATATATCGATACAACTTGGATGCGAAGTCGGGAGAAGGTAGCGTGGTGAGTTCCACTGTGTAGTAGCCATTATGAGTGGGTTCACAGGTATGGTGTCTGTCGCCATAGATCATCTTCTCGGGCTGAATCCCCATCTCGGGTTGCAGTTGAGTAAACGAGGTTTGAGTGCGGCGCAGCACTTTCAACTTTTCTATATCTACATCGCGCACCAGCAGGCTCGATTCCATCTTGAAGCGTTCGCTTTCGCCCAATATGGCACCGTTTTCGGCAATCATTCCTTTGCCTGCAAAAACAAGGTCGGTGGTCGATTCGCCAAAGCCTGAGGAAGCATAGACGTAGGCACAGATCAGTCGACCGCTGTGCGACTCAATCATCTGGCGCAGGTAGGCGTGCTTGCAGGTCACTTCGTCTGAACAAGACAGGTTCACGATGACATGAGCACCCGCCAGAGCCATCCGGCTCGACGGAGGAATGGGCACCCAAAGGTCTTCGCAGATTTCGATGCCTAACGTGAATCCCTCGAACCCGAACAACAGATTGGCACCAAAGATGATACTATCAAAACGCTTGTCAGCCAATTGTCCTAGGTCAATTCTGGCACCCGCTGGAACTTCAGCTCCACTGGCGAACCAACGCGCCTCATAGAACTCACAATAGTTGGGCAGATAGACTTTTGGCACGATGCCCACGATATTGCCGTCTCCAAGCAGTACCGCGCAGTTGTATAGACGATTCCGATAGGAGAGGGGTGTGCCCACAATGACAGCCATATCAATACCGCGTGTGGCTTCTGCAAGGTGCTTCAGTCCCTCGCGTGCTGCATTGAGCAGAGGCTCATGGTGAAAAAGGTCTGCACAAGTGTATCCCGTCAGCGAAAGTTCCGGGAATGCTAGCACTTGCACGCCTTCGTCGTGAGCCTCCCGTATCAGTTGGATGTGCTGCTTCAGATTATACTCCACATCCGCTACCTTGACGGTAGGGATAGCCGTGGCTACACGCAGCAGCCCATAGTCATCGTATATCTTTGTTGTCTTCTTTGCCATTTCTTTATTTGTTTAGAGCTAGGTTGCAGTTATTGATGGTTGCCTTTGCCTAGTGTTTTGTTGCGGCCAAGTTTGCTGCCTCTTCTTATCTGCGTCCTCGTCGTGGCGGTTTTTGTCCGCCTTTTCGCTGGCTTTTAGCCTTCGGATTGACACCCTCCACACGTCGGGTCTTGACGTTCATCAGTCCCTGCTTATCATTTGAAAAGACGTCACTGAACGACTTTGCCTTCATATTTTCCTTCTTAACAGCCTTCTTCAACTGGGTTTCGTCCATCTCCATCGCCTCGGCATTATTCTTTAGTACGCGACGTTCTCCAGCCGTGCCGTTCTTGGCTTTCTTGCGCAGAAGCTTGCTCTTGGGGTTCTGCATCTTTGCTTGCATTTTTTGCCGCTTCAGTTCGTTATGCTCTGCCCACCAGGGATTCCTTTTGCGTTCCAACTCGTCCAAAGCTTCCTGCGAGATGGCGTTCTTGTAAGGGTTCGAAGGATCGACTTTCTGTCCATCCACAGTGACAACGTCGTGTTCCGTATCAATCTGCATACCGATGTGTGCTGGTTGCCCATTGACTTCCACGCGTCCGTCGCCGATGAGTTCATCAACTTCGCGTCGGCTGCATACGCCCGACTCGCTCAAATATTTGTTTATTCTTTCGATTTTTTCCATACATTTGATATTTTAACGGTGCAAATATACACATTTTAATTTAAAAAACATCACCTCTACACCCAAAATCTAACAATTTTTACAAATTTTCACACAAAAAATTTGGAACTTACAAAATAATCATCTATCTTTGCACCCGCAAAATCGAAAGATGGAGCAAGTTCGGGATGTAGCTCAGTCGGTAGAGTACACGTCTGGGGGGCGCGAGGTCGCCCGTTCGAATCGGGTCATCCCGACCAGGTTGCAAGGGTTTTCCTTGCAACCTTTTTTATTTTTATAAAATCCATTCCTTGCCCCAATCATCCTTGGTCACTTTTCCTTCCGTTTCCTTTTTCCTGTGCGGCCAAGTTCGGCCGTGTTATTCGTCATTTCCCCCAAAATAATAACAAATATCACCCATTTTTGAAAACTCTCTTACAAAAATTTGGAGCGAATAGGATTATTCGCTATCTTTGCCGCGAAAAAATTAATCAACCCGTTCAAAAATTCGTCTAGCTTATGAAATATATATCCACATTACTTCTCTCTTTCGCAGTTCTTGCGGTTTCTTGCAAAAAAGAAACTGTAATATGGCAAGGCATCACTTATGAGCCAGTTCTTGCTGATGAGGCACCGTTCCATATGTCTGATGTGGTGGTTCCCATCTTCCCCGATCGCTATTTTAATATTAGCGATTATGGAGCACGTCCTATGCCCGAAGGCGGTTATGCATCGGCAACCGATTCTGCTCGTATCATTCGCACTAATAGCCAAGCTATCGAACGTGCCATGGAGGTGTGTTCAAGTTCAGGCGGTGGCCATGTTGTCGTGCCTAAGGGGGAATGGCTGACGGGTATTGTTGTTTTCAGCAGCGACTGTGACCTTTATCTGTCTGAAGGTGCTGAGCTCGTATTTAGTAGCAATCCTGACGATTATTTGCCAGAACATATGACGACCTACGAGGGTGTCGAGTGCTACAATTACCGCCCATTGATCTATGCGTGGCGTCAAACGAATCTCGGCATTTCCGGAACGGGTACTATCCGCCCCTTGATGTCAATATGGGACAAGTGGTTCGAACCAACCCCCGATCATTACAAGGCACTTCAGATTCTTGATCGTTGGGGCACCTTCAATTATACATTCTTTCAACGTAGTATTTCCAGCCGCACATTCAAGCTAAGTCCTCCTCTCATTCAGTTTTATCAGTGCACCAACATCCTCCTTCAGGATTTCAAAATCCGACAGTCTCCACATTGGACAATCCACCTTTTTAGTTGCGAAGAGGGTGTGATACGACGTCTTGATGTGTCAGCTCAAGGCAGTAAGAACGACGGCATCGATCTTGAAATGTCACGTCACTTCATTATCGAGGATTGTGTTTTCGATCAGGGCGGTGACGTCATCTCCATCAAATCTGGTCGTGTCCACGAGACATGGAACAATCCCGATGCCTCCCGTTTCATACTGATACGTCGTTGCGAAGCCAAGCGTGGCAAGGCATTCCTCAGTATCGGAGAGGAGATCTCCCATGGTGCACACTTTATCTATATGCATGATTGCAAAGCCACAGGAAAGCTCGATGACTTCCTTTTTGTCAAGACCAATAAGCGCCAGGGTTCCGAAGTCGATAGTATTACTGTCGAACGTTGCGAAGCCGCTGCGCTGAACCGCGTCTTCGCACTCGAATCCGATGTGTGGGGCGATTGGCGTGATGTCTCTTCTTCCGGCAAGGACACCGTTGCTTCCATCGGAGGCATCACTATGCGCGACGTCAAATGTCGTAGTTCTGTCGGTTTGGTCGATATCAGTGGTCCTGCTCAGCGCCATGTTAACAATATTACCATCCAGAATGTTCACGCCGATAGTCTTGCCTCCTTCGAGACACGTGTCAGCAATGCCGATAGCGTGAAGATCACTGGCCTCACCTATGGTTGGTTTGGTCACAAGCCCCTCCCCACCAAATCCAAATAAACCGCTTGCCCGTCGCAGCTGAGTTCGGTTGCTTCATACGACCTTATGTTCCCGTCGCGGCCCTCCTTGGCCACTTCCCTCAGCGTTCCTGTTGTGGTTATTAATCGCCACCGTCATTCCCATTATGAAAGCCCTCTGCACCCTCTTCATAGCACTCTTCCTTCTGACTTTCCCCTTCGCTTCTGCCCAGTTCCTCGTCAAGGACGACTATTGGACCCTCGAGCAGATTGGCGAGGGTTACTACGATGTTGAAGCCGCAGTGATCTTCCAGAAAACCTTTGGCATCACAGGTCATAATTATGTCAAAGGAAACCCATTTTCCGAAATCGGTTTTCGTGAAGCGGGACTGACACCCCCTGCCGAAGTAAACGGCCTTCAGCTTTCGTTTTTCCAGCCTGCCGACTTCGGCTATTATGCTGTGTTCGACGAAAAGGACTACAACATCATCGAACCTACTACTATCCTCGTTCTATATAATAAGGAAAAGAAACCTACCCACCAGTATCTGCTAAGCGAAGTTTTTGCCAATGGTCGTGTGTGCGATTTTCGCTATGCCGATGGTCTTTTTTACATAGCGTTAGGCAACGAAAAACGCCTGACGGAGTTCGGCTATATGTCTTACCAGCTGTTCTGCTTCGACCTTCAGGCCGACCGCATCCTATGGCGTACCAATTATGAGGTTTGCAAGAATCAGTTCGACGTGCTCGACAAATATCTCGTCTCAGGGTTCGGAGGCTCCGATCTCTCCGATTATGTCTATCTCATCGATCGTCGTACCGGTGTTGCTCTCGACTATGTGCCCACTCCATCACAACCAGAGTATATCGAAGCAACCCGCACACAAGATACCGTCTATGTGGTCGATTATAATTCGGTGATCTATCGTTATCTCATCCTCGATAGATGCGTTCATGTCACTGGTAATGGCGTGCGACTGCGTCGTGGCCCTTCCACCAACCATGAGATTTTTGCCGATGCCAAGGGGCGTCCGATCTATCCCTTGGCAGGCGACAATCTGGTCTATCTCGGTCAGTCGGGCGACTTTTACAAAGTGCGCTTCAAGAATCAGGAACTCTATATCGCCAAGCGTTACTCCGAACTTCGCGATCATATACTCGAAAAGCAGAAACTCCTTATGCGTTGGCAGGACGCACTCGCCAGCCGTGGTGAGTATGTTGCTGCTCCTGCAAGCATTCTTTTTGTCGATATAGACAAAGATGGCGTTGACGAACGTATCTGCAAGGACTTCAATGACAATATAGCTGTCTTCACGGCGCGTAACCAGAACTATCAGCTTCTCTTCCTCGACAACCTCGAAAGTACACATATCTATCCCTCATCCGATGCCTTGCGCACCTATATGGACTTGTCCAATGGCTACATATCCGAGTCCATCTATCTGCTCAATGGCAGCCGTCTCCAGGCCACCTATCGCCGCGAGAACGACACTTACACCAAACTCATCCCTCCCTCTAATTCACCCATCAAGATCAAAGCCAAGGAGTACGAAGCACAACGTGCCCGCCTCGATATAGCCCCTGAGCTCTCCCTTGACACTTGCTTCGACCTTTGATGCCCCTTTTTTGTCCCCGTTGCGGCCGTCTTTGGTTGCTGTCCCTTCCTCCTGCGTTTCAATATCGGCTATCATTGGCTGCCCTCGTTCCTTTTTTAATACCACCCCTTTATGAAACCCTTCCATTTCCTCCCCCTCGCCCTCTGTCTGCTGGCCTCTTGTGCTCAGCAACCCACTCAGTCTCCCGACCCTGCCGATGAGCAGCAGCTCTACATCGGCGATAACATCGCCGTAGCAAAGACCCAGTACGGCTATGTCAAGGGTTACATTCTTCACGGCACTTACACCTACCTCGGTATCCCCTACGGAAAAACTACCGAAGGCGAAGGTCGCTTCCTTCCCGCCCAGGCTCCAACTGCATGGAATGACACGCTGCCCACCGTCTTTTATGCGGCGTCGGCTCCACAGTTCACCGAGGGCAAATATGCCAACAACTACTACACTTTCACCGACCACTGGAACTACTATGATGTTGGTGAGGATTGCCTCAAACTCAACGTTTGGACTCAAGGCTTGGCCGATGGCAAGAAGCGTCCCGTCCTCTTTTGGATCCACGGAGGAGGCTTCACCAATGGTAATGGCATTGAGCAGGATGGCTACCATGGTGAGAATCTCAGTCGTTATGGCGATGTTGTCTTCGTTTCCGTAAACCATCGTCTCGGCCCCATCGGCTTTTCCGATTTCTCTGCCGTCGATCCTCGTTATGCTGATTCGGGCAATGTCGGCATTCTCGACCTCGTCGAAGCACTCAAATGGGTGAAGAACAACATCGAAGCCTTCGGCGGTGATCCTGCTAATGTTACCATTATGGGCCAGTCGGGTGGTGGAGCCAAAGTCTGCACCCTCGTCTCTATGGACGAATGTAAAGGCTTGATCATCAAAGCTGTAGCTCTTAGCGGAAACATCTATAGTGCAATCGATCAGAATTATAGCTCTGCCCTCGGTCAGTACATCTACCAGAAGGCAGATCGCAATATGAAGAAACTCACCTCTATGCCTTGGATCGAATACCTCCGTTTCGCCAATGAGGCCGCTGCCGAATTCAACCAGAAGACAAAAGGAAACGGTATGATGCGCGGTGCCTTTGGGCCTGTTGCCGATGGCCGTCACATCCCCAAGGGAACCTTCTTCCAGGATCCCAATGGCGCTTCTGCAAATGTGCCGATGATTTTCTCCACCACCACTTGCGAGAATTCCATCAGCCGCACCAACGCAGCCCTCGAAACGCTCACCGACGAGCAGCTCGTTCCCTTTGTCGAGCGCTCTAAGCCTGGCCGTGATGCCAAGGCCATCATTGAAGCCTACCGTAAGGCACTGCCCGACAAGTCGGGAATTGAACTTCTCGGCTACATCAATAGTTCGCGCGATCGTGTCATTGGCGCAATCAATGCCAAGGCCGTACAGCCGGCTCCGCTCTATCTCGCATGGTTCGATTGGCAGCCACCTCTCTTCGATGGTCGTATGCGTGCTTTCCATTGTCTTGACATCTGTTTCTGGTTCCGCAACACCGACCTTATGGTGACTCACACAGGTGGCGGCGCTCGTCCTCGTGTACTTTCCACCAAAATGGCTGATGCCCTCCTTGCATTCATGCGCACTGGTGACCCAAATTGCGCATCTCTTCCTGAGTGGCCACTCTACACTCCCGAAACCGGCCAGAGTATGCTCCTCAACGACGACTGCCATGTCGTCGACGACATCGACCGTGACGCTCGTGCCCTGCTCCAATAATCTCAAGCACTCGTTGCAGGTCTGGTTTCTCTATCCAATTAAGTGATCCCGTTGCACCCATCGTAGGCTATTCCCTCTTTTGTGTCTAATCGGCGGCCTTCTTTGGCCGCCCTTTTCATTTTGCCTCATTTTGCCCACTCTACCCATCAATTCTTACCAAATCATTCTCTAAGCCCCACTTTTCACCCTCAAAAACACCCACCCAAACAAAAAAATCCCTACCTTTGCCCAAATTATATCAATCCAACCCATTCGCAAATTCTCAAATTCGTGACAAAAAAAATCAAAATACTCCTTCTCCTCGCCGTCGTTTCCGCTTCGACGGTACAGGCCCAGACCCCTGATGGCTACGACGATGGTATATACCACAAGTGGGAAATCAAGTTTGACGCTGCACCATCCATCGCCTCCCGAGGCGATCAGGACGAAGGCTACGGCCTCACTGATTACGATGAGTCCATCGGTGCCGACCTTGGTGTTGGCTACAATTTCACTTCCAACTGGTATGCAGGCCTGTCCTCGGGATTTTGGTTCCATTGGGGAGGCGAGACCAACAAGATGATTCCTGTCCTCGCCGATGTTGTATGGCGTTGGAATCACGGTACCAGCGAGCGTTTTTCTCTTTTCCTCCAGGGCCGCTCAGGCTACCTCTTCGGTCTCGAGAAGTATCGTGATCGCTACAAAGGGCTCCCCGACTATCGATTCTCCGACCATTTCTATGCCGACATTCAGCCCGGTATCTATATTCGCACTCGTCGAAACATCGACTTCCGCGTCTCTCTCGGTTATGGCTACACCCATCCCATTCATAACTACGAGCAGAAGTACATCGATGCTATGTCCGAAGAGCAGCGCGAAGAATTTGGTAAGGACTATTATTTCGCCCAACCCGAACACATCGTCACCCTCAAGCTCGGTTTCAACTTCCGTGGCAAACCTACCACACCTTCTCGCAACTTCAAACTTGAAGACGAGATTGAAGAGCTTGAAGTTAAAGCTCGCATAGAGCGTCAGGTAGCCGACCGTGCACAATACCGTGCTGACCGCGCCACCGAGCGTTTGGCAAAGAATGATGAACAGTTCGAGCGTCAGGTCGAGAAGACACGCCAGCGAGAGTCCGACATGGTTCTTTATTATGTCATTCCCGATGCCGACGATGTCCCCACTATCGATGCAGATCTTCAGCTCCTCGCCGAATGGGCCAAGTCGCACAAGAAAGGCCGTATTGTCCTCAAGGCTTATATCGCCAATACTCGTTCTGCCCTGTCGTATGCCTCCGACGCACGAAAGCGCATCAAGCACGTCAAAGACGTTCTTGTTAACACCTACCATATCAAGGCCCGCGTCATCAAGTCCGACATTTACGTAGTTTCCGACAAGACCGCCCGTGAAAACGACATTTCCCGCCGCGTAGACATCTACAAGAAACTCCGCAAATAATCCTTCGTTTATTCGTGGCCGCCAAACTTGGCGGCCCTTCACCCTTAATACCCATCCCCATGAAACCCCTAAAGTCCCTTCTCCTCGCCGCCTTGACAGCCTTGACGCTCGTTTCATGCGGCACTGCATCGAAAGTCCCCGTCACAGGCCGTGTCCACCGCCTTTCTGTTTCTGACGAACAAGTGCTCAGCCTCAGTAACTCTCAGTACAAGGAGTATATGGCTTCCGCCAAAAAGTCAACCGACGCTAACGCCACAGCCCTTGTCAAGCGTGTCGGACAGCGCCTTGCCACTGCGGTCGAAACTTATCTGCGTGAAAACGGATTCGCCAACGAACTGCAGTACTTCAACTGGGAATTCAATCTTGTGAAGGACGACGCAGTCAACGCATTCTGTATGCCCGGTGGTAAGATTGTAGTTTATGAAGGTCTCCTGCCCGTCACACAGGACGAGCCATCCCTCGCCATCGTCCTCGGCCATGAGATTGCCCATGCTGTGGCCAAACATAGCGCCGAGCAGATTTCAAAGAAGTACAATCAGAGCCAGTTCACTCAATTAGGAGGAGCTATCCTCTCGTCTGCTGTGGGTGAAGGTGCAGCCCAAGTCGCCACCGCTATGGCATCTATCGGTCTCCAGTTCGCCAACGCTCACTACAGCCGTGAGAACGAAAGCGAAGCTGATCACATGGGCCTCGTCTTCGCAGCTATGGCAGGCTACGATCCTGCCGTTGCAGTTACATTCTGGCAGCGAATGAGTGCCGCATCCGGCGGTGGTTCCACCAGCTATCTTAGTAGTCACCCCAGCGATGCCAAGCGTATCACCGACATCCAGAAGTGGCTCCCCGAGGCTCAGCAGTACTACCAAGCCTCTAAGGCCGCTCCTGCTGCCACAACGCAGTCCTCTTCAAAGAAGTCCACGAAGGCCTCCACAAAAACTACCACAAAGGCTTCCACAAAAACCAACACCTCTAAAGCCACGACTTCCAAGAAGTTCACTTTCTGACCCCATAATAAGAGGCGGCCCATCTCGGCCGCCTCTTTCATTGACCTGCGTCTTCCTCGTTTGCGTCGCGGCCAAGTTTGCTGCATCTCTCTTCATTTCATTTCGTGTCCCCGTCGCGGCAGTTCTTGTCCACTTCCCTTTGGTCTCCTAGTCTCGACCATCTATGGCCGCCCAAATGAAAACTCTCCTCATCAATTTCCCCCAAAAAACACCAAATATCACCATAAAAACACATTTTTTACCCCTAAACGTGTACAACCTATTATATAATAGATTATATTTGCCATGAAAAATAAAGTTCTACTGCTTTATGCGCGAAATTATTTGTATTGGTCACATCACGCATGACCACATCGTAACCCCAGATATCGACCTCCATATCCCGGGCGGTACTGCATGGTATTTCGTATGGGGTATGTATGCTCTTGCAGTTTCCGATCCCGCACCTTGTTCCCCTTATCGACTCATTACCGCAGTAGGAGAGGAGGATATGCCTGCCGTCGAGCAGCTACGCAATGCAGGTGTGAATGTCGAGGTTCTCCCAAGCCAGGCCACGGTGTATTTTGAAAACAAGTATGGCGCCAATATGAACAACCGTCAGCAGCGTGTGCTCAGCAAGGCCGCTCCCTTCACTTGGGATCGCCTCGAACCTCTGCTCCAGGGTGTTGATCGTCCATACTTCATCCTCGGTTCACTTTTGGCTGACGATTTCCCGCTCGATGTCATCCATCGTCTCCACGAGATTGGCAAGGTCGTCGTTGACGTGCAAGGTTATCTGCGCGAAGTTGTAGGCGAAGAGGTTCGTGCTACCGATTGGCCCCAGAAGCAGGAAGCCCTTCAGTATGTCGATGTCCTCAAGACTAACGAATACGAGATGGACGTCCTTACAGGCGAAACCGATCCAGTCAAGGCCGTCCATAAGCTTGGCAACTGGGGAGTAGGAGAGGTTCTCCTCACACTCGGGGACCTCGGTTCGGTCATTTATCGCCGCAAGGAGGATAGTACCACCCGCATTGAATCTTTCCCACCTCGTAAGCTTGTGGATGCCACCGGTTGTGGCGACACCTATACGATGGCCTACTGCTATCGTCGCACCCAGGGCGCCAGTGTCCTCGATGCCGGTCGTTTTGCTGCCGCAGTTGCCTCCCTCAAGCTCGAGCGCTCCGGCCCCTTCAACGGCACCGTTCCCCAGGTCCAGGCCCTCCTGTCCAGGTAGCCGCTCCGCAGTGTCCTTGTCGCG
>JAEEGK010007838.1_pt1 | contig 25418 bp, 13 predicted proteins | sample 8958771 | NCBI WGS metagenome assembly JAEEGK01 (sample SAMN16246547, study PRJNA631951) | gut metagenome | biome: gut microbiome; feature: rumen; material: SC-attached | host: Bos | place: Iran: Karaj | collected 2018-10
CCAATCTCAACGAGCCTGTCAAGGGCATGAGGATTAGTGGTTCTGCTTCCAATCCTGTATATGAGGTAATCGAAGTCGAGTCCCGCAACTACCAGGATTACATGTACTATGGTCCTCTTCCAATTTCTGATGTTAACAAGTTCTCTAACCTCCGTCAGAACGATGGTTGGAACTAACACACTTTATTAACATTAATTGAATTAAAGTAAATTATGAAAATTACAAATAGATTAATGTCTCTCTCTCTTGCAGCTGCTGCCTTAATGGCAGTCAGCTCCTGCAAGAATGGTGACATTTCGTTTCCTGATTACGATACCTATACCGTATATTTTGGAAATCAGAAACCTGTAAGAACCATTGTCTTGGGTGAGGACAACGACGTTGACCTTACAAACGACAACAACCATGTTTGCCAGATTGGTGCCACCTTCGGTGGTTCTTACAGTGGCAAGAAAATCACTGTGGATGTTGAGGTAGACAATTCACTTTGCAACAACATCTACCTTGACGAGGCTTGCACAGTACCTGTGAAGCCTTTGCCTTCCGACTACTACGAGCTTTCCAGCACCACTATCAAATTCGATGGCAATTTCAACGGCTATATCGACGTGAAGCTTACCGACAAGTTTTTCGCCGATGAGAATTCTGCGGCTGTTATCGACGAAAAGGGCGATATGGTGTTCCCTAATGGCCTCTACGTTATCCCTGTAAAAATGGTTTCGCAGACTGGTGCCGACGCTATCCTCACAGGTACTTACGACACCGAGGCTTACTCAAGCGGTGCTCCTTCCCGTGCAAATAGCTCTGCATGGAGCGTTGCGCCCAAGGACTACATCCTCTACGGTGTCAACTATGTCTGCCAGTACTCCGGTTTCTGGTTGCGCAGTGGTACGGACGTCGTTAATGGCAAGGCCAACACTTCCCGCCAGGTGGAAAACAAGTACACCATCGACGACGAAGTGGTGTATCTCTCCACCAAGAGCCTTACCAAGGTAAGCTATACTGCCGTAATCAAGAATGAAGATGGCGATCCTATTGCTTCTCCCGTTGTTGTAGTTGATTTTGCCAATGGCTCTGTTTCCGCTCCTGCTGGTGCATCCTACACCATCAGCGGTGGCAAGGCTACCTTCACCGAGAAGGGCGCAGGCAAGTACTGGGGCGACAAGGAGCGTGATCTTATCAACGTCGAGTTTACTTACACTGAGGGAGCTAATACATGCAAGGTTACCGACAAGCTGGTTGCACAGCGTCGTGGCATAAAGTTCCTTGAGTTCCCTCTCAACTACAAAGAGTAGTTTATTTCCAAAAGATTAGCATTTCAAATCAAACGGTATAATTAAATTTTGGTTTAGTTTTGGGGGCTGTGTTGTCGAGAAGTCTTTTTTTCTCTGACTCCAGCTCCCTTTTTTAATTTTTTTGTGTGATATGAAAACATTTTAGTTTTGTCTTTCGTAAAAATAACAATGTATGCAACAACAATTTAATCATAGTTCGCTTATGAAACATAAATTCAAATATTTGACATTGGGCTTGATTCTGTCGCTCGGTGCGGGATTTGCCTCCTGCGGTGCCGACGACGATGAAGTCGTGGATCCATACGCCTCCATCTACGACAAGGATAAGGACAAGGAGGAGACCGACCCTGACAAGCAGAAGGCGGAGGAAGAGAAGGCCGCCAAGGAAGCCGAGAAGCAGCGTCAGCAGCAAGAAGAAAGGGCTAAACAGAGGGCTGCTGATTCCACTACCGAGGCCAATGCTGACACTATTTCGCTCGAAGCCGTGGTACGCAGGAGCAGGATTGTCGGCGAGTTGCATGTGGACGGTCGTTACCTCAAAGACGAACAGGGCAACATCGTCAATCTCCACGGCATCGCCCAGACTTACAGCCCGTGGTTCAACCGTGTCAACGACCAGTACCTCTGGAACAATTACGACGTGGATGGCTGCCTGAAGGTCAACCAAAGCAAACTCCAAAAAATCTACGACCACGGCTGGGCTATCGACTTTGTGCGTCTGCACATGGACCCCCACTGGACCAAGGTTAATGCGCCTATGGGTTCGGGCGAAAACGAGTCGCACCTCTATTACAGCGAGGAAAATTTCAGGAAATATCTCGACCAGGTGTTTGTACCGATGGCTGAGTTTATGCAGAATCTTGGAATGCGCGTCTTGATGCGTCCTCCAGGAGTTTGCCCCGAGGTGATTGCTCTTAACGATTCGTATTATGAATACATGCTCAATGTATGGACTATCGTGGCAAATCATCCGAAGCTCAAAAACAATCCTATGATTATGTTTGAGCTTGCCAACGAGCCTGTGAAATTCCGCGCCTCCGACGGCAGGGAAGGTTCTTCGGGCGGCAAGATTGATGAGGAGTTGAGCCAATTTTTCCAGGACATTGTGGATGCCATCCGCGCCGAAGGCTGCAACAACATCCTCTGGGTGCCTGGCACGAGCTGGCAGCAGGATTATCATGCATACCAGAAGTACCCCATCAAGGGCGACAACATCGGCTATGCAGTGCACTGCTATCCGGGTTGGTACGGCAGCGATTGCTACCAGCAGACCGGCGAGATTGCGCCCGATATGTGGCGTGGTTCGGCTGGCGGCTACAAGGGCTTCAAGAAGGATTGGGACAATTCCATCACCAATGTGGTTGCCGACAAGAATCCTATCATCGTGACGGAGATGGACTGGTGCTCGCAGAAGTTCAAAGGACGCACTTGGGGCAGCTCCATCACTGGTACGGCTGGCGGCAAGGGCTTTGGTGCCAACTTCAAGCGCATCATGGACGAGACCGGCAATGTTAGCTGGTTGACCTTCGTATGGGATCACGACCTTTCTAATTACGATCCAAAGAAAAAGCCGAGCGTCAAGAATTTCCTTTACGACCCCGAATCTGGCTGTATGCCGGTGTACAGGTGGTTCTATCAGTATTGGGAGGACGCAGAGTAACAGTGCTTTATTCGTTTAATCGATAATGACGGCGTATGAAACTTTTTTTGAGTTTTGTACGCCGTTTTTTGCCGCTTTTTTTGTAATTTTGCACTATGAATAAAATCAATGCAATAATATTGTCGCTGTTTGCAGCCGTGATATACGTCTGCTACGGGGTGGTGCATCCCGAATGGTTCAATTATCACGAGCAGTACCAACTTTTTATGTTCGGATGGGATTATCTGTCCGAGCATTTGTCGTATGCGTCCGGCTTGACAGAGTATGTATCGGAATTTTTGGTGCAGTTTTATATGTTTCCGTATGCTGGCGCGGCTATTTGGGCTGGTCTGCTTGTTCTGATTGGCTGGCTGGTGTGGCGCGTGGCAAGGATTTTTGACGCCGACAGTTCGCATCTGCCGCTGTCGCTATTGCCATCGGTGCTGCTGGCGGTGTATTGCGGCGACCAGTATGTGATGATGGCGTTCCCTGTGGCATTGATTGTTGCATTGGCTTTTGTATTGGCTTTCAATAGGTTGCCGTGGGGTAGGAGAGGAGTGTGGCAGGTGTTGCTGTTGCCCTTGGTGTATTGGATTGTGGGGTATGGCGTTTTTGTGTATGCAGTGTTGTGCCTCGCCATCGACCGCCGGCGTTTTTCTTACGACCTTTTTAAGACAATTATGTTCTTGTGCCTTTACACGGTGGAATTGGTGTTTGTAATAATCATTGTGGGCTATACCGTGATGCGCCAATATCCGTTCATCGACATCGTTTGTGGTGTCAATTATTACCGTGAACGCCTCGTGGTGTCGTCTATGCAGCATGTTGTGGCGGCGAGCGTCGTCTTTGTCCCGCTTGTGATGGGGCTGCTGCGGCGTTGCGGCAGGGTGGCTTCCATCGTGGAGGGAGCGTTGATGGTAATTGCTTTTCCATTGCTGATGCCAGTCTCGCACGACAAAAATACGTATTCCCTGCTCAAAATCGACTACCTTGTGAGGATTCAGGATTGGGACGCTGTAATTAGTTATTGTGAAAAAAATCCTCCCATCAACGACATGGCTTGCACGGGGCTAAATCTCGCCCTCGCCATGAGGGGTCAGCTGCCCGAAAGGATGTTTGAATTTCCGCAGTACGGACAGAACGGGTTGATTTCGATGTTTGCCCGCGATATGGTGTCGTGCGGCATCACCGCCGAGGCTTGCTATTATCTCGGACTTATCAATTCTGTGTTGAGGTACAATTATGATACTCAGGCGGCTATTATCAATTGCAATATGAGCGGTCGTTTCACGAGGCGTATCGCCGAGGCGTATATGCTCGACGGCAATTATGAACTGGCTCGCAAGTACGCCGATATGCTGAGGAAGACCTTGTATTACCGCTCGTGGGCAGGCAGGTTGTTAGAATGCTGCGACGACCCGTCGCTCATCGCCCAAAACAAGCGTCGCGCCCGGATTCTGCGTTTCAGGTTGCCGAAAGACCAATTGTTTTTGCTCGTCGACATGGATGAAATGTTTAGCAACCTCTACAAGCACTGCCCCGAGAATGTGATAGCGTTGCAGTATTCGCTGGCTTGCAGCATGTTGAATGTCAAGATGCAGAATTTTGTGATGGCGATGTCGCAGGTCAAGAACGACGAGCGTGTGCCCAAGGCGTACCAGGAGGCGTTGGCGTATGTCTATCTGAGTAATACCGGCACATTGCAGAATATGCCCGATTTCATTTCCAAAGAGGTCAAGGACAATTTGGCGGAGTTCAATCGGCTGATGACTACCAATCCCAACCATCCCAACCTCCATAAACCCCCTCTATTGCAGACCTACTGGCATTACGTCGTGTTTGGCAGGGGAGAACAATGATTAATGATACGAAAAAAAGATGAAAACTTTGTCACGCATCGCGCAAAGAGCATTGCGCATTATAGTTTTTGCATATAGTGTTTTGATGTTCTCTTGTTCGCAACAGCCTGTTGATGTGCAGAATACCGACGCATTGCCGCCGATATTCCCTGATTATGTTGGCGTTACGATACCCGCCGACATCGCCCCGCTCAATTTCAATGTGGACGGTGCCGAGTACGTTTGCGTGGTTGCAAAGGGAAGTCTGGGCGGCGAATTGACGGTGTCGGGCGAGTGGGCTGATTTTGATATTGACGGTTGGCACTCCCTCACGCGGCAGAATGTGGGCGGCACGATTGCCGTGAGCGTCACTGCCAAAACCGACGGCGGCAAGTGGATTGGCTACCGTGATTTTGAGATTAATGTGAGCGGCGACCCTCTCGACGAATACGGGCTTACATACCGCAAGATTGCGCCCGGCTATGAAACTTTCAGCAACATAGGCATCTATCAGCGCGACATTCATACCTTTGACGAGGATGCCATCGTGAGCCATACCGCGCTCCAGGGCGAGTGTATGAACTGTCACGTCGCCAACCGCTGCGACCCGCATCGTTTTCAGTTGCACATACGCGGGCAGCACGCCGCCACGCTCGTCCAGATAGACGGCAAACGCAAACTTTTGCAGACTAAGACCGACTCCACCATCGCCAACTGCATGTACGCCTATTGGCATCCGTCGGGCAGGTATTGCGCCTACTCGCTCAACCTCATCAACCAGTGTTTTTGGGAGGATACCACGAGGTACATCGAGGTGTTTGACCTTGCCTCCGACGCGCTTGTGATGGATATGGAGAAGGACGAAATCATCCTCTCGCCGCTCCTTCAGACCAAGGATTTCGAGTCGTACCCGGCGTTTTCTGCCGACGGCAAGACCATTTACTACTGCACATCGAGGCCGCTGCGTAGCGAGGCAGACCTTGTAAATATGCAATACGACCTCTGCGCCATCTCCTTCGACGAAGCCACCGGGCGCATCGGCGACCATGCCGACACCATCATCCACGCCGCCGCCATGGGCAAGAGCATCACGCATCCGCGCCCGAGCTACGATGGCAAATATATCATGTATTCGATGGCTGATTATTCTGTATTCCCGATTCACCATCCCGAGGCTGACTTGTACCTCTTGGACATAGCTACCGGCGAGAGCCGCGCTTTGAACGAGGTCAATTCCAATAGGGCTGAGTCGTTCCACAACTGGTCGCGCAATTCGCGTTGGTTTGTATTCAATAGCCGCCGTTACAACAATCAAAACAACCTTCTCTATATCGCCCATTTTGGGGCGGACGGCAAGGCTGGCAAGCCTTTTATGCTGCCGCAGCGCAACCCGCGAGAGTATTATCACAAGCTGATTCATTCATACAACGTACCCGATTTTACGTCCGAGAAGGTGGACCTCGACATCCGCGCTTTTGCCGACGAGATTTATAATGGCGGACGCATCCAAGTTGGGATAAGGCGTTAGGCGTCGGATGCCAAAACCGTTTCGTTAATTTAAACTAATTGTTAAGTCTTTCGACGTTGTTTTTTGCTTTTGTTTAACTTTTTTGTAAATATCAATTAATAATCGTTAGTATTTGATTCTTAGTGTTTTGCCTTGGTGGATGTTACATTTTTGAAAATCTATGTTCGTTTTTTGATATATTTTTATAATGATTTCTAAAAAAATTGTTTCATATTCAAATAAAACTCCAACGTTAATATTTGGTAAAATAATCATTTTTTAATTAATTTGCATTGCTGTTTCCGTGTAGGGGACACACTCCATAACTCGATACCAAACCAAATTATGATTATAGATATGAGAAGACAACTGAAAAAGCGCAAGCCGCCTGCGCTCCAAGCCTGAGGTTCACACCCAAGGCATGCGGCAGACTACATCTTACATGCTTCATAACCAAAAACAATTCAACTATTATTATTTCTTCAAACAAAATTTATAATGAAACATTCAATTAATTTGAGGAGGTTTGTTGTTCTCCTGTTCCTAATGATGTTTTCGCTGGACTTGCTTGCGCAGGTTATAGTGACTGGCACCGTTACGGACGAGGATGGCAACACGCTTCCTGGTGTAAATGTGTTTGAAAAAGGTACTACCAATGGTACTATTACGGACATGGACGGTAAATACCGGCTGAATGTACGTAGCGGCTGTACGGTGACGTTCACCTACATCGGCTGCCAGGACCAGGAGTTTGCAGTTTCAGGCACAAGGACAATCAATGTGGTGATGAAAGAAGACACCCAGGAGATTGAGGAGGTCGTAATCGTGGGTTACGGCCAGCAGAAGAAGGCATCTGTGGTAGGTGCTATCACGCAGACCTCCGGCGAGACCTTGCAACGTGCGGCAGGTGTTACCAACGTGGGCGCAGCCCTTACCGGTAACCTCCCTGGCGTCGTTACGGAGCAGGGTACTGGTATCCCTGGCGGTGAAGACCCAAAAATCACCATCCGTGGCGCAAGCTCGTGGAACAGCTCCGACCCGCTCGTCCTCGTGGACGGTATCGAGCGTGCCATGAACTCCGTGGACATCGCTTCCGTGGAGAGCATTTCGGTGCTCAAGGACGCTTCCGCAACCGCAGTATACGGTGTGCGCGGTGCCAACGGCGTTATCCTTATCACCACCAAGCGTGGTGAGGAAGGCAAGGCAAGAATCAACGTCGGTTTCACAACCACGATGAAAGCTCCGTCTAAGCTCCCCAACAAGCTGGATTCTTACGACGCTCTCATCGCCCGCAATAAGACCATCGAGATGGAGCTTCCCGTCACCCCCGATGATTCATGGGCTTACATCACCCCGATGTCGGAGATTGCCAAATACCGCAACCAAGACCCTGAGGCAAGGGACGAGAAGGGCAACCTCATCAGCGAGCGTTACCCCAATGTGGATTGGCAGGATGTCCTCTTCAAGAATTATGCAATGAGCTACAACGCCAATCTGAGCATCAGCGGTGGTAGCAAGGTGGTAAGGTACTTCGCCGCTGCCGACTACGCAAACGAAGGCGACCTTATGAACATCTTCGACAATGGTCGTGGATACACCACAGGTTACGATTACAACCGCTTGAACGCTCGTTCCAACCTCGACTTCACAATCACCAAATACACCGTATTGAAGGTGAACATCGCCGGCTCTCTCGCCATCAGCAAGCGTCCCCGTATGAACCAGGGCGATGCTTGGCAGGAGGCTCAGCGTTGGGCAGGTGCTTACAATATCGCTCCCGACGTATTCGTGCCGCAGTATTCCAACGGCGGTTGGGGTTATTACCCGCAGGTATCCAACGTATCCAACTCCGCTGAGAACGCCGCTACTTCGGGTATGGCAAAGAACACTTCCAACTCCATCACCACCGACTTCAACCTGGAGCAGGACTTGAGCTTCATCACCAAGGGTCTCAACCTCCGTGGTACTATCTCTTGGGACAATAGGTTTGAGGAAAACAACCGTGGTATCGCCGACGACTTCACCGACGACCACCGTATGTGGATCGACCCCAAGACCGGTGAAGTATACAACAACCGTACAGTAGACCAGAACACTGGTTTCGACTGGGTGGAGGAAATCAGGTGGAGCCCCCAAGGCGGCAACGCCAACAACGGTGCTACATTCCGTCGTCTCTTCTATCAGGGACAGCTCAACTACATGCGCAAATTCACCGACCACGAGGTTGGCGCGATGGGCGTATTCAAGCGTGAGGAAAGCGCATCTGGTAGCGAGCTCACCCGCAACCGCGAGGAATGGGCTTTCCGTGCTACATATAATTATAAAGGTCGCTACTCCATCGAGTACAACGGCTGCTACAACGGCTCCGAGAAGTTCTCGCCCAAGCACCGTTTCGCATTCTTCAATTCGGGCGGTGTCAACTGGACCCTTTCTGAAGAACCCTTCATGGCATCCATCAAGGATCGCGGCTGGATAGAGATTTTGAAGTTCCGTGCATCTTACGGCGAGGTAGGCGACGACAACGTTTGGACACGTTGGCTCTATTTGACCCAGTGGTCGCGTGGCGGCAAGGCTCTCATGTCGAGCGTCGGCGAATCCAATTTCAATTCCTACAGCGAATCTGTACTCGGCAATTACGACGTACACTGGGAGAAGTCGCGCAAGTTTAATTTCGGTATCGACTACTCCTTCCTCAAAGGCCTCTTGTCAGGTAGCATCGATATATTCAGGGACAAGCGTAGCGACATCCTTATCTCCGGCGGTGACCGTGCAGTGCCCGCTTACTTCGGTGCATCCGCTCCCACTATCAACAAGGGTAGGACCAAAAACCGTGGCTACGAGGTCGAACTCCGTGTCAACAAGGAAATCCGCAGCAAGGGCATGCGTCTCTGGGGCAATTTCAACATGACCCACAGCGAAAACGAAATCATCGAGAAAGACGACCAGCCGTTGCGTCCCAACTACCAGAAGCAGGAAGGCTACGTAATCGGTCAGGAGCATTCTTTCATCAGCGACGGCTACTTGCAGACCATCGACCAGGTATATGGCTCGCCCAAGTATGAAAGCGACGACAAATTCCGCCTCCCCGGCTGCTATTATATTGTGGACTTCAATGGCGACGGCCAGGTAGACAGCAAGGACTCCGCTCCTTACGGCTACTCGTCCACTCCGCAGAATACCTACAACGCTACCATCGGTTTCGACTGGAAGGGATTCAGCTGCTTCGCACAGTTCTACGGCGTTACCAATGTAACTCGTGACGTTACCCTGCAGTCTTTCGGCAACAAGCTCAACACCGTTTATGACCTCGGTTCTACATGGTCTGTTGACAATCCTAACGCCGACATGACCTACTATCACTGGTGTACAGCATCTGTGAGCAAGTACGGCGGCGCATTCCCCGCATACGGCTCTCAGTACAAGTTTGACGGCTCTTTCATCCGTTTGAAGAACGTGGAATTGGCTTACACATGGACCGACAAGTCGTGGATCAAGAAGATTGGTTTCACATACTTGAAGTTGTTTGTCAACGGCAACAACCTCTGGCTCTGGACCCGTATGCCCGACGACCGCGAGTCTAACCTCGGCGGTGCAGGCTACACCGGTGCTTATCCTACTGTTAAGCGTTTTAACTTGGGTATTAGATTCTCACTCTAAACTGATTCTGAACAAAAATGAGAAACATTCATAACAAAATATTAATCGGTGCGGCGGGTCTTGCGTTGCTATCTCTTGCCACTTCGTGCGAGGAGTACCTCGACAAGGCGCCCGACACCACTGTTACTGCGGAGGATGCCTTCAAGGACTTCAACAGTATGCAAGGTTACGTGGAGGGTGTCTATACCGCCATCCCCGACAAGGAAAAATGCCACTGGTGTCCTTCTTGGAACTGGGGCGACGACGAGCTTATGAACCCCGAGGCTGACGACCGCTTTACGCACCAGGCAGACCTCGGCAACTTCAAGGCTTGGCAGGAGACCGGCAACTGGCTCTACCATTCTACCGACGGCAACGGTGGATACCATTTTGGTCGTCTTTGGACGAGCGGCTGGGGTGCTATCCGTAAGTGCAACATGGCAATCGAAAACATCGACCAGATGGTAGGCACCAAGGAGGAGCGCAATCTCATCCTCGGTCAGGCATACTTCTTCCGTGCATGGTTCCATTTTGAGATGATGGAGTTCCTTGGCGGTCTGCCGTACATCGACAAGGTGTTTGAAGACGGCATGGAGTTCAAGGAGGCGCGCCTCACTTATCAGGAGTGTGCCGAAAAGTGCGCCGCCGACTTCCGTATGGCTGCCGACCTTCTCCCCATCAACTGGGACCAGACCGTTGCTTCCGAGCAATACGGTATCACCGGCAAAAACAAGCTGCGTGTCAACAAGATTACCGCTCTTGGTTATCTTGGCAAAAACTACCTCTGGGCTGGCTCGCCGCTCATGAAAAACAATTGCGTGGGCGAGACAGGCGGTGCCAAGACCTACAATTACGATGTAGCATACTGCCAGAAGGCGGCTGCCGCTTTCAAGGAGCTTCTCGACCTCGTAGAAGGTGGCCAGACGCAATATGCGCTCTGTGAGTTTAGCTTTGACGACAATCCAGGCTCCGACGGCGTGGCGCGTGGCATCTACGACCACAAGAAGGCTGGCTCTGCCAAGAGCTGCTACTCCGACATCTTCTACACCGTGAAAAACAACTGGCTTATGCCCGGCTCTACCGAAGCCATCATGCAGGGTCTTTCGGGTGAGAATGGCAACGCCAACAACTGCAACTGGAACACCTCCAAGGTGTTTGGTCCCAAGGTGGCTGGTCTTGTAGAACATGACAATATCATCCACATGCCCACCGGCAACCTTATCGACCAGTACGGCATGGCGAATGGTCTTCCCATCGACGACCCCGCCTCTGGTTTCGACCCAACGCATCCTTTCAAAAACCGCGACCCGAGGTTCTACCACGACATCGTGTTCGACGGCTTTAAGTACGTAAACGGCGAGACCCTCGAAGAGTCGAAGGAGTACCTCCGTTACTGCAGCCTCTACACCGGCGGCGCAATGCGCGCTCAGGCCAACGGCAGCCAGACGGGCTACTTCATCCAGAAGCTCGTGCCCCACACAATGAACATCGCCGACCGCGATTACGACTGGGGCGGAGCGTTCCACTGCTACATTCCCTTCATGCGTCTTGGCGACATTTACCTGATGTATGCCGAGGCTTCTGCCGCTGCTGGCGACGAAGCTACGGCTGTGAAGGCTGTCAACAAGATTCGCGCACGTTGTGGTGCAGGCGAAGTGGGTGCCGACTATCGCACCGGCACAAAACTCATCGACGAAATCCGCCGCGAGCGTGCCGTGGAGCTTTCTTTCGAAGGTTTCCGTTTCAACGACCTCCAGCGTTGGCTCTTGCTCACCGAGCCTAAGTACACCACAAAGTACGCTCATGAGTTTGACCGTGTAGAGAAGGACGATTGGTACAAGACCAACGACCCCAGGGATGCAGAGGTTGCCAACTTCAAGAGAAGGGATATTCTTACCCGCAGGTACGAGCCTAAGCACTATTGGTTCCCCTTCCCGGAATCCATTGTATATCTCTATCCTGAGTTCAAGCAGAATACGGGCTGGTAAACCAACATTTTCTAAGATTTTAAACTAATAAAAATGAAACATATACACAATAGTTTAATAATATGCGCTGCCTTGGCTGCCGTTCCCTTTGCGGCTGGCGCAAGTGTGGAGGCTCACGGTTCGGCGGCTGCTACGGCTGCCTACGTAAGCAGCATGCCTCTCGCCGACTCGCCACAGGCGGACATTCTCGTCAAGGGCAGGGTCATCGACGAGGACAACAATCCTCTTGCAGGAGTCTCGGTAATCGTACAAGGCACTACAAGGGGTACGCTTACCGACGTAGACGGCAATTTTGAGCTCAATGCGCCGGAAGATGCTGTGCTCGCCTTCTCCTACAAGGGATATTACCCGCAGCAGGTGGACGTAAGCGGTAATGCGTCGCTCGGCGACATTGTGCTCACAAAGGATATGAACGCCGGATTGGTGAACCTCGCATTCCGCAAGGTGAGCGAGGACGACCTCGTTGGTAGCGTCTCCTACGTCAATATGGAGGAGAAGATGGAGTACAACTACACCAGCACCCGCGTCATCGACAATATGATTTCGTATGTGAGCGGTCTCACTGGCGACCCCAACAATGCTTTCAGCACCATTTGGGGTATGAATCCCGACAACCTCAATTACATGGTTGTCATCGACGGATGCCCCCGTGGTCTTGCCGGACATGAAAACCTCCTCTCTACCGAAGTGGAGTCAATCACCTTCCTCAAAGGTGCCGACGCCGTAGCATTGTACGGCAGCCGTGGTGCCAAGGGTGCAATGCTCATCACCACCAAGCGTGGCAAGGTGAGGGACGGCCTCGAAATCAATACCCGCGTGGTGACAGGTTTCAATGTTGCCAAGAGTTTCCCGCAGTATCTTTCTTCTGCCGAATACATGACGCTCTACAACACCGCCCGTCAGTCAGACGGCGACCAGCCTTTGTATTCCGAAGAAGACATCTACAATCACGGTTCTGGTATCAATCCTTACCGCTATCCCAACATCGACTACTATTCTGACGATTATGTAGGCAAGGTGTTCAACCACACCGACGTCAACCTCGAACTCGTTGGCGGTAGCGCAAGGGCTCAATACTACGGTAGCATCAACTACTGGACCGAGGGCGACTACCTCAAGGTAGGCGAATCCAAGGACAACCGCACCCACCGTTACAGCGTGCGCGGTAATGTGGACGTCAAGATTACAGACTTCATCAAGGCTTACATCAATGCAAACGCCACATTCTACGACGTAAAGACCGCCAGCAACGCCAACTGGTGGGACGCCGCTGCCAACCAGAGGCCCAACCGTCCTGAGAATGCAGCCCCGATGATTCCTGTATCGATGGTAGATCCCGACAACCAGAAGGCGCAGGATCTCCTTTCCACTACTCCATACATCTTCGACGGAATGTTCCTCGCAGGTACTACCACAGAGAAGACCCACGTCTTTGGCGATATGTACGCAGTAGGTTCCAGAAAGTACACCATCCGTAAGTTCCAGTTTGACGCAGGCCTCGAGTTTGACCTCGGTCATCTCCTGCCTGGCCTCAAATTGAAGACCATCATGGGCATGGACTTCTCCACACAGTACACCACACAGTTCAACAACAAGTACGCTATCTTCAAGCCCACTTGGGGTTCGTACAATGGCAAGGAGTACATCGTAGACCTCGTGACCGAGGGCGAAGACTCCCACACCGGCTATCAGAGCATCGACGGCTCCGACGACGACCGTATGATTAGCGTCAACGCCTTGTTTGATTACAATCGTAGCTTCGGCGACCACAATGTCAACGGCATGATTATCGCCAGCGGTTCGCAGCAGACCGAGCTTGGTACATACCACAGCGATTGCGGCGCACACCTCGGATTCCATGGCGGCTACAATTACGCCCACAAGTACTACTTCGATTTCAGCGCGGCTCTCGTTCACTCGGTACGCCTTGCAGAAGGTCACCGCAACGTTTGGTCGCCCTCTCTCACCCTCGCTTGGGATATTGCAAAGGAAGAGTTCCTGAAAGGCACGTTTGTTGACAAGTTGCAGATTGAGGCTTCGGCAAGCAATCTCCATGAGGATTACGACCTCCGCAATGGCGACGACAAGTATTATCTCTACAACGGCGCATGGGGCATCAACGAATGGGGCTTCACCTACGGCGACGGCAAGAACGCCAAGTCGGTATCGCCTACCCGTGGCAACAACGACGAGCTTGAGATGATCAAGCGCAAGGAAATCCGCTTTGGTCTCCGTTCTTCGTTCCTCAAAGGTATGTTTACCTTGGGTGCCAACTACTTCCAGAACGACATGGACGGCTACCTCATCCTCGCAAGCAAGCACTTGCCCGACTACATGACCAACTTCCAGGCTTTGCGTAACAACAACGTAGTACATCGCACAGGTTATGACTTCGAGTTTACCTTCAATAAGAAGTTTGGCGAGTTTGACGTATCTCTCGGATTCAACGGCACTGTATATGACACCGAGCGCACCAAGTACGAGGAGACTCCAAAGGTTGACTACCAGGCTTACGAAGGCCAGGCAGAAGACGCCATTTTGGGTTACAAGTGCCTTGGCATCTTCCGCAGCCAGGAGGACATCGACAATTATGTGGATGCCGACGGCAAGAAGATTACCCAGAGCCTCGGTTCGTCTGTGAAGCCCGGCGACCTCAAGTATGCCGACATCAACGGCGACGGCAAGGTGGACACCGACGACCAGATTTTCATCGGCAAGAGTGGCGCTTACGGCTCGCCCACCACTTTGGGCGGCAACATCGTTGTCAAGTGGAGGGCATTCTCCCTCTTCATTGCCGGCAGGGGTCTGATGGGTGCTACTGCATTCAAAAATTCGCAGTACTACCAGATGGATCAGGACGACAAGTACTCTGTAATTGCCCGCGATTGCTGGCGCGAAGACAATGTAAACGCCAAGTATCCCCGCATCTCGTCCAAGGCCAACAACAACAACTTCGTAACATCCACATTCTGGCGTTACAAGCGCGACGTGTTCTACCTCGACAAGGTTCAGCTTACGTATCAGTTGCCGACGCACTTCTTCTCGGGTTCTTTCGTGAAGGGCGTTACGGTATTCGCCATGGGCTCCAACCTGCTCACCGTATCCAAGGAGAGCGAATGGCTTGAACTCAGCGTTGGCGGTGCTCCCAAGTCGCGTTACTTCGGACTCGGCGTACAAGCTAAATTTTAATTAGTTATACAAGGTAATAATTATGAAACTACACAATATATTGACAATTTCGGCTGTCGCCGCGCTCATGCTTACGAGTTGCGACGATATGTTTGAGCCTAATATAGAGCAGCATCCGGACTTCGACCAGATTATTGCCAATCCGACGAGCTTCTACGGTCTGCTGATGACGCCCTATTCGAGGTTCAATGACGACCGTAAGTTCTACACCAACCGCATCCACGAGGACCTCGCCACCAGCGATTTCTACGAGAACAAGCCTGACAACTGGCTCAAGATGTCGCAGGGCACATGGACGTCCAAAAACAACCAGCTCGACAAGTGGAATGACATCAGGCAGTCGATCCAGTACATCAACATCTTCCTCGAGAATATGGACAAGGTGGTCTGGTCCAAGGACAATGATATCAACGAGAAGTTCAAGCAGCGTCTTTCGGGCGAGGCTTACGCTCTGCGCGGCATCATGAACTACTTCTTCCTCCGCGATTGCGCCGGATTTGCCGAGGGCGAGAGCCAGATGCTCGGTATTCCGCTCCTCACCAAGTCTGAGGACGTCAATTCCGACTTCAATCAGCCCAGGGCTACTTTCAGGGCTTCCATCGAGCAGATTATGGCGGACCTCGACGAGGCTGCTAAATACCTGCCCGACAATTACACCGGCACCGACCTCGTAGTTGGCGAGGGTAGGAACGGCCTTATCAACGGTACTATCGTAAAGGCCGTGAGGTCGCAGGTGGCTCTCATGGCTGCAAGCCCGTTGTACCAGGGTCAGAGCGACATCACCTGGAAGCAGGCCGCCGACTACGTGGCAGAAATACTCAAAGGTCACGAACTCGTTCCGGACGGCAACACTTGGTACGCTCACTCCAAGGAAATCGAAAACCTCAGCGCAGGCGCACTTCCTCCCGAGGCTATCTGGAGGGGCGACCGCTCTGGTACGGACGACGTTGGTTTTGAGAGAGACTGCTATCCGCCGTCGTTGTATGGCAATGGTTTAATCAACCCCACCCAGAACCTTGTGGACGCTTTCCCGATGGCCAATGGCTATCCTATCAACGAGGCCGGCAGCGGATACGACCCAAAGAAACCCTACGCCAACCGCGACCCGAGGCTCGACCTCTACATCATTCACGATGGCAGCACATTCAAGAGCCAGGTGATTGAGACATACAGCGGCAGTTCCAATGGCGACGGTATCGCCGACGCCAACGGCAAATCCACTGTGACGGGATATTACCTCAAGAAGTTTATGAACGAGGAAGTAGACCCCAATTCCACCAAGCCTAACGGACGTCGCCACTACAATGCGCGCATCCGCTACACCGAGCTGTTCCTCAATTATGCCGAGGCGCAGAACGAGGCAGAAGGCCCGCAGTCTACTGGTACGCTTGGCAAGTCGCCTTACGACATCGTGAAGGCCATCCGTCAGCGCGGCGGCATCACCAACGACCAGTACCTCGAATCCATCAAGGGCGACAAGGACAAGATGCGCGAGCTCATCCACAACGAGCGTCGCATCGAGCTTATGGGCGAAAACTTCCGCTTCTGGGATCTCCGCCGTTGGAAAGAGCCTATCAACGAGCAGCCCAAGATGATGAACATCACTGCAAATGGTGCAGACAGGACTTACTCGGTAGAGCCTATTCCGGGCGACAACTTCCATTTCGAAGACTACATGTACTATTGTCCTCTTCCCGAGTCTGAAGTCCTCAAATGGACCAACCTCAAGCAGAACAGTGGTTGGTAGTAATGTTGGACATCAAAAAACACTAAAATGATGAAACTAAACAATCTTATATTATCAATAACGGCGGGTGCAATGTTGTGCGCCGCGTCTTCGTGCAAGAACGCCGACAAGACGTTCCCCGATTCTGATGCCGGCATCAACGTCTACTTCGCCTATCAGTATCCGATTCGTACCATCATCCTGGGCGACCTCGCTACCTTCGACAACACTCTCGACAATCAGCACCGCTTCCAGGTCTACACCACGATGGGCGGCGCATACAAGGGCAGGAATATCGATGTGGATCTCAAGGTGGACGAATCTCTCGTGGATGGCCTCACCCAAGACGACGGTTCGCCGCTCAAGGCTCTGCCAAGCAATCTCTATGAAATCACAAGTGGCACCACCATCCACTACAAAGGTGCACATCAGGGCTGCATCGACATACAGCTCAAGGACGAATTCTTCAACGACCCCCACGCCGTGGAGAATTACTACGTAGTGCCTTTGGTGATTACGGGTCAGAAGGGTGCCGACCGCATCCTCACCGGCACACCGATAGAAGGCGGCAAGCAGGTGCGTCAGAACATGGCTGATTGGCGTATCCTCCCGCAAGACTACACCCTCTACATGATCAACTTCATCAACAAGTACGACGGCAACTACCTCCGTCGTGGCGTAGACGACATCACAACGTCCGCCGGCTCGTTCAAGAGGGTTCGCCACGCGCAGTTTGTGGAATCCGATTCGGTGATCAAACTCACCACCAAGTCGCTCACCACAATCTCGATGCCCATCAGGATTTCCAACGGCACTACGCCTGTCACCTGTGACTTGTTGCTCACCTTCAATGGCGACAATTGCACCATCTCCTCCGCCACCGACGGCATGACAGCCACTGGTTCGGGCGAGTTCAAGACCAAGTCGGAGAAGAAGGCTTGGGGCGACAAGGATCGCGACGGCCTCTATTTGGATTACACCGTCACTGTCGGCAACGTCAAGTATTCCACCAAGGATACCCTCGTGGCTCGCGACAGAGGTCCGGCGGCTTCCAATCGTCAGTTTTTTGTCAAATACAATAATTAGTATCAAGGTTTAACCATCGGACATTGCGCCGGACGCCTCGCTACGGACGGCGCACCATCCGATTAACAGACAGACAATTATGAAATATACAAATAAATGCCTCTGGGGACTTTTAGCCGTGGCTTGCATGTCGTCGTGTGCCGAGGACAAGTTTGACAGCTACGTGACACCCGAGCCGGCAAGCCTTGCAGAGTCGCAGTACCTCAATGCCTACAAGGTGCTCAAAGACTACTCGACCAACTTGAAGCTTGGTGCAGTAGTTTCGGCGAGCGACTATAGCAGCCAGGGTCTCGTGTACGGTCTCGCCAAGAGCAACTTCTCCGAGGTTTCGGGCGGCACGAGCCTCAATCATGCCGCGCTCGTCAAAAAATCTGGCGGCGTAGATGTCGGCACCGTGGAAGACTTCGTTAAGAGTGCGAAGGCTGCTGGTCAGACGGTGTTTGGCCCCGCCTTGCTCAGCAACACCGGCAACAGCACTTCTTATTTCAAGTCCATCCTCGCCAATAGGGTAGACCCCAACTATGAGCCGCAGCTCGTGGAGATGACCGGACACGACGACACCCGCTGTATCAGAGTGCCTGCCTCGGCGCGTGTAGAACAGCCTTGGGACAATCAGTTTTGGGTAGTGTTTGACGCTCCCGTGGCTGGCGGTGAGAAGTATGAACTGACCATGACTATCCGCGCCGACAAGGAGGCTACTGGCATTGGCACTCAGTTGCACAAGGCTCCGGGTGGCTACTTGTCGGGCACAGGATTTGGCTCTGTCCCGTTCACTACCGAGTGGACTGAGTTCAAATACAGTGGCACTTTTGGTAGTGGTGATGCTGGCGGACAGTCCATCGCCTTCAACCTCAATGATTTCCAGGACGATAATATCTACTATTTCAAGGATTTGAGCCTGAAGATCAGTGACAAGGAAGTCCTTGGCAATGGCGACTTGAAAAAGGAGGAAGATGGCACGTCTTTCATCGCCAAATACGACCGTGAAGGTGCTGGCGTGGATGGTTATGTTTACAAGCAGCCCGCCAAGATTGTCAACGGTTACAATTACACCTACATGGGCGACCCCAACTTGACGCAGACCTTCGTTATCGACGAGCCGTGTCTCGTGGTACACGCCACAGCAAAGGCTTCACAGTCTTGGGACAATCAGTTTTGGATTGTTTTCAAGGACAATCCTGCAAGTGGTGGCGAATCGTGGGAATACACCATGAAGGTACGCGCCATCAAGGAGGCAAGCGTGGCTTCACAAGGTCATCAGGATCCGGGTTCGTATGTTCACCACGGTACTATTGGCAATATCAATTTCACCACCGACTGGGAGACTATCACCGCCAAGGGCACTTTCCCCACTTTTGACAAGCCGATCTGGTCTATTGCAATGAACCTCAATGATTTTGCGGACGAGAATACCTATTTCTTCGCTTCCATTAGCCTTAAAATCAACGACAAAGAGGTGATAAGCAATTTTGACTTGTCTGACCCGTCTGACAATAAGTGTTTCGTCAACAAGGAGTATCCCGCATCCGATGGCAGCAACACACCCATCAATACCGAAGGCTATTCGTGGACGATTACCAAGACTCCCGATAAGCCCCTCGAGGATTGGGAGAAGCACGACACCATACAGTACGCCCTCCGCAATTATATCAGCGAGATAATGGGTGCTGCCAAAGGCGAAATCACCTCTTGGGACATCCTCTCCAACGTTGTTGCAGCCGACGGCAGCGGTGTGCGTGCAGCAGACGAGAGCGACGGTTCGTCCTTCAATTGGTCTGAGTACCTCAACGGTCCCAAAATGGATGGCTCCAACCCCAACGAGTTTGTACAGCTCACCTTCAAGTACGCCCGCGAATACTTCGCAGCCAACGGCGGCAACGAGAGCAGCCTCAAGTTCTTCATCAACGAGGATGGCCTCGACAATTCGGCTAAGCTCAACGGCCTCACCAAATTGTTGACCACCTGGGAGCAGGACAAGTCGGTGAAGTTTGACGGCATCAGCACCAGCCTCAAGGCATCTTTCAGCGAAAACGAATCCACCTATACTTCTGAGAAGACCAAGGTGGAGAATTTCCTCAAAGCCCTTGCAGGTACTGGCAGGCTCATCCGCATCTCCGGCATTGATGTCGATTACAAGGACGCCAGCGGAGCAGCTGTCGAGGCAGCCAAGTTGACGGTGGAACAGGCCAAGAAGATGGGCGAATTCTACAAGTATATCGCTCAGCAGTACAAGACCCTTATCCCCGACAACCAGAAGGCGGGTCTCTACATCAGCAACATCTTCGACAACGGAAACATTAGCGGTCTTTGGAACAAGACCAACAATTCCCGCAAGCCCCAGTACGGCGGCTTTGCCGAAGGCTTGGAGTAGTGTAGAATCTATTTTGTAAGTATAATTATAATGCGTGGTGTAGGCACATTGTTGCCAGCGCCACGCATTTTTGTGGGTATGTGAAGCCAACGAATACTTAAAATTAATTAATTGTTAAGCAATAATTTTTTTTCACAGATAAATTATTTAATTTTGCGGTCAGAATAATCAATAATACACTTAAAATTAATTCACTAAAAAACAGACGCATGAAAAAACTACTATTAATCCCACTTGCTGCGGCGTTGTGCCTCTCCACCGCTTGTGGCGACGACGATGAAGAAATCACGCCTACTTCGGAGCCAGATCCAAACGAAACCTCTAACAACAATCCTCCTGATGAGCAGGAGCAGAAAGACCCGGAAGAGGAAGTTCCTAAGATTAATCCCAACTCCTTCGGCTACTTGAAGAGCTACATCGACCGTAGCGCACACCCAATCTTCAAGCTCTCTGGCGCAATCGAGGCTTGGGACTTCAATAGTCAAAAGAAGCTTCGCGACACACTCTCCGCACATTTCGACGAAATCGTTGCGGGCAACTCTATGAAATACTCCGGCTGCGTGGACGCCAGCGGTAATATGAACTTCAACACAGTAAAGCAGTTTTGTGAGAATGCAAAGGCAGCTGGCCTCACCATCTACGGACACACCCTTGCATGGCACTCGCAGCAGCAGCCTAATTATCTCATGAGCCTCATGGCTGACAAGGAGGTTGATGTGTCGGAAGAGGAAAAAGTGGAAATCACGGATTACACCATTGATTTTTCCAATGTAAAATCTTACTCCATGTGGCACGGCGATTATACCAACACCGAAAATAATGTTGATTACAGCATCAGCATCGAAGACGGCATGCTCCACATCAAAAACAACGCTACTTCTGTAGAATCGTGGCATGTGCAGTACCATATTGCCGAAGGTCTTGGTCTCAAGGCTGGTACGAGCTACAAGATGAAGATTAATGCTAAGGCATCCGCTAATACTGGACTCCCGTACAGCATTGGCTCTTGGTATCCCGACAATGCCAATGGCACTCTCGACGTAACCTCAGAAATGGAGGAATACGTGATTCCGTTTGAGGCTGTTGTCGATGATGGATTTGTTATGTTGCAGACCGGCGCGTTCATTGGCGATATTTGGGTGAAGGACATCACCATCACCCACATGGGCAGCGACAAGAGAGTAGCTCTCACAGCCGAGCAGAAGCGCGACACCCTCATCTGGGCTATGGATCACTGGATTCAGGGCATCATGGAGGCTACCGACGGTTTCGTAAAAGCTTGGGACGTTGTCAACGAGGCTCTCTCGGGTGGCGACAGGGACGGCGACGGCGTCTACGACCTCCAGAGCTATGAACTCAACAACAATGGCGACCCCACCAACGTTGCGTCTGGCGTATTCTACTGGCAGTATTTCATGGGCGACCTCGAATACATGCGTACAGCAGTTGCTTCTGCAAGGAAGCACTTCAAGGGCGATCCTTCTGAGTTGAAGCTCTTTGTCAACGATTACAACCTCGAATCCACCTGGGACGACAACGGCAAGCTCAAGAGCCTTATCAAATGGATTGAAAGGTGGGAGGCCGACGGTGTTACCTATATCGACGGCATCGGTACTCAGATGCACATCTCCTGCTACGAAAACTCCAATTTGCAGAAGGACGCCGAGAACCACATCGTCAAGATGTTCCAACTTATGGCTAATAGCGGCAAGCTCTGTCGTATTTCGGAGCTTGACATGGGCTACGTCCGTGGCTCCAACAAGTGGGGTGGCAGCTTGAAGACCAGCCAGGTGACAGCAAAAGAACACCAGAAGATGGCTGATTTCTACAAGTTTATCATCGAGAAATACTTTGAGATTATACCTCCCGAGCAGCAGTACGGTATCTGCCAGTGGTGCTTGACCGACGCTCCCGACAATAGCGGTTGGCGTGGTGGCGAGCCTGTAGGCATTTGGACACAGAATTATTCCAAGCGCAAGCAGGTTTACCAAGGCTGGGCAGAGGCTTTGGGTGCTAAGTTAGAGTAATTATTAATCAAACAATTCCCATAATCTGTAGGGGCGTGCCATGGTGCGTCCCTACTTTTAATTATTATCATAATGAAAAAAATATTGATAGCGGCTTTGTTCGCGACACTTCTTTTCCCATCCTGTGGCGACGACGACAAAGATGACACCACGCCCCAGAACAACGAACCTGAGAATACCAATGAGACCGACAAAAAGCCTAACGAGGTAGTGCCGACGCTCGACGACAGTGAAAACAAGCAAAGTGAGGACAACACAAAGCCTACCCAACCGGTAAACGACGAAACCGAAATCGTGGTCAATGAGGATCTCCTCAATATAATCCAAAACAACGACGAATACGCCAAAATGAATGTGTTCCTCTGTTTCGGACAGTCGAACATGGAGGGCAACGCCTCTGTTGGCTCCAAGGACAAGCTCAATGTTCCCGACAATTTCAAGAACATGGTTGTTGCTAATTGTGACGTAGAACACTACAAGCAGGAGCGTTATACATGGCGCAAGGCGACCCCTCCTTTGGCAAGGTTCTCCACTGGACTCACCCCTGCCGACTATTTTGCACGCACATTGTGCCAGTATTTGCCCGAGGGCGGCGAGATTGGCATTATCATGGTGGCAATTGGAGGCACGTCTATTGAAGCATTTTATAAGGAGTCGTGCAAGGAGTTTTGCAGCAAGAGCGACCATGCCGACTGGCTCCAAAACTATTACTCCCAATATGATTACGACCCGTACCAGACCCTCATCGACGCTGCCAAGGAGGCACAGAAGACTGGCGTAATACGCGGCATCCTCTTGCATCAGGGCGAGACCAACAATGGCGACCAGGCATGGCCCGACAATGTCAAGAAGATTTACGACGACATCATTGCCGACCTCGAGCTCGACCCGGCTCAGTGTCCGTTGCTTGTTGGCGAGACGCTGAGGGAGAATCAGGGCGGAGCATGTTCTTGGCACAATACAGTGGTTGCCAAAGTGCCTTCTGTAATCCCCAATTCGTATGTAATTTCGTCGGATGGCTGTCCTGGCAACGGCAAGGATCCATGGCATTTCTCCGCAAAAGGCTACAGAATGTTGGGCAAGAGGTACGCCGACAAGATGCTGGAACTCTGGTCTGTTACCAAGTCAGAAGAGTAATTGTGATAAGGAAACTAAAAAATATTTTGCAATATCCGATTTTTTTATTAATATTGCAAAATTTTTAGCAAACCTCAAACCATGGCACACATAATCAACGAAATTTCCAGGACTTTCAACGAGTACCTGTTGATTCCGGGGCTCACAACCAAGGATTGCACCCCGGCCAACGTCAACCTTCAGACGCCGCTTGTCAAGTACAAGAAGGGCGAAACACCGTCGCTCTCGCTCAACGTTCCGTTCACATCGGCTATTATGCAGTCGGTGTCGGATTCCAATATGGCGATTGCGCTTGCCAAAAACGGCGGCATTTCGTTCATTTACGGTTCGCAGACCATCGACGACCAGGCGGAGATGGTGCGCAAGGTGAAGAAATACAAGGCAGGTTTTGTAGTTTCCGACGCCAACCTCACGCCCGAAAACACGCTCGCTGATGTGGTTGCATTGAAGGCAAAGACCGGCTATTCCACAATCGGAATCACCGACGACGGCACTTCCAACGGCAAGTTGCTCGGTATTGTTACAAGCCGCGACTACCGTCCGACACGCGACCCGCAAGACCGCAAGGTCAAGGAATTTATGACCCCTTTTGAGAAGCTCATCGTGGGTCATTATCCCCTCGACCTCAATGAGGCCAACGACATCATCTGGAACAACAAGATTAACGCGCTGCCAATCATCGACGACGAGCAGCACCTAAAGTTCTTCGTGTTCCGCAAGGATTACGATTCGCACAAGACCTATCCTCTGGAGCTTTTGGACGACGACAAGTCGCTCCGCGTGGGTGCCGGCATCAACACACGCGACTACATGGAACGTATTCCCAAACTCGTGGAGGCTGGCGTTGATGTCGTATGTATGGACTCGTCCGACGGATTCTCCGAGTGGCAGAAAGAGACCATCAAGTGGGTGCGCGACAATTACGGCGAATCGCTCAAGATTGGCGCAGGCAACGTGGTGGATGCCGAGGGCTTCAATTACCTTGCCGAAGCTGGCGCAGACTTCGTGAAAGTGGGTATCGGCGGTGGCAGTATCTGTATCACACGTGAGCAGAAAGGCATCGGACGTGGACAGGCAACGGCAATTATTGACGTGGCAAAAGCCCGCGACGAGTATTACAACCGCACAGGCGTGTATATTCCTATATGCTCTGACGGCGGACTCGTACAGGATTACCACATGGTGCTCGCATTGGCTATGGGTGCCGACTTCCTGATGATGGGACGCTATTTTGCACGCTTCGACGAGTCGCCTACCAAGAAGGTGATGATCAACGGCTCTTATATGAAAGAGTATTGGGGCGAGGGCAGCAACCGCGCCCGCAACTGGCAGCGTTACGACATGGGCGGCGATGCGGCGATGAAATTTGAGGAAGGTGTGGATTCATACGTTCCATACGCTGGCAAGCTCAAGGACAACCTTCAGGTAACAATCGACAAAATCAAGTCGACAATGTGTTCCTGTGGTGTCACAAGCCTCGAAGACCTCAAGCAAAACGCCAAAATCACGCTTGTTTCGTCCACCGGAATCATCGAAGGCGGAGCGCACGATGTGATCCTCAAGGAGCAAAAACAGTAAAAAACAGAAAAAACTGCAAAAAACGACGTTTTTTCACTTGAAAAATGACCCTTGCAAATATTTGAAAATCATTTCATTAAAATTTTTTTTGAAAAAAGTTTCAAAAAGATTTGGAAGATACTGAAAAATGTTCGTAACTTTGCATCGTTGTTTCGGACTGAAAAACACGATTCAACTGGCAAAAATTTGCCGACGATATTTGAGAATAATTTTTGACAGCAAGCACAAGGCGTAAGAAACAAGAACATTGTACCCCTGAAAGTCGGAAAAATAACAATTTTATACAACGAAGAGTTTGATCCTGGCTCAGGATAAACGCTAGCGGCAGGCCTAACACATGCAAGTCGAGCGGCAACGGGAGTAGCAATACTTGCCGGCGAGCGGCGGACGGGTGAGTAACG
>JAEEGK010007841.1_pt1 | contig 25415 bp, 37 predicted proteins | sample 8958771 | NCBI WGS metagenome assembly JAEEGK01 (sample SAMN16246547, study PRJNA631951) | gut metagenome | biome: gut microbiome; feature: rumen; material: SC-attached | host: Bos | place: Iran: Karaj | collected 2018-10
TCTTCGTCACTTCATTCCAGTGCCTACGGCTTCGACTTGAGCTTCTATAGTTCAGGAGTCAATCCGCAGGACTACAGCGGTCGGTTCTACGGCTTCTCTGTTCGAGGCGTTCAGTAATTTGCCCGTACCTCATTTCATCGGGCAAGGCACATACAGGCGCGCGACAGCGCGCCGTGCCTTGCTCGGGGAAATGAGCACCACTAAAAGGGAGTTTTGCCGCTATCGCGGCGGCTTCCATATAATATTATTTATATTCAATATAAAATTAAAATAAAAGAACAAAAATGAAGTTAGTTCCAGCGTTAGAATACGAAAAACTTCGTGACGACGCAAACCTAAATAAAATAATACTCCACAAAGATGGCAAGTTCTACCACATCTACGAGTGGAGCGCGTGGTTGGTTAAGACGGTAGTATGCACCGAGGAATATCAGTCGCAACGCGGCGACGCTAAAATTCTGGCAGCCAACCGCTACAACTCGAAAAACGGCGAGTACGTCATGGCAGGATTCCCACTCGAGAGCGTGAGCAAGTACATACCGCAATACGATGCATACGAAGAAATGGAAGGCGGCGACCTACAGATGAGCGTGGCACTGTCGCCCGAGATGGCCATGATGACTATCGACGAGATGCACAAGGCTTTCGACGAATGGAAGGCACAGCAACCATTCAAGGAGAGCAGAAACACCAAGAGCGTACAACAGATAACCAACGGTGATCCGCGTTCAGGCGTGCTGGCCCGCAGCGGTGTATTCCAGATAATGGCCGAGGTTATAGCCTATCCGATAGAGGCGAGCACACCTGCCCAAAACGTAGAATTTCTAAGTAAGATAAAACAGAAGTTAATAGCACTATTATAAACGATACAGACCTCCCGTCTTCAGCAGCGCTTTTCTATGTTCGGGCAAATACATAGGTCATCCGTCCTACAGGTCCATCCTGCGGGAAAAATCCAAGAATCAGGGCGGCTTCGCGGAAAAAGATTCCACCCCGATGTCGTGCAAGGCGATGACCGAGAATTTGCGGTTGGTGTTGTATTTTCTTCCCGGCGTGTGGTAACTACAACGGTACGACACTTTACAACCGAGGCGAGAACGGTAACTACTGGTCTTCATCACTTCAGTCCAGTACCAACGGCTACAACTTGAACTTCAATAGTTCAGGAGTCAATCCGCAGAACAACAACAATCGGTTCAACGGCTTCTCTGTTCGAGGCGTTCAGCACTTGCTGCGACGAGAAATTCTAAATATAAAAGATATGGCATACAAGATAACACGCCCCGACTTGATACTCGACATGGAGGCTGCCTACCAATGCGCACGCCGGCACAAAGGCGAAAAGCTATACGTGCAGCACTTTGAGCGTCACCGACGGGAAAACATAGAGCGACTGGCCGACGACCTGTTGAGTCACACCTACAAGCCTCGCCCATCCACCGTGTTTATCATAAGCCGACCAAAGAAGCGGGAGGTCTTTGCTGCTCAATTCCCCGATCGAGTGGTTCACCATCTATATTACAACTACACCCACGAACTATTCGAGCGGACATTCATACAGGACAGTTATTCGTGCATCACCGGTCGCGGTACCCATTACGGCATACAGCGGCTGGCTGATCATATACGCAAGGAGAGCCAGAACTATCAGCGCCCATGCTGGGTGATGCGTATGGATAAGCGCGGCTACTTTATGCACATCGACCGACATATATTGCTCGACATCACCTTGCGCAGTCTGCAAAAGATGGGCACACACCGCATAGCCAAAGGGCACCCGCAGACGTGGGCCGACAAGATAGACATCGACTTTCTGAGTTGGCTGAGCGAGGAGATAATCATGCTGAACCCGAAAGACAATTGCCGGCGAGTGGGCAGCGATGACGACTGGAACGGACTGGACCCTAACAAATCACTTTTTCACACCGACAACGGCTGCGGGCTACCCATTGGCAACCTTACGAGTCAGCTGCTGTCGAATGTTTATCTGAACGACTTCGACCAATTTATGAAACGCGACCTGGGCTGTAGACACTATGGTCGATACGTAGACGACTCTTACGTGGTGAGCAGCGACTATGAATGGCTGTTGAGTATTGTGCCAAAGGTACGCGAGTTTCTGGCCGACCATCTGCATTTGGAGTTGCACATGGGTAAACTCCATATCATGGAATGCGGCTATGGTGCCGAGTTTCTTGGCGGATTCATAAAACCATATCGGACATATATCAGTCACGCAGCACTGCAACGCATGACCACCACCCTGCGAGCACTCGACATGAAAGACCGCGAGCACGTATGGCGGTCGGTAAACTCATACCTCGGAGTGCTGAGCCATTATGCCAGTTACAATCTGCGTACTCAACTATTTATGACGCCCGAACTGATGAAGATTGGCTATTTCGACCACGACGTGCTGAATTTTCATCTGTGGTAAACCCAAAACGCATTATCGGGGGATGGGTAGAAACAAATAATATTTTAAAAGATGACAAACAAAATGTGTGGTTTGAGTGCTGACTTTGCACTCGTGAAGCAAGACCGAGGACGTACTATCGTGGGCTACGAACTACAGCGTCCGCAGGGTAGCGAACTATATAACTGGTTCGAGGTGTATTTCTATCGCAAACAGGGCGACCTGCCATCGCTGGAACAAGTGAAGGCCGCTATCGAGGCCGACATCAACGAGCAGGTAAAGGCCAAGATAATAGGCGGATTCGTTTGGAACGACCACCCCGTGTGGCTGAGCGAGGAAAATCAGATGAACTTTGCGCAGGCCGTCTGTCCCGTTACGCTGAAGGTGGGCGAGCAGGAAGACGGCACACCGATATACGAGACATTCGAGACACAGCAAGAGGTGCAGGATTTCACCGCAGCATGCGTGCAATGGAAACAGGAGTGCCTGGCTGCAGGTTGGCGACGCAAAGATGCAATAGACTGGCAGGCATATGCCGACGCGCTGGAGGCACTGAAGCCACAACCCGAAAACGAGTAATTAACCCAATAAAAAAAACAACAAGGAACTATGAGCAAGAAAGTGAAGACAAAGGAGGTGCTGGCAGCATGGCAGGTGCTGGGCCAGGCCAAGTACGACAAGTTGGACAGCGACCAGAAGGTGCGCGTATTCCACATCGGTCAGAAGTTGAAACCTATCGCCACGGCGTTCAGCGACTACAGCGCCGACGCAATGGAGAAGATGCAGCCATCGGCTGACTTCCAGGAGCGATGGGACAAGGCCAAGGTGTACGAGACGATGACTGCGGACCCCAAGGCCGACATGGAGCAACTACCGATGGGTCCGGCTGAGTATAAGGAGTTTATGGTCAAGGAGTATTTCCCGTTCGACCGCCTGTGGAAGAAGGCTATCAAGGACGAGGGCGACAAGGAGGTGGAGCTGAAGTTCGACCCCATCAGCGAGGAAGTGCTGTTCGCTTTGGCCGACGCCAACAAGTGGAATGTAGACCAGACCACCGCCGTGGCCGCTGTAGTATGTAAGTAAGACAGAAAAGCAGATATAGAAAAATGGATGCAAGAACATTGGAATGGCTGTCACTCAGCTTCGGAGGTATATTCGGCTGGATAGTGGGCAAGTTTGAGCCTGCATTTCCGCTGATTATCATCGCCACTCTCTTTGTGCTCTACGACGCATGGAGTGCCTATGAACTCGACAAGCGCGTGCATATCATGTACCCCAAGCGCAAGCGTCAGGAGGCCAAGTTTATGTCGTACAAGTTCCGACAGGTGATACCCACGCTCACCGAGCGATTCGTCATCATCATCCTGGCCTACTGCGTGGAGCGGTGGATATTCGTGGATGTTCACGTACCGGTCAGCTATATCACCGCCGGAGTGGTGTGCGCCGAGCAGATGCTCTCGATAGCAGAGAACAAGGCCAGCTGCCGACTGCCGGGCGACAAGCACGCCCGAGTGTGGAAGATGCTGGCCAAGGTGCTCATCGACAAGACCGCGAGGCACTTTGATGTCGACGCTAAGATTTTCGATGACGATCTACAGAATGTGGATGCACGCGAGAAGAAACCCAACGAGATAGAACCCAATAACGAATTGTGATATGGAACTACTACTGGAACGCATAGCTCGCCGCGACACCTACACCATCGGACATCTAAGCATCGACGGCAAGCGATTCTGCGACACATGCGAGGACACCGACCGCGGACTGCGGCAAGACCTGCCGCTATCAGTAAATCAGGCCAAGAAGCGCCGAGGTGTGACCGCCATCCCAGTGGGCCGCTACCGAGTGACCCTGGGCGTAAAAAGCCCGAAGTACTCGAAAAAGAAACAGTACGACTTCTGCAAGGGATTTGTGCCGCGACTGATTAATGTGCCTGCATTCGAGGGGATATTGATCCACATAGGCAACACAGCAGCCGACAGCGAGGGATGCATTCTCGTGGGGCGCAATACCAAGGTGGGCATGGTTCTGGAGAGCACCAAGACCTTCAAAGCGCTCTACGAGGTGCTGCGCAAGGCCACCGATCCGATATACATCACGGTGAAGTGAACATAGAAATTTTAGGTTAATAGTAATATTTATAGTTTTAGGTTTTTGTGTAAAAAAAAGGTTTTTGTTAGTATTCACTGGGAGCCAGCGGGCTCCCTTTTTTTTGTGTAGTAAACCCAAAGCACGTAAACGCAAGATAGATAGAAATAAACGACATCGAGATATGAAATGGATTACACTTGACGAGATCAAAGAGCAGCTGCGCATTGAGCCCGACTACGACGAGGAGAATGACAAGCTGACGCGCTACGGCAACAGTGCCGAGGCCACCATACTGAACCTGACGGGCCGCACCTTCGAGGAACTGAAGGCGATGAACCCCACAGGCGAGGACAAGATACCCGACGACGTGTGGGAGGCCACCATACTGCTGGTCACCGTGAGCTACGAGCAGAGCAGCCCCGTCAGTCAGTATCAGTTGTACAGCGTGCCCTACTCTTTCAATATGAAGATTAAACACTATATGAAGCTATGACACAGATAGGATTCACAGCAGGCATGCGACACAACCGAGTGACGATTCTGAACCCCGTGAAGACGGGTAAGACCTTCGGCAATACCACCAGCTACGAGCGAGCCGGACGGGTGTTTGCATCGTATGAGTTCAACAAGGGGACCAAGGCACTGCGCGAGGGCGCTCTGGATGCTTACGACACGGTATTGTTTCGCATGAACTTCTCGTCGAACGCCAATATCACCCGCGACAGCCTGATAGAGTATCGCGGCAAGGTGTTCCAGATACAGAGTCTGAACGACGACCATCAGGCCAACAAGATAGTGATACGTGCCACCGAGATGTCAACGCCCGTGAACATCGTGCCCACTCCCGAGCCATCATCAAGCGAAATCTAACCCCCCAAAAAAAGATAGGAACTATGACACAGAAGAGACAAGTAGCAATCGTGCACTACAACACGCCCGAACTAACCGAGGCGGCGATCCTGAGCCTGCGAAAGCATGGCGGCGAGGATTATGAGGTGACCATTTTCGACAACAGCGACCGCCGACCATTCACAAAACAGATGGACGGTGTAAAGATGATCGACAACACCAGCGGACAGGTGATAGACTTCGACGCTGAACTGGCGAAATACCCCGAGCGCGAGCCGCGATTTGCCATGCAGAGCAACTACGGCAGCTTTAAGCATATACTGACCATCCAGAAGCTGTTCGAGCTATTGCCCGACGGATTCTTGCTGATGGAGAGCGACATCATCATCAAGCAGTCGGTAGACCACATGTTCGACTACACCCACGGCACGGTGGGACATGTGCAGACGGGAGCCATCGCACACAACCCGCACAACATCGACCGCCTGGTGCCATTCCTTTGTTTTATCAACGTGCCCATGTGCCGCAAGTGCGGTGTCAACTACTTCGACCCTATGCGCTGCTGGGCATTGCAGAAGGGAGAGCAGACACGCGGCAACTGGTACGACACGGGCGCATCGTTCCTCGAAGACATCAAGAGCCACAAGAACGGCATCAACGGCCTGCGCATCGACATCCGTCCGCTGATGGACCACTACCACGGCGGATCATGGAAAATCGACAACCTGAAGCAGCAGCTGGAGTGGATAAACCAGCGCCGCAAGTATTGGGCCACCAACGAGCACGACAGCATCGACGAGCAGCCCGACAATGTGCAGGTGGCATCGAAAGACGTGGCGGTGTGCATCATCGTGCGCTGCGAAAACCGCTACCTGCGCGAGTGGTGCGACCATTACCTGAAACTCGGCGTGAAGAAGATTTTTCTCTACGACAATAGCCGCGAAGGTGACGAACGGCCTGCCGAGGTGCTGACCGGCTATGGCGACGCAGTGGAGATAATCGACTACACCGCCGTGGGACTGGGCGCACAGGTGAAGTCTTACACCGACTGCTACATGCGCCACTGGCGCGACTACGGCTGGATAGGATTCCTGGATGCCGACGAGCTGGTGCGTATCGAGGACGGCCGTACACTGCCCGAATATCTCGGCGAGATGCAGGGCGACGTGGTGGTGCTGTCGTGGCGCGTGATGACCGACTCTGGACTAACACACTACGATCCGCGCCCGATGGCCGAACGATTCACCGTGGCCAAGGCTGAGCCAAGCTGTGACAACGGCTGCGAGTTCGTGAAGTCGTTCGTGCGAGGTGGACTGTTCGGCCTCGACTTCCATGTGCAGCCACACGTGCCCCATCGCATGGGTCCGCTGAAGGTGGTGAACGCCATCGGCGAAGAGGTGCGCCTGTACCCAGCCATCGAGCCCGTGCACAAGGTTGCGTGGATTGATCACTACCTGACCAAGACCGCCGAGGAGTATGTGGGCAAGATAGGTCGCGGATTCATCAACGTCAGCCAGGAGCACAACGACAAGCGCAAGGCCACGATGATGGAGGACTTCTTCAACATCAACGAGCGCACCCCCGAAAAGGAGGCCATACTGCGCGGCGAGAAATTGGAACCCGAACCAGAGCCACAACCCGAACCCAAGCCCGCCGACGTGATAACCACCAATGGCGATCCATCAGTAATTGCCCCGCCAACATTCGACGAGGCTCAGGGTACTCCAGCGCCGGCCAAGCCCGCAAAGGAGAGTAAACCCAAAGCGCGTAAACGCACGAGTAATAAAAAGAAATAGATATGGGATTTTTTGATAATCTATTCAGATCGGCAACGCCGGAGCACGACTTGAACTTCCGCGAGAGCCTGCAACCTATCGAGCAATCGAAGGCAGGAATACCTGTGACGACCGACCCAAACCACGCGACGAACAAGAATGAGGTGAAGGGCGGCGACTATCAGGAGAATATCGTGTATGCCCGCAGTCCGAGAGTGGCCCTAACGGTGTCGGCTGTGTATCGCGCCGTGGAGCTGCGAGCCAAGACCATCGGGCAGATGCAGATGCAGTATCAGTACCGCGACAAAGAGGGCGGCAACTTCGTGATGGACGTGTCGAAACCTCGCGGCGGTCAGGTGTCATTCGGCACCAAGCTGAACTACTTACTCCAGGTTGAGCCCAATCCAATGATGACGGCACAGAGCATGTGGGAGCAAGTGACCATCAACCGTCTGATGCTGGGAAACGGCTTCATCTACATCGAGCGCGACGAACTGGGCGAGCCCAAATACTTGTGGCTGGCTGAGTGCGGCGGTTACAACATGGGCACTCGCACTTACACTATCAACTACATGAGCGAGATGGGACTGGTGAAGAGCAGGATAGTGCCCGCCGAGGATATTCTACACTTCCCGAACACCTACCGCGAGCGCAACGGCTTCTGGGGCATATCGACACTCCGCTTTGCCTTCGACACGCTGAGCCTGATCAAAACCGAGAGCAAGCTGGCACTCGAAACGGCTGCAAAGGGCGGTCGCGTGAAGGGATTCATAAGCGAAGAGCAGCAGGGCACCATCAGCCCGATAGCTGCCGGACTGTTTGATAAGAACGAGGCCGACAAATACGCCGAGGAGATACAGAACAAACTCTATGCCGGCCACGACATCCTGAGCCTGCGCGGCATGAATAAGTTCCAGAACCTCAGCCTCAGTGCGCAGGACATGCAGATGATGGAACTTTTGGGAATGTCGCTCGACGACGTGGCCCGATTCTATGCCACACCTCGCCCACTGCTGATGATGGACACAAACTCGCACTACACCACCTATACCAACGCGACGATGGAATACCTAAGCCGCACCATTGCGCCCGACGGTGCCGAGATGGAGACCGAATGCTTCCGCAAGTTCCTGAGCATCTTCGACTACGGCCAGCACCGGTTCCACCTGTGCGAACAGCCACTGCTGCGCATGGATAAGGAGGCACAGGCAAAGGTGGATTTGCAAAATATTCAGACGGGTGCCAAGACCGTGAACGAGATTCGCGCCGAGCACGATATGCCAGCCGTGGAGGGTGGCGACGAGCCACTGGCAGCAGCCAACCTCATGACGCTGAAGGCTCTCATTGCGAAAGCCGACGCGAGCACGCAGCTGGAGCCTGGCAACTACACCGTAGCACAACCAGCCGCCAAGGAGGGCGAAAAAGGTGGCTCGGAAGAGGGCTAAAACCTTTATTACTAATCAAGCACCCTGCTTCATTGGTAATCAAGCCACCACCTTCATTAGTAATCAAGTTTTTAACGACAAAAATAGAGGCTTATGACACCCAACCCGACAAAAGAGGAAATCGACGCACTGGAGCGCGAGATTCAGCAACAGCGAAAGAAGCGCGAAATCCGTGTGCATCGTGCAGTAAACCCCGGACGCTAAAACGCCCGATAAGTAGATAACATTTTCAAATGTAAAACGAGAATATGAAACAGGTTAGATTTTTTCCAAACGACCTTTGCGGCCTTCAGGTCCGCGAAGATGAAAACGGACAGCAGAGCCGCGAGGTAAATGGCCGCGCCATCGTGTTCGGTGTGCGCAGCGTGAACCTTACACCGTGGAGCTCTACCCGTGTAGTCTATGAGGTGCTGGAGCCTGGTTGTTTGACACAGGAGCTGATTAACCGCAGCGACGTGATCTACAACCTGAATCACAACAGCAGCGTGCTCAACGTGCTGGGTCGCTTCCGCAACTCTGAGAAGGACACCCTGAAGCTCGAGCTTCGAGCCGACGGCGTTTACAACAGCTGCGAGCTGCCACAGACCACCGCAGCCAACGATGCTCTGGAACTCATTAAGCGTGGCGACATCAACGGACAGTCGTTCGCATTCGAGGACGATTGGGAGGACACCGAGAACGGCGTATCATACGAGCGCACTAACGAGACCATCGATGGTAAGGAAGTGTGGATTCGCCATGTCAAGAAGATCATCGGGCTCTACGACGTTTCAATCGTCACCCACCCTGCCTACGAGCAGACCAGCGTAACCACACGCGAGAACTCGGAGGCCATCGACAAGGCTATCGAGGAACAACTGAAGCGCGAGTGTGGCGATAAGAACGACAAGCGCGAAGACGACCCCGACGACAAGGGCGAGACCGACGAGGAGCGCGAGACCCGCGAGAAGGCAGAGCGTGAAGCCAACGGCGGCGAGACCAATGCCGAGAAGGAAGCCCGCGAAGCACAGGAACGCGAAGCCAACGGTGGTGAGACCAACGCTGAGAAGCAAGCCCGCGAAGAGCGTGAGAAGAAGGAGCGCGAAGCCGTGGCCGTGATGCGTATGCGTCAGCGTCGCCTGGCACTTGAACAAGAAACAGACAACCCTATTTTTTAACCCTTTAATTAATTAAAGTTATGACAAAAAAGGAAATCGCTGCAAAAGCAGCACGCAACCGCGAGATTCAGGCTCGCATGAGTGCCATCTATCTGAAGATGGAGAAAGAGAAGCGCGAAGAGTACAACGCTGAGGAGAAGCGCGAGATGGACGAACTCAAGCACGAGCTGGAGGAGAACCACCGCGAGATTATGCTCTCGAAGGACGAGGCAGCCATTGCCGAGCTCCGCGAGAACATCGACCGCAACAAGCAGTACCGCGAGTACTTGCAGGGCGTTCGCCAGAAGCGCGAGGACAACACCACCACACTGGCTCCAAAGACCCCAGCTGATGGTTCATCTATCACCGAGAGTGGTGCCATCGTTCTGAACATTCAGGACATCATCGACACCAAGGAACAGGGACTCGGCCGTCCATTCGGTCAGTCGTTCATCACCGGCGTTGAGGGCGACGAGCTCTATCCATACTCTATCAACGATGTTGAGATTGAGGAGGTAGGCGAGATTGCAGCCATCAACGACCAGGCTCTCGAGTTCACTAACATCAAGGTACAGAGCAGCCGCGTGAGCCTCTCAGTCGCTGTGTCTAACAAGGCCATCGACAACGCTGCCTTCGATCTCATCGCATTCGTGCTCTACAAGATTCGCAAGGCTTGGGAGATTTGGTTCGCCAAGAAGAACTACTCTCACGCTAACTGGAACCAGAACAAGGGTGCATTCTCACTGGTTACTCCTGGCACTCTCACTCTCGACAGCACCATCGGTGCCCAGATTGACGAGGAGTTCGCCAAGATTGCCGAGCTCGGTTTCGACGACGAGGGTTGCGTAGTCATCAGCCCACGCATGGAGGCTAAGTTGAAGCACACCTTCGAGGGCAACGGCAACGCCGCTCACGCCATCATCGAGAACGGCCTGCTTTGCGGTCACCCATACGTATCAACCAAGCACATCAACTACAAGTTGAACGGCGAGGGTAAGTACGTGAAGGACACCGACGAGTACATCGGTATCGGTCTGTTCCAGTACCTGCCCGTACAGCAGCATGGTCTGGTTCGTCAGACTGTTGATGCAACAAGCGCTGCCGTAGCTAAGGAGAACAAAACCGTGATCGTATTCTCAACTGAGATGTCAATCACCGAGCTCTCTAAGCTCGTGAACGGCAACAAGAGCGGCAAGCCTCAGGCATTCGCTCTGTTCAAGGTTACCCAGCCTGCATCAAGCAGCGAGCTTTAAACCTCTCCTCATCGCAATGGAACACTTCTTCAATGTGAGATAGTTCCTGCCGGCGGCGGTCGCCGATGCACAAGCAACAGGCTGTATCGCCGCCGGTTCTTCTTTTACCAAATAATTAACAAACATCCACACCGATGAAAAAGGAACTCGACGAGATAATCTACGACGCACTGACCAGCGACTCGGACGTGACGGCACTGGTGCCAGCGGCACGCATCTTCAGCACTTGTGTTGAGGTGCCACCAATGGACCAGGACAACACACCCCTGCCCTACCTCATCATCACCGACGACCCGACGACCAGCGAACTGGGCACCAAGGACGACCAGTGGGAGAGCGACGAGGACAGCGTGCAGGCCAGCGTGCTGATTAATGCCGAGAGCCCCAACGCAGTGAGGCTGCTGCGCCGCAAGGTGCGACACGCCATAGCGCAGCACGTGGAACAGATGACCGAGGGGCAGCCCTATCTACGAGCCTTCAGCAACGATGGTATCGCCTGGGACTGGTCCAAGCCGTGTTACCACGACGCGCTGCACTATCAATGCGACATCGAGGTGGACCTAAATGACGAAGACGATGGCAGCAAAGAAGAAATCTGACACCAAGCCCGCAGCCGTTCCGTCGGGCACCAGCATCAGCGTATCAGGGGAGACCCGCGACGCGGTGAAGGCGAAACTGAACGTGCTGAAGGCTAAAGCCGCTGCCGAGGGCCACAAGCCCGCGAGCGGTGGATTTATTGAGTATCATCCCGATGCCGCTGGCGATCAGATGTTCACAGCGTGCATCACATTCGATTAACCCTAACAAAAAAAAGTAAGACTTATGGCATTGACAAAAGTTAAAGGCAAGCAGTTTCGAGTCTTTGCGGCCTCGGCCTGTGTCGTAGAATCCCAGTCGTGCAGCGTTACCATCCAGGGCAATCTGGAGGATGCCACAACGCAAGATTCTACATCGGGCTTCTCAGAGGAGCAGATGACGTCGAAGCAGTGGAATGTACAAGTCGAGAATGTTGACGCATCACTCGCCACTCTTCGCGGCTTGATAACTCGATTCACCTCTGATGCGAAGACCACTGTAGGATGGGATCAGACCGGCGGTGCACAGAACCGCGTGGCCCAGAATGCTGGCTTCGCCCGCTCTGGCCAGGCTATCCTATCGGACCTCTCAATCGTGGCAAACAACCGACAGACTGTGCAGGTGACCTGCCAATATATGGGAAGCGGTCCGCTCAGTTAATTAACCCTCTAAAAACGCATTAATATGGATAAAGGACAACATATACGATTACTCATCACTGACAACAGCGAGAAAAATGTAATAGCACTTGCCAGTGACTTGACATGCCATTTCAGCGCGGCTACAGAGGATTCAACAACTAAAGATAGCAGCGACACCAATGGCGAGTGGAACGAGTACGACGTGACCAATCGCTCGGGCGACATCCAGTTCTCGGGTCTCGTGGGAGTGGGCACCGACCCATACAGCCCCGCGACAACCGAACCTGCCGCACCCGAGGTGATAGGTGGACTATCGTTCGCCGACTGGATAAACAAGATGGGCGACACACCAATCAACTGGAAGCTGGTGATGGTATCGAGCACCAACAACCGCGTGATAGGCAAGACCATCTGCTCGGGCCAGGGCAAACTCTCGAACCTGACCGCACAGGGATCTGCATCGGCAGCTAACGCCACCTACAGCGGTACTCTCAACATCTACGGAGCAGTAACAGTTGGCACCGACTAAGGCGATTGCCAGACTCTATAGATAATTACAAACCCAGGCCCGTCGCAGCAGCACCCCTGCGCGGCGGGCCTTTTAAAATCAAAGGAACTATGACACAGAAGACAATCACAATCGCCGGCAAGCAGGTGGGCATCGCCTATTGCTTTGCCACCGAAATAGCGTTTAAGGCGCTGACCGGCAACAACATCGAAGAAGCCGATGTGACCAATCCCGAGCAGGTAGTCTACCTGATACTGGCAGCCATCTCTGCCTACTATCAGGAACAGGAGCAGGATGCCCCCGTCACCGACAAGGACATCATCTTTCGCGCCAAGCCGAAGGAACTGATAGAGGCGCTGACCGCAGTGCTGGCCATGCGTGCCGAGTGGTACGAATCGCCCAAGGGCGAGGACACCGACGAGGAACCAAAGGACGAAAGCAAACGAAAATACCGCAAGCCAAAAAACGCATGACGGCCTACGACATGTATCAGACATTCGTAGGCGAAATAGGAATACCGAGGCGCGAGTTTCTGTTCCACATCCGATTCTGGGAGGCGCGGCGCATACTGCAAGGATATAGCAACCGCCAGCGAGCCCTGTGGAGCTCGACGAGATGGATGACATACAACATCATGCAGGCGATGCCATACGTCGATCTGAAGAAGGCAGGAATATCAAACCCGACCGACCTGATAAAGTTCCCCTGGGACGAAGCAGACATCAACCTGCCGACAGACGACGAGATACAGGAGTCAATCGACGAGATTAACGCGCTGAACGCAATGATGAAAACGGACGACCAATAGGCCGCCCGTTTTTCGTGTTTTCTACCAATTCATGCTATTATCACCCTGCCAGTCAGCATCTATATTGACGCCGACCGAGCGCGTGCCGCTCAATATTCCGCCTTGCATGGTCACCGAACCATTGCGCACCATCGGCACATCCTTCAGCTGTACGCTGCCCAGTGTGGTACTGTTGGCCCCCATCATCTTAATCGCAACATCAGTGGTCCAAGCGTCAGCAGGACTGAGCGACATGTACGAAACCCGCAATCCCTGCTGACCGATGTAACTGGCGGGAATGTCCACGTCTATCTCGGCATCGCTGTCGGCTGTAGGCTCACCGTTAAGATAGCATAGTCCATAGTACCAATGCGAGGGCTTGAACGTTACCTGCTGAGCACCTTCGGGCACAACGTCAGTCAGCTGGAGTATAGCGCGGCCCACCACTCGACTCAGGGTGATAGTCTTGCTGGTATTCTCGCTGGTGTTCGCGCGGATGTTCAGACTATCCACAGCCCAGAACGTATCGCGCACGGAGCCCCAGGTGATAGTCTTACTCACCTTATCAACCACAGCATTGATGCCGCGACTCGATACGCAATAAAAGTAGTATTTGCCATATTTCAGGTTCATGGTTATCGAGCCAAAGTTTTCATCGGTTGACGACTGGTGCACCATAGCGGCCAGCGTGTCGGCACTGTATGCCATCAGCCATATATCCGTCATGTTCGCCTCCGTAGCCGTCACAGCGCGAGTCTTGGCCCCGTACATCGGCTCAGTCGATACGTCCCATTGGTCCACCGAGAATCGCACCACGGCCGTCTTGTTTTTCGTTTTCGGATCGGCAGCGTTGGTGTTACCCGTTTCGGTCGTCAACTCATCGCCCGCGTCATCCTGACCATTAATAATCTCTACCTTCTCACAAGCGGTGAGTGTCAAGGCCCCCACCATCGCCCACATTAGATACTTTTTCATTTTGTAATTTAGTTTTAATAAAGTAAATATATCCCGTATAAAATCGGTGTCCATCATCTTCATCATCGTGCTCCAGCACCATCGCCACGCAATAGTGCGGGAAATAATTGTGCGCCCACGACCGCACCATGTCAGTCTGGTCGCGGTGAATATATCCCAGGTGATGTCCATCCTCGGCCACCACTTTGATGGCGTCCGGGTCAAACTCATTCGATGGTTCTGGAACCAGTGCAATCATATTCCTGCCCTTATATCTTACGATATTGCTGCGATGGTTAATACCTGCAATGCTCAGGATGCGCAGATCGTCGAATATAGACGTCCACGCACCATCGCTGCGTCGCTCTGGCCACGGCCCCGTGTAGGTGCCATCCTCAATCTGCTGGTGCACATCATCATGGCCCGATTCCGATGCCTGTATCAGCGCCTCGATACGTGCGCACTCTTTCTCAACATCGAGCACCGGCACATCCTGCTCCGGTTCGCCATACATCGAGTTGGCTATCTCCTTCTGTACCCTTTCATGATCGGCATTGCCCATAAATATAAATACCATGAAGATAATCACGCACACGACAAAAACAAAAACAAAGAATCCCATAATACTTATTTTTTAGTTTTCAGTTTTTTCGCTATCTTATCAAAATCATCGTGCACATCTTTGGCCAGCACCTTAGCGTATCGCTGAGTCTGCGTGATGTTCGTGTGGCCCAGCATTCGGCTCACGTTCTCGATCTTCGCTCCGTTCGAGAGCATATAAGTGGCGAACGTGTGCCGGCCCATGTGCGAGTGCAGGTTCTCGATACCTATCACCATACCGATGGCCTTCAGCATCTGATTATATCGCTGGTTGTTCATCTTCGGCACCTGCCAGTTATTTCGCTCCAGCATCTCCACCACCGGCGGCAGCAGCTGCGACACATAGGGCACACCAGTCTTCACTCGCTGACCAACGTGGAGCCATTTGCCGTCTATCTGTCGATACTGCGAGATGTCGAATATCTGAGTATCTGAGTAGGACAGCCCCGTGAACATTTGGAAAATAAACAAGTCGAGCGCCATCGCTGCCTGCGAGCCAGGCACAGGCGTCAGTTCCATCACCTTCCGCATCTGATCCTCGGTCAAGTAGTCCACCACGTCGCGCCTCGATCGCTTGAACACGCCCTTCAACTGGTCGTAGGGATTCACCGCCAGGATGCGGAACTTCATCGCCTTATTGATGGCCGACTTCAGATACTTGTGATAATTATACACCGAGTCGCTGCTGATCAGCTGTGGCTCAAGTCCGGCTGCCTTCTGGTTTTTCGTCAGCGGCACCTCCTGATGTCGCAGCCACACATCCCACGCATAGATATTGTCCACCGTCAGATATTCCCATCGCAGGATCTTCCCATATTCCAACAAGCGCCTCACCACCGTCAAGTAGTGCAGCTTTGTATTTTTAGCCATGTCTGCCGTGGCCACATATTCCTTTATCCACTTTATCAGCGTGGGCTCGTCGCCATCGTCTTTATCGTCGGTCGTAATATTCCACACTCTATCCCTGATGTCGGCCACATTGATAGGCATGCGTTGCTCCAGGCAACGGTTCACCTCCTTCTCCACCAGACCTACAATTGTCGTTAAGCGCTCATTCAGCAGGTCGGCATCGTTCGAGTGCTCATCATCGCGGACAGCATTGCCCACAAGTCGTTCTTTACGCACGCGCACACCCGTATTAATATAGTATGGTTTTCGATTGACGGTTACACGCACCTCTACCGGGCCTTCTTCCCCCTTCGGCGTGCGCTTATGGTGATCATATACCAGTGATATTCTTATCATTTCATCTTCTGTTTATAGTTCCTTACATCTCGTTTTTTATCTCTCAGCAGGGAAATGTTTCCCCACTTTTTCAAAATGTTTCCCCAAATGTTTCCCCATTTTCCGTGTTTGGTAAAACACTGGGGAAACAAGTGGTAAAACATTTGCGGCATTTTGCGGCGATTTGCGGCGATTTGCGATTCCAATCGTTTACCCATCGCCCGCTCGCACCGCCCTAAACTACGGCGCTTCCGCCCATTTTCCGCAGTACTCCCAAAATTTCAACAGTGGAGCTGGAGGGAGTTGGGGGCGAAAAATGGAGTCGCGAGAGTTTATGCGGGTTTGACGCATGTTCATTTAGATATTTTTATTTGTGTGGGGAAACATTTGGCTCATCGGTGACGTATAATGAGTGCGATTCACCATCGGCCACGCCAGGGATGTGGGAATTTATGCCCGAAGATTTGCCAGACTCGATGACACCCTGGAGCATGGCAATGAGACGATCGCGCTGGGCAAGTTCGTCGAGCTTGGCGTCGTAGTTCTTGCGGACGGCGTTCAAAGTTACCTTGGTATGGTCTAACTCGGTGGAGAGTCGCGTGTTGGCGATTTGCAGGGCGATGATCTGTTCGTTGTGTTCCTGAATGAGCGAATCTTTATCGAGCACCATCTGCTGATAATACTCTATATCTTTACGCAAGGCAGCGATGATGTTTGCATCGTTCTCCAATGCTTTTCTACACAAATCACCATCTGCTTGTGGTGATTCGTGGTTATTATCGGACTGCAAGTCATATTGATTCGTGTCGCAGTCAGCAAACATGGGCACCTCCTTATTACCACGAAGCCATTGCATATTAAACCCAAATTTGTCTGCGAGTTTTCTGAGCGTATCATCCGACGGTTCAACCTTGCCCGTCATAATACGCGAGATGGTGTTGACGCTGATGCCAGTGGCTTCGGCCAACCCCTTCTGTCCATCTATACCTTTGTTTTTAACCAGCCAATCGAACGCAGCCGCAAAAAAATCATTTTTTAACCCCATAATCACCTCAAATCATCACGAAAAACCACGATAATGCTTAATTATAGTTAAAAATAACCACAAATCACCACAAATACACACGCAGTTTCGTTTTTTTATTTTATATTTGCACTCGAAATCAATAAAGTTTAAAAACCCAGCCTGAAACGAGCCTAAAACGCACCTAAAGCGCGAAACGTACCTAAAACGGGTGCAAAGGTAAGAAAATAAAGCTGGAAATATTACACAAACATCTGATAATTAATAAAGTTTAAGAATATGGCACAAGATAAGGTATCACGCAAAGAGCTGCTGGATATGAGGGTTGGAACTACCCGAGTATTCAATCTGACTGAGAAGTCGAAACTCCAGTCGGCAGCATCTACCCTGACCCAGCTGAAGAACTTGGGCCTGGGCGAATGGTCGCATGGTAAGGACATCAAGAACGTGGCAATTTCAGTAAAACGAATTAAATAACAAGGAACTATGATGACGCGAGAGGAGATAATGGAACTGAAGGCGGTGGTACGTCGCACGATGGAGGAAGAGATGGAGATGTACCAAGAGGTGTGGCTGACGGCTGACCAGCTGTGCCAGTACTTCGGCACCTTCAAGAAGTCGTGGCTGGAGAGATATGGCCACGCGCTGCCGCACAAGCAGCCGATGGTGACGGACGAGCAGGGCCGCGATCATCAGACATCAAGACTTTATGCCAGGAACAAAATCCAGCGGATGTTCGCCACAGGCGAGATTGAGCATCTGAAGTGTCTGGCGGTGATAGGATAAAAAAGTGAGTTTATAATATTACTAATGTAGAATTGAATTTCAAAGAACGAAACGTATCTAGTTTTATCACTGCGGCGGCGGCCGCTTCCATTCCTTAAAATGGTAAATCCGAAACAACTTAATAGACCTTACGACCAGCCCGCTGCGAAGTTCGCTGGTTTTCAAATAAAAATCTAAACATCTAAACCACGACATATTCGGAAGATTGGCCGAGAGGCGAGGCAGCGACTGCACAGAATTTTATGAATGGTTCTGATGACCAGCGCAACGTGGGTTCGATTCCCGCATCTTCCACTAAGACCAGGCAGGGGTCAGTACCTGCAACTTTTACGAACCCGAACCATTAGGGGCAAACGAGTTAAGGGTGGTGTCTTAACAATGCGTAAAGGGAAGCGGTATTTGACATACTTACATACAGAGAAGATTGCGGGGAAGGATGAAAGGCGCGAGTAACTGAATAAGTGAAAGGCATCACCCCGGCCACCGCAATGACTCTACGAAGGCAGACGGATGGAAAACCTAAACACCATTTGCATCTGCCTTATATCCGGCCACATAGTTCATCGGTAGAGCACCGGTCGTGCCCGAACAGGGGCGATAGCAGGGAGGGCTGTTCGACTCAGCCTGTGGCCACTAACTTCATATCATCTAATAATCATAATTGATAATTTTTTTATTTATTTAGTTTGAGCTCATTCCGGTGGTCTGTGAAGATAACCGGAATATTTTTACGGAAATGTTGAACACTTAAATATATACGATTATGGAGGAATTTTTCAATCTATTCGAGAAGGACATGATGTCCGAGGGTCTGAGCAAGTTCGAGCTGTTTATGATTGCTGTCGTTGCGCCATTCTTGTTCGTGTTGGTTTGCATATTCGTAAACCTTCTGCCATGAGCAGAAACGTGATTCTACATGGGGGTGTCAACCGCATAACTGGCGACGTAGAAATACTGGAGGTGCACGGTGGAGTGGCGAACATTATGGGTCGCGTGGGTGCTGTGAATCAGTTCGGCGGTGTATTTAATGGCAAGGTTTTTCAGCAGCCACCGGTGAAGCCAACGGTAAAGACTGAGTATCGCGACCGAGTGGTCTATCGCGACCGCGTGGTGTATAAGGATCGCATCGCCTATCGCGACCGCGAGGTGAGCGAGGACGTCCTGGTCGAAAAGATCACTCGATTGGAGAACCAGCTCGAATCTGAGCGCGAACAACATCGACAAGAGGTGGCGCTACTGAAGGAACGCCTGCAAGGTGCGCTTGATGCTTACCACGGAGTGCTACAGTCTGCCAGTTGCTGCCAGGGGACAGACCCTCGGCAGACGACTGCCAAGGTACAGTCCCCAGGCAGCAATTGGGATGATTACAAGCCGACCAAGGCCGAGTGCGAGGCAGTCTACAAGAACTTGAAGGTGTGGCTGGAATGTGAACAAGAATTAGAACCAATAAATATTTATTAAAATGGAGCAAGTAGTGAAATTATTAGGGCGCATTGCCGAGGTGATGCCAGCCCAAGAGGGCGTGAGTGCCAGAACGGGCAACGCTTGGAAGAGTCAGGAATATCTGTTCGAGTACTTCGCATGGAGCGGTGCACAATATCCCAACCGCATATTGTGTCGCGTGTTTGGCGAGGACAACATCGCCAAGTTTAATCTGAAGCAGGGCGAAGAGGTGACGGTATGGCTGAGATTCAACGCCAACAAGAGTCAGGAAGGCACCCGATGGTTTAACGAGGTGCACATCAGCAACGTGGAGCGTGCCGGAGTGCAAGCCAATCAGCCTACGTCCACAAATCAGGCCCCACAAGGCGCGAACGCATCCGCAGCGGGTAATCAACCAACCCCACAACCAAACGCGCCTCAGACGGGCGCTAACGAAGCACAGGAGGACCCGAACGATGATCTGCCATTCTGATGAATATTTCGCTGAGTCCACCCCCACGGGGTGGCTCGGCAAGGCTCTGGAGCCAAAAGTGACAAGCGTCTACCACACCCAGGCAGACAAGTAATAACTAAATAGAAAGCAACTATGATTTTAGGATTTTGGGACATCGCGCCGATAGTCTATCTGGTTGGCGTGGCCATTGCATTTGTGCTGTTGTATGAGCGCCTGTCGCGCCCTGAGTGCTATCGCATACCGTTTGCCCTGTTTGTGGCTGCCATGTGGCCGATAGCCTTGGCCATCGCTCTGGCGCTCTACATCGAGGGACTGATAGCAATGCTGAAGGAATATCTATTTGGGGAGGACTGCTGATGGCACACAAGAAGAAACTGAAGCGCATCGAGGTGCACACATTGCCAAATGGCTACTCGCTCGATTTCGACGGTGCCCGCGCCAACGGGTTTATGTATTTCTCGGAAGACAAGCTGCTCGAAGGTTTTATGTTGCATATCGGGCTGAAGATGACCGAGCAGCTGGATATGGACACGATGCAAGACTTTATCGCCACGGCGATGAACTGGCACGACAACGAGAAGTGCATCCGCGAGATAGAAAGTCTGAAGCGCCAGCTGACCACGATGACCAACAAGCGCAACGCGCTGGCACGCCAACTGATACAGGAGCGCAACTACTACAACGAGCTGCATGCCGACATGGAGCGCATCAACAAGGAGCTGAAGAGTCCGTTCGCCACCGATATGGTAGCGAACATCGCCGGCAACGCGCTGCACAACCACAAGCGCAAGGCTGAACTCTCGCTTAAGCTGTTGGGAGTGGATAGCGACGCAATAACACCAGACGAGGAGGAGGACGACGAGGAATGACACCGCAGCAACTTTACGACCACAATCGCTACATGGCTAACCGCGAGGCCCGCATAGCGCAGTCGCAAGAATATCAGCGCGACTACTACAAGAAGGGCCTGCGCAAGCCACGACCCAAGCGACAGCCGCGAGCGCCACGCGACCACGAGCGATACCTGGAGAAGCGCGAAGAGATACTGGCCAAACAGAAAATATATCGCGACACTCACAAGGAGGAGATAAATGCCCGCAGGCGCAAACGCAAACTTGAGAAGATTTTTGGAAAATAGGAACTATGCAAGAAGAGAACAACAACATGCCGCCGATGCGGACGCCGGACGAAATCCGATGGGACACATTGCGGCCATATCTGCTCGACCCGCGCGAGAACTATCCCGAGCCCTACTACATGCTGGAGTACAACGGGGTGCCATTCTCTACGGTGGGCGGACTTGGGGCCATCAGTGGTCAGAAGAAGAACGGAAAATCGTTCGTCTTGACACAACTGATGGCGGCCATCCTGGGCAGCAACACCTGCGAGCGCACTGGGCAATACCTGCCGGGGCTGAAGGTGCCCGACCGCACCATCGACTACCTGGGCCACCCGCCAAAGGTGCTCTATTGCGATACTGAGATGGAGCGACTGAACTCGGCAAAGGTTTTAAGGCGCGTGCACTGGCTTTGCGATGTGGACATGAACCAACCCTTCCCCGGCGATCGCTTTGCGCTGCTGTGGCTTAAGAACATGCCGAAGGACGAGGGCATTAAGGCTTACAAGAAGCGCTACGAGCTAATTAAGTTGGCCATCGATGCTATCCAGCCCGATGTGGTGTTTATCGACGGACTGCGCGACCTGCTGTCTTCGATTAACGACGAGGAGCAGGGCACCACCATCCTCGACGAACTTGGTTCGATAGCCGAGGAGCGCAAGATGAGCATCTGGTGCGCATTGCACCAGAACCCGAAGGCCAACAGCGACGGCGACGATGCTAAGATGCGCGGATGGATTGGAACGGAGCTGGGTAACAAGGTGAGCGACACGCTTATCTCGATTAAGAGTAAAACGCAGAACGGCGTGACGTTTACGGTGAAACAACAAGACGCGAGAGGTAAGGACCTCGACGACTTTAAGTTTGAAATCACCGACGATGCCGGCGATCTTGGAATTCCGCGAATCATCACCAGCGGTCGCAACCTGAACAGTAAGAGCAAGGAAGGACCTATCTACGACGAACCCGCACAGATTCGAGAATGGATAGAGCAGGCTAAAGACCAGTATGAGTGGCCAATGGACCGCAAGACTATCAAGGCTACGGTATTTGGTGAGATTGGTGGTGTTAAGAATAAGGACAAGCAACAGGCCGACCTTCAGGTGGCCATCAACTTGCACTATCTGGAGGAATCGACGATAAAGAAAAACGGCTACCCGATGCTGCAACCATCCGAGGATATGCCATTCTAAATCGGTGACCCAAAAACGGTGACCCATGTCCCTTGTATCCCTAAAGGGATACAGAACCGTGACCCAATGGCGGTGCGAGGGGTGCGAGACCCCTGCCCGCTGGAGGCGAGGCGGGCGGGTCACGAACCCCACACACGCGCCGCACGCACGCACATGCGCGTTTAGGCTTTACAATAAGCATTTATATTCACCGCGGTCAATCATCAAACTGTCCGCGGTCAATCTACAAACTGACCGCAGTCAATCTACAAACTGACCGCAGTCAGTTTTCCCATTCAACGCGTTGACTTCAGCAATTCAATGCGTTGACTTTACAAACTCAATGCGTTGAATTATTATGCCTAAGATAGACAAACTAACCATCGACAAGATAATGGACGCGGCACGAATCGAGGAGGTGATTCAGGAGTGCCTCGGTAGCTACGAGCCGAACAACCCCAACGGACTGAAGAAGTCGGGAGTAAGATACAAGGCGCTTTGCCCATTCCACGACGACCGTTCGATGGGCTCGTTCATCGTCTACCCCAAGGGCAACTGTTACAAGTGCTTCTCGTGTGGTGCCAAGGGCGGAGTGATAGAGTGGCTGATGGAGCACGAAAAGCTATCCTACCCCGACGCCCTGAGATGGCTCGGCAGGAAGTACTCGATACCCGTCGATGATGTGCCCGTGGATTGGACATACGTGCCGAAGCCGGCACCGCCACCATTGCCCACACTGCACCTGCCGATGGATATGGCGCTGCGCACTCAATATGCGCTGAATGCCGAAACCGACAACCTGGTGCACTGGATAGAGAACGACATCCGATGGGACTGCGTGCAACGCCGACGCATCCCCCAGGTATTGGCCGACTACCACGTAGGCCACGGAAAGAAGGGCCACACCATCTTCTGGCAGCTCGACGAATCGGGACACCTACGCACCGGTAAGATGATGAAGTACCGCACGGACGGACATCGCGACAAGCAGGCACCGTGGAACTTCGACTGGGTGCACGCTATCCTGGCGCGAGGGCTGCCACGGCGCGATGAGTATTGGAACGTGATCCGCGACGAGCACGGCGAAATACTATACGACACCGATGCTTACAAGCACCTCTACGACGAGGATAAGCAGGAGGCCCGCATCACCTTCTTCGGCATGCACCTGACGCAAGCCATGATGTATCGCCACGCCACCATTAAGTTGGTGGAGTCAGAGAAGACCGCCATATTGATGGCCATAGCCTACGGCAACAGTGCCAGCGACCTTTGGATAGCGTGTGGCGGACTGGAGATGCTGACCCGCGAACGGCTGAAGCCGCTGACAGACCAAGGCCGGCGCATCATCCTCTACCCCGACCGCGACGGAATCGACAAGTGGAAGGCCAAGGTAGCCAGCATCGGCTACGACCGACTGAGCATCGACACCGACCCAGTGCTGAAGTGGTGGCGACCGGAGGACGGCGACAAGGCCGACATCGCCGATGTGGTGGTAAGGATGCTGAACAACTCGAAACCTCTGACAACTATCCAGGACGTGGCTCGCGAGATGCCACAGGCGAAACCGCTAATTGATAAACTTAACCTAGAGATACAAACCGATGAGTCAGAATAATAAAGAAAACTATGTACTGTTGCAAACCAAGATCAGTCCGCAACAGGCCGAGCTGCTGGATGCCATCTGTAATGCGCTGGGGGTGAACACCTACCAGATATTCCAGATGTTCTTCTACACTCTGTGCAAGGCGTCGGCACCCATGCACGAGCTGTCGCCGGAGATACGCAAGCTGATGACGCTGATGGAGACCGACGCAGGATGGGCCGAGGCATTCAACATGGCCAACCCCGACCGGCTGAAAGTGGCGCAAGCGGTGCTGATACTGGAGCAGAAAAGCCACAAGGGATTCGGCGCAGTGATGATAGACCGCCCATTCATGAGCGACGCCCGCATGACTGAGTGCGTTGACGATATACTCGAACGAGTGTGCGAGGTGACCATGCACGGCATCTATCGCCGACTGCGCCTGATGGGTGCCCGCATGGATTGCAAGAACCTGAGCGACGTGCTGCTGACTATGATCGACGCGCAGACCATACTGGATATGGACGAGGAGAGCAAGGTGGAGATGAAGGGCGAAGCGCTCTACGACTACCGAGGCCGACCCATCAAGTACGGAGCCCGCACCAAAGCCAAGCAGCACCGAACGCCTGACAGTTTGGCCAGCGACCAGCGCATCAAGCAGCAGACCATCGTGTTCGACGACTTCGACCGCGAGACCGCCGACAATGAAGTGAAACTTAGCGATTGGGAGGGCGAGCACCATGATACCAGATGATGAACCTTGGTGGAAAGTTCGCGAGACTGCGGCTGCCATTGGGGACAGGTACGGTGGCATACTTTGTCTGCCACGTACCTGTCCCCTGGCAGCCGAACGCCAGCAAGCCATCAAAGCCGAACCCGCGAGCGAAACATTGCAAACCCTCGACGCCCTACCCTTCCGCCCCATCGGATATGAATGGTGAACCACTATGAGCAGAGACAAGCGATACCAACGACTATTGAACAGCAAGCGCTGGGCCGAGGTGAAGCGCATCGTATGGCAACGGGCCGGCGGACTGTGCGAGCGATGCCGCCGCGAGGGACTCATCCGCGCCGGTGTTGACTGCCATCACAAGACACCCGTAGAGTCGGCCAACCCCGACGATCCGCAAGCGATGGAGCGGTTGGCCTACGATGTCAGCAACATCGAGCTGCTGTGCATCCCCTGCCACATCAAGACCCACCAAGAGATGCACAGCCACACCAAGGAGAAGGTAGCGGAGAACAAGGAGCGAGCACGCCGGCGGTTCCTCGAAGCCAACGACCCAAGTTGGCAAGCTAACAATGAAGACCCTGGGAAGTCCGATTCAGATAAGTCGGTTGAGGGGTGATGGAGGTCGCGATTAACCCCCCATATACCCCTCATTTTATTTCGACCCCTTTGACTCCCAAATCCACTTGCCTAGCATAGAGTTGATTCATTTAATCCGAAAATATTAGGGTAAAACCTTACGAGGCACAATCTGTTCGGGCAACCGCCACACCTTTGAAGGGCGCGAACCACTGATAACTGATTTTCCCACTTAAAACGATTTTTATTTTCATTCTTACTATGAGCAAT
>JAEEGK010007843.1_pt1 | contig 25410 bp, 16 predicted proteins | sample 8958771 | NCBI WGS metagenome assembly JAEEGK01 (sample SAMN16246547, study PRJNA631951) | gut metagenome | biome: gut microbiome; feature: rumen; material: SC-attached | host: Bos | place: Iran: Karaj | collected 2018-10
GAGTATTATCTTTCCCATATCTCATCCCTCCTTAAAGTGTTTCATCGATCTCGGTCTGGAGTGCTGCGCCGTATTCGAATATCGAATAGATGCAGTAAAGGATGAGACCTACGATTATGGTTACGCCCAGTGACATTGACATAAGCGAAGTCACAAAGAGCACTATAAAGCTGACCTTTATCTGATGCATGCACTTTTCACTGAAAGGTGTATTCTCTGTTTCAAGACTTGTGAAGATCTTCCTGATAAAGGTAAGGATCACGGCGATGACTATGCATGCAAATCCGGCGATGAAGCAGGTGATGCCGAGGGGAGCCGCATGGTTTTCGGGCGGGAAGTAACTTTCCAGATCCATCATGAAGCTGAACGCTCCGCTATAGTAGACATTGTTGTCAAGAGTGAGGTAACCTTCCTCGATTCCCCTGTTTAGCTCGGGATTGATCTTCTCTTCGTAGGCGAACATGACCGATCCGCAAACTATTGCGATCACCGCACATACGATCACGAATCCGCGTATGAAGCCGAGTACATTTGATGCCGTATGGCAGCGCTTTTTGATTGCTTCGAGTTTTTTCATCTGTTCATTCATTTTTATTTTCCTCCGTTTGGTTTGGATGTTGTTTTTTGGTTTTCGGTTTGGACCCGAGTGGATGTCATTAAATATTTAATGTTTATCGTTAAACACAATATACCAAGTCAAAATATGTTTGTCAACAATTATTTATCGAAAAACATTAAATAATTTACGAATTCAGATTAAAACATGGTTTTTTCAGCATATTTTCGGGCTTTTTTCAGAAAAATATAATTTTCTAAATTCTTTTTTTGCATATAATTATCTGAGTGAAAAGAAATCATACCGGTCATTATGGAGTATTTGTATGGCTACACTTCGTGAAGAAACAAAGGCTGAATGGGACAAGATGAAGGATCGTCCCTTCAAGGAAAAGCTTTCATATTTCTGGGAATATTATAAGGTTCACACCATAGTTGCTGTTATCGCGGTCATCTTTGTTGCCGCCATGATCCGTTCATACGTCACATCCAAAGATTATGCCGTTTATATAGCAGCCGTGGACGCTTTCGACGCGTCCGGGGAAACAAAGGATGTCTGGTCGGGAGAACTTGCCGATATCATCGGATTTGATGAGGATGATTATGAGGTGTACATTGACTATTCCATTCAGTTCGGAGTGGACGGTACCAGCACCCAGGCCAATTACGTATCCGCACAGAAGCTCACGGCGCTTCTGACGTCGAGATCGATGGATATCATGATCGCGGATATGACTGTCTTCGAGCAGTATGCGCAGAATGACTGCCTTGTGGATCTGAGGGATATCTATACGGATGAAGAGCTTTCCGAAATGGAAGGACTTATCTATTACACGGATGCCGCAACATTTGCGGATTATCAGTCAGGCGAGATGGATGTTTTCGAAAAGCAGGCAGAGTATGTCGTTGACCATCACGATCCTTCCGGCATGCGGGAACCGGTTCCCGTGGGCTTTTTTGCGGGAGAGGGAACACGAGTCGGAGAGTCCGGCATGTACGATCATCTTAAGGACACGGAAGACTTTCAGGGCCATGAAAATGAGGCTGCTTTCGGAATACTGAAGAATACCGAAAGATATGATAATGCGGTTGCGGGTATTTCATATCTTGCGGGAAAATGATATTATATTTAGGTATTTTAGGTTATGACGGAAAATAGATTTTTTCAGAGGTCAGGGACATATAAATGGGTCTTTTCAGGCTTATCAACAAGGATGTCGCATTTGAAAATGAAACCCGTCAGGGAGTCGTAACACTCCGCTTACTCTACATCATTCAGGCAGTCGTTGTTGTGCTGGATGTCTTTTTTGCAGGACTCCATATTTTATCGGAATATAAATTTGTCACACTCGGAACTCTTGCGGCGATAGTAGTTCTGTTCCTTCTTACTTATTGGATGAAAACCGAACCTGCCATGGTCGCATATATTGTTTTTACTTTCCTTCTTGTTCCGTGGCTTATTCCGATACTCGGATGGAAGGGCGGCATACAGGATTATTATGTTGTGATCCTCATGCTCTGCTTTTTTGCCAATTTCGGCAGCGTAGGATTTAAGTTCGCGCTCGCGGGTGTTGTCTTTTTTGCCAGGCTGCTCGTGTTCATGTGCTATACCGACATGGCTTCGAATCTTCCGATAGATGATCTGGGACTCAAGCTTATCCAGATCACCAACAATTCGGGGGTATTTCTTTCCGTCATCATCGTAAGCTTCATCTTCAGCCACCGTGAGAATGAAGCCGAGAGCAAGCTGATGAAGTACAATGACAGACTGGTCAGGGAAGCCAATACGGACCAGCTTACGGGTCTTTTTAACAGAAGAAGGGGAATGGAGTTTATCGAAGAGATCAAGGAATCGTCCTTCCTCGGCTCCGTTTCCATCGTCATGGGTGATATAGATTTCTTCAAAAAGGTCAATGATACCTACGGTCACGATGCGGGAGACGAAGTTCTCAGATCCATTGCCGGGACCATGCAGGATACCATCGGCAGGGACGCTTTCCTTATCAGATGGGGCGGCGAGGAATTCCTTATGATCTTCGGCGGAAAGAACGGCGATGAGACGCTCGGGATCATAGAAAATCTCAGGGTCCACATTATGGAGCATCCCATAATAGTCAAGGATAATGAGATCAGTGTCACCATGACATTCGGACTGGCGGAATATGATTTCAGCGGTGATGTCCGAAATACCGTTAAAGAAGCGGACAGTAAACTCTATATGGGCAAGGAAAGAGGCCGCAACAGAGTAGTTTACTGATCCGTTCAATATATACCTGAAAGAGAAATGAAATGAATCACGGAAATAATTCAGCTTCTTCGGAAAACAGAGTATCTTTGTCCGACCACATCATCGGTTTCGGAAAGATATTCTTATTTGTGTATCTTCTTGCTGCGATAATCGGCTTGTATGTTTATATGAGACTCGATAAGAATGTTCCGCTTGTGCTTGACGGATACGATACGATAGCAAGCTGGACCGTCACCGATCCGGACGGCACTGCTCATGTGGAAGGAAGCACATATAAAATTAATGATGTCAACGAAGACACCTATTTAATGGATTCCGTTCTTCCGGAGAGCATTTCTGATGATTCATGGCTGTTCTGCTCCATCAGCAGGGAAGTCGAAGTATATATAGACGGTGAATTCAGGAAGGATTTTAACGAAAACAGAGATATCATCATTCCGGGCGGGATCGTAAAGAGGTTCTATTTCCTGGTTCCGCTTGACAGCGCGGATTCCGGCAAGGATATCAGGATCGTCATGCACGGAACATCGAGGCAGGGTGTGTTATACAGGGATGTTCATGTAGCTTCCGGACTCGGTCTGATATCGTTTTTGATCACGAACTTCAGCCGTTCGCTGATCCTTTCGGAGATTCTTCTTCTGTTTTCTTTCGTCACGGTCATGGCCGGCATAGCTATGAGAATACTGTATAAGCAGAGGATAGAAATGCTTTACGGTGCCGTCGGAGTATTTGTCATTTCCGCATGGACGGTGAGCGATTCGCTTCTTTGGCCGTTTATTTACAGGCATTACCATATAGACGGCGTATTTAATTATTTTATGAGTCTTCTTATGCCGTTCGGACTTGCTTTGTATCTGAACGGTCTTCAGCACGGAAGGTACAAGAAGATCATGGCGGCAGGAATAATCCTTTCCGTCCTGGATGCCGTCGTGTGGCCGGTGCTGCATTTTGCGAACATTCTTTCCTTCCCCAATGCACTGATCTACATCAACATCATTCTTGGAGTGCTGGCAGTCGTTGTGCTGGGAGTATTGTTCGTGGATATCGTAAGGGGATATGCCGTCGAATACTTATTTACCGCCATAGGCTTTATAGGATTCCTCACATGCTGCATTGTTGAGCTGATCCTGATCCACCTGGTTGTAATGCTGGAAGATGCCGATCCGATGCTTTTGGGACTTGCCATCCTTCTTACGCTGACCATCGCACAGCAGATGCACGATCTGAGAAGGAGCCGCGAGGAAAGACAGAAGGTCATGGAGATGTCGGAGGCCAAGACCCGTTTCCTTGCAAGTATGTCTCATGAGATCAGGACTCCCATAAATGCGATCCTCGGAATGAACGAGATGATCATCAGGGAGAATAACGATCCCGTTATAGATGAATATGCAAGAAGCGCTAAGTCTTCAGGCAAGATGCTGCTCATGCTCGTTAATGATGTTCTTGATTTTTCCAAGATCGAAGCGGGCAAGATGGAAATAACGAATGCGCAGTACAAGCTGTCTTCGCTTATTCGTGATATCTATCCCATGCTTAAGGAACGGGCTGACGAGAAGAAGCTTTTCCTGAATGTTTCTGTCCAGGGTGATGTGCCGAACGGTCAGATCTCCGATGAATTCAGAATAAGACAGATACTTATCAACCTGATCAATAATGCCATCAAATATACCGATTCCGGTTTTGTTTTTCTTGAGATAGGCGGAAGATACAATAAGTCGGGCGGATTCGATCTTAGGCTCAACGTGAAGGATACCGGACGCGGAATACGTGAGGAAGACAGAAAGACTCTTTTCGATGCGTTTGCCCGTGCCGATATGAACAAGAACAGGGACGTTGAGGGAACGGGTCTTGGCTTATCCATTGTTAAAAGCATCGTGGATTCGATGGACGGCAAGATCTATGTGACAAGTACTTACGGTGAAGGCTCTACATTTTCCGTTATCATTCCCGTAGGCGTATTTGACAAAAAGGTCCTGAAGCCGGATTTCATGGACGATCCGGAAGGCTCCTCCGCAAATTCCGACAAATGCGACTTTACGGCTCCCGATGCGAAGATCCTTGCGGTTGATGACAATAACTCAAATCTGAGGATAGTCACATTGTTCCTTAAGCGTACCGGCATAGTGCCCGATACCTGCGACGGCGGACTTAAGGCGATAGAGATGTGCAGGAATAAGAAATACGATCTTATTCTTCTCGATCATATGATGCCCGATCCCGACGGAATGGGAACTCTGGATCTGATAAGGAGCGATTCGAAGTCACTCAACAGGGATACGACCGTGGTGGTTCTGACTGCCAATGCGGTAGCGGGAAGCAGAAAGATGTATCTCGATGCGGGATTTGCCGATTATCTGACCAAGCCCGTTGATTCGGCGGTTCTTGAACAGACCGTGAAGAAATTCCTTCCTCCGGAAAAGATCATTCCCGTGACGGATCAGACTTCAGGCTCTGCGGATGTTAACAACGGAGACGAAGACGGCGATGGGGAATTATATGAAATAGAGAAAAAACTATCCGGGATAGAAGGCCTTGATGTGGAAGTTGCCATGAACAATGCGGGCAACGATGAGGTCATACTTGATGAGGTCGTATCCACCATAGCATCCGGATGTGACGAGATGATCGAATCACTCAGGAAAGCGCTTGAAGATGAGGACTATGATTCCTATCACCGCGATACACATTCGATCAAGGGACTGATGGCAACGATCGGCCTGTCCTCGCTCAGTGAGAGAGCCAAAAAGCATGAATTTGCAGCAAGGGATATGGATACCGAATTCATCAAAAAAGACTGCGAGGGATTCATCGAAGAATACCGCAAAGTCTGTGAAAAACTAAAGTGATGATAAGCGGCGGGGCATTACGCCCCGCCGTTTTTTCCCGCAATGAATCCGGATGCCCACGCAAAGTAGAGATTGTAGCCTCCGCATTTTCCGTCGATGTCGAGGATCTCTCCGGCAAGGAACAGTCCGGGAACGATCTCGGATTCCATGGTAGACGGATCGACTTCATTTAATGCTATGCCTCCGCAGGTTACCTGCGCCTGCGTAAAATCTCCCGTGCCGCTCACGGTAAGTGTTATATCCTTAAGATATTCCGACAGCTTCGCGGCTGTCTTTTTTTCGTTATCGGGAACGGAGTCCGGAGCAATGCCTGCATTTTTGAGCAGACTGTCCGCGAAGGCATCGGGGAACAGACCGATGAGCGCATCGTAAGGAGCAGAACCCGTGCCGCAGATCCTTGCCGATATCTCTTCCTTTACGGCATCGTCGTCCATATCAGGAACAAGCCTTATATGGAGCTTTACCTTTTCACCGCCAAGAAGTCCCCTGGATGCGAACCTGCATATGTTGAAAGCGGGAATTCCCGAGATGCCGTTTTTGGTTATCTGGATCTGGCCCGTATCGGAAGAAAGGATCTTACCCGAAACTTCGATCGAGACGGTGGCGGAAAGTCTTGTGCCGGCTGCTTTTTTGAACGGGTGGTCTTTGACCGTAAGATAGGTAAGAGCGGGAACGGGAGGGGTCACGCTATGTCCGAGCTTTTTACAGATATCAAGTCCCCTTCCGTCGGAGCCCGTACCGGGAGCCGCCATTCCTCCGGTCGTGATGATGACGGCGTCTGCATCAAACTCCCTGCCTCCGCAGATCACTTTAAATCCGTTTTCCTTTTTTACAATGTCCGTAACTTCCGTATCGGTATAAAGCTTTACGCCGCTTCGTGCGAGTGCGCGCTTCAGCACGTCGCTCACGGCTCTTGCCTGCTCCGAATACGGATAGATGTATCCGTCTTTGCTTACCGGTGTGATGCCGAGTGAGCGGAAGCGGTTCAGAACGTCTTCCGGAGAAAAGCTCTTCATCACCTTCGATAAAAACTCGTCTCCTTCGGGCCTGTAAAGATCCGCATATGTCACTTTGTCATGGCAGTAATTGCATCTGCCGTTTCCGGTGGCAAGGATCTTCTTTCCGACGGAAGGATTCTTTTCCATAAGCGTTACGGAGGCACCGCTTTCCGCAGCAGTGACCGCGGCAAAGCAGCCTGCGCTTCCGCCTCCGATTATGATCAGTTTTTTCGGCATGTCATTTCTCCCGTGATCCCGGAATGGGCATATCTGAAATAAGGTCATTAGTTATTGCTGTTTCTATGATATACTTTTCTATTAGAATAATAAACTGATAAAAGGATACAGATCCGAAATGAAGTCTTTAACCGAATTTATAAAGAAAATAAAAGACAGATTTTTTACCGCAGTCTTTATCGCAGTGCTCGCGGTATTTTCCCTGCTCTGCATAAAGTTCCTCGCGGGACACGAAATCATCCGGGCTGCCGGATGCATCATGTGGGCACTCATCGCATCATATCTGTATATGATACGTCCCGGTTCGCATCTTCACACCATAGCCGCTTATTCCGGTGATAAAAAGAAAAACAGGCGTACCGACACAGCCCTGTTCTCGGTGATGGCTGTGCTCATTTTAGCTGCCGTTCTGCCAATGGGTGCGGCGCCTGCGTACAACGGAGAGTATCCGCAGCACAGAAATCAATATGAGCTTCTTGCAAGGTCACTGTCACAGGGACATCTCTACATAGATTATGACGATATCGATCCGAGACTCGAGGAACTGGATAATGTATACGATCCAAACGAAAGATGGATATCCGGAGTTAACGTCCACCCGGACCATGCATATTACAAGGGCAGGTATTATATGTACTTTGGAGTTGTGCCCGCAATCCTGCTTTTCCTGCCGTATCATATCCTTACGGGCGGTGATCTGACCACTTATCATGCTACACAGATATTCGCTGCATTTGCGATCCTGGGATTATTCCTTCTTTTCAGAAAACTTGTAAAAAAGCAATTCCCTTCAATGAATGCGGTCCTCTTTATATCACTTGCCACAGCGTTTTCATTTATAAGTGTTTATTTCAGCATCGGAACGCCGGCTCTTTACTGCACCGCCACATCATCCGCTGTATGCATGATGGTATGGAGCATGTACTTTTTTATAAACGGTGTTTTCCTTACGGATGCCGGTGAAAGGAAAAAGCAGGTAATATTATCCGTGTTCGGTTCCCTTTTCGGCGCACTTGCCTTCGGCTGCAGGCCCACAGCGGCTCTGGGCAATATTGTCCTCATACCGCTCTGCATCGCATTTATCAAAAAGAGACTCGCAGCGGGGGATGAAAAGAAGACCGGAAAGATGATCGCGGATATCTGCATCATAGCTGTTCCGTATATAGTTGTGGGTGTCCTTCTGATGCTTTATAACTATGCAAGATTCGAGAATCCCTTTGAATTCGGACAGGCATTCCAGCTTACCGGTGCGGACCAGAGCAATTACGGAAATTTCTTTGAAACCTTCAGCACTGTCAGGACTGTCAACGGCATTTTCACCAACTTCATAAAGTTTACCCCGATAACGGGAGAATTCCCTTACGCGTACTATAACAGTGCTTTTGTGAATTTCCCGATCCTGTTAAGCGTATTCGGGATCTTCCTGAAGAGCATAAGGAAGCACATAGGTGAATCCGGAATGAAGGGTATTTCGGGAACGATGCTTTTCGTGCCGCTCATCATCACGGTAGTGCAGATAGCATGGGCTCCCGGAGACGGAAGCTCAGAAAGGTACAGGATGGACATCTATTACATGATGGTGATCCTGGCATTCATTGTTCTGGGATATGCGTTCGAAACGATCGACGAAGCCGACAGAAAGAAGATATCCGCTTTCCTTTGTGTGCTGTGTCTGGCTGCGGTGTTCATGGGTATGATGTTCCTTCTTTATCCCGATGATTACAACTACACACACTGGGTTCCCGAAGGGCTTGAGAACTGGAGGAAATTTATAATGCTCCACTGATAAAAAAGGCATCGGATCTATTCCGATGCCTTTCCCGTTGTGATCTTTTTGATCCATTTTCCGCTGCGCAGTCTGCCGAATGCCCAGAACGTCTTTACTATCTGATCCGATTTCAGACATATGTATATCCAGAAAGCGGGGAGCTTAAGATAGAATCCCGCGATGCACCCGAGAGGTATCGCAAGTGCCCATAAGAATATATTGTCCGTGAGCATCAGCATTTTGGTGTCGCCGCCTCCGCGCAGGACACCTTTTGTCATGATGCTGTTTGTTCCCTGGAACACGATTATGAGACTGATGGCATTCATCAGTTCCTTTGCGGTGCGTGCGGTCTCGGGAGTGACTTCCTTGTAAAAGCCGATTATCGCATCACTGAACAGGACTATGAATGCTGCGGAAAACAGACCGAGTATGATGCCGAGCTTGAAGAAGCGGTATCCCTGCTTCATCGTCTTTTCGCGGCTGCCCTCGCCGAGGGTTATTCCCGTTACGATCGCTCCCGCCTGGCTTACGCCCTGGATGACTACGGTGCTCAGCTGCTGGGTTACGCTCGTGATCGCATTTGCCGGAGCGATGGTTCCCTCGAGATGGCCTATTACCATTGCAACGGCGTTGGTTCCGAATGCCAGGATGCCGTCACTTATGAGAACGGGGATGCATATCCTGATGTATTCACCGATGAGGGATCCGGTCTTCATGAACAGATCCTTAATACGGAAGCCTATGTTTTTGTCGTAAAGGACCAGATATCCGAAGATGAATATGAATTCGAAGATCCTTGCGCAGAGTGTTCCGAGAGCCGCGCCTGCGACCTCCATTTTGGGGAAACCGAACTTACCGAAGATAAGGCAGTAGTTCATGCACAGGTTGACGGCAAACGCTCCTATCGAGATCACGAGAGGGTAGAGCACACGGCCGATGCTTCTTAAGACTATCGTTATTACAAGTGAAAGACCTACGAAGAAATAGGTTGCTACCGAGTAGTTGAAATAACGGACACCGAGCGCGATTATATGGGTCTTGTCCGAATAAGTGCTCATTATGATATCGGGGATCAGCCATGTGAGGGTCGCGAAAATGCCCGCAAGGGTGATGTTCAGCCTGAGCATGAGGCAGACGGTTTGCTTCAGAGCCCTTCCGGCGTTCTTTGTCTGAGAGTCCTGCGCATCCTTCTTTTTCATGCCCCAGTATCTGGATACGAGTACCGAGGCTCCCATTCCGAGCCCCATACAGAGTATCTGGAATACGCTGATGAACGAATTGGCCAGTGATGTGGCCGTGAGCGCATCGTCTCCGAGGCTTCCGACCATCATGGTATCGAGCATGTTGACACCGATGGTTATGAAACTCTGAAACGCTATCGGGAGCGCCAGGGTGAATACTTTTTTGTAAAAATCGGTCGATTCCTGTCTGTTGTTCATTACGGCTTTTGTTTTCCTTTTAAAATCACGCTTTTTGATAATACCACAAACTCGCTTTTTTGGTGCAAACCGCCCCGAAAAATGTTATACTGTTTAAACCTAATATATTTATTCAGGAGGGGTATTTATGGACGGGCTTAATCTTGAGTGGATCAATTATTACAAGGAGATGGGTGTTGCTCTTCTGAGATACAAGAATGACAGAAGAGAGCTTGTCGACAGGCTTAAGAAGACATACGCGAAGGCTAATATCGCCATGCCCATTCTTGAGCTGTACAATGAGCTTTTCGATCTCGATCCTTTCACTGTTTTCGGTCTTTTCAACAGATTGGGAATGCCTGTTGAGACCAGGATGAAGATAATGAGCGGTCTTGCCGTCAATATCGGTGTCGGAGCAGAGATTCCTTCTTTCTTTGATTCCATTCCCGTTCTTAACGATCTCGATACCACATTCTACAGATTCAATGACCAGAGAGACATGAACGATATCGACCGTCTCTGGACATTCTTCGAAAGAGCAGAGAATTATGCGCAGTCACCCACGCCTCAGAACAGACAGGCACTGGGTGAATATTTCGATATCTGTCTCAAGGTAAAGGGCAACGGTAACATCAAGATCACCAAGGGTCTGTACTGGATGGCACCCGAGGTCTTCATGCCCATAGATTATTCGATCATTTGGTACCTGCTCAAATCCGGCATCATCCCCGAAGAGGAAGCCGCACAGTTCCCCGAGATAGTCGACGATATTCCTTCGGGAAGCTACTTTGAGATCCTCGACAGGGTTTATGCTCTCATTAACGAGGGCAGGGTTCCCTTCAGAAATATCCCCGAGCTTGTTTATCAGGCATGGAAGGCTTCCGAGGGACAGAACAGGCTTGCAAGGGTAGGAGACAAGTATTCAAAGGGAACCGGTCTTCCCGATGACGATGTCAACACCATCCGCTACTGGATGTTCGCTCCCGGACAGTTCTCCGAGAGATGGGATATGTTCTACAAGAAGGGCATAATGGCCATCAGGTGGGGCGCTACCGGAGACCTCAGGGCTTACGATTCACAGGAAGAGGTCAGACGGGCCATGATGGCCAAGATCGACCCGACCAAGCCCTTCAAGTTCTCATCTTATTCCGCATGGCAGTTTGTTAACGGCATCAAGCCCGGAGACGTCATTTTCGTCAGAAAGGGAGACAACGAGATCCTCGGCCGAGGCGTTGTAACATCGGATTATATCTTCGATGATTCACCCGATGACGATTACAAGCACTTCAGACTTGTTAACTGGGGACAGAACGGAAGCTGGGAGATCCCTCTCCAGTCCGCTGTAAAGGTTCTTGCGGATATCACTCCTTATACCGATTACGTTGACAAGCTCAACTCTCTCTTCGGCTTCGAAAAGGAAGGCAACGAAGACGGAGCGATGCTCAACTATCCTTCATACACCAAGGAAGATTTCCTTAAGGATGTTTATATGCAGCCCGAAGGTTATGACAGGCTTGTCAGACTTGTGAAGAACAAGATGAACATCATAATCGAAGGTGCTCCCGGTGTAGGTAAAACCTTCACCGCAAAGAGACTTGCTTATTCGATGCTCGGAGAGAAGGATCCCGACAGAGTCGAGATGATCCAGTTCCACCAGAGCTACAACTACGAAGACTTCATCGAGGGCTTCAGACCTTCCGAGAAAGGAATGGGCTTCGACATCAAGCGTGGCGCATTCTATAAGTTCTGCCGCAAGGCACAGGAAGATCCCGATAACAAGTACTTCTTCATCATCGACGAGATCAACCGTGGTAACGTATCCCGTATCTTCGGTGAGCTCTTCATGCTGATAGAGCCCGATAAGAGAGGAAACGAACTCCAGCTCCTGTATTCGGGTGAGAAGTTCAACGTTCCCAGGAACATTTACATTGTCGGTCTTATGAACACCGCCGACAGAAGTATCGCGATGATCGACTACGCTCTGAGAAGAAGATTTGTATTCTTCGACATGAAGCCCGGATTCGAGTCCGACGGATTCATCCAGTACATGAGATCCTTCGGTGCTCCCAAGTTCGAATCGCTCATCAACTGCGTCAAGGAGCTCAACCAGGCGATCACCGACGATCCCGCTCTCGGAGCAGGCTTCTGCGTAGGACACTCTTATTTCTCCAACCTCAAGAGTGCGGATGATGAGATTCTCAGCAATATCGTTGAGTATGAGATGGTACCCCTCCTTCAGGAGTACTGGTTCGATTCACCCGATATGGTGGCTAAGTGGACTGAGAATTTGAGGAATTCGATAGCATGACACTTGATGATTGCGCAAAAATACTGGCCGACGGACTGACTCTTCAGGTCAAGCGCGGGCTGGTCAAAGATTATGTGCAGGGAACTGCCGTAGAGAGTGCCATCAGGGGAAGGATGGATGTTTCGACATCCTTGCGTGACCGTACTCTCTACAAGCAGAGGATGGTCTGTATCTATGAGGATTATACAGAGAACTGTCCGCTCAACAGGATAGTCAAGGCGGGAGCAAAGCTCCTTATTTCCTGCCCCGATATTTCCGAGGAGAACAGGAAGCGTCTTCAGGATCTTATGATCTATTTTTCCACTGTAGATAATATCAGCCTCCGCCGTATGAGCTGGAGGATCAATTACGGCAAGAACGGTCCCGCCTACAAGCCCATGGTGGAAGCATGCCGTTTTGCCGCACAGGAACTGTTATGAAAAAGAATAGAATTTTGTCGGTAATGATGGCTGTCACACTTGTAATTTTACAAGTGGTGACAGCCGTGTTTTCTTTTCCCATGCACGTAAGTGCGGGGGAGATGCTCGGTGAGACCGACTTCGATTCCGGTAAGGGACTGCCCTGGCATATATGCGAGTCCGCTACCGCAAAAATGGATTTCGAGATAGAGGACGGTGTCTACCGTATCACGATAATCAATCCCGGCGGAGCTTCGAACGGTGGAGAGGACAGGTGGGACTGTCAGTTCCGTCACAGAGGCCTGACCATCGTCTCGGGACATACTTATCATGTCCATTACGAGATTAAAGCTTCCAATTCGGGAAAATTCTATACCAAGATCGGTAACCTCGCGGGGGACGTGGAGGTCTGGCATAACATGTCCAACGGCTATGACCTCGATGCAACATGGGATCCGATAAATATCAGTGCGAACAACCGGATGATCGTCGATCTTACCTTTACGGCTTCGCAGTCGATCGATGTCGCAGAGTGGGCATTCCATCTCGGCGGAGACGGACAGTATACGAACGGGGTATGCTTCCCTGCCGGAACAGTGATAGAATTCGACAATATGTCGCTTATTGACGAAACGTCAAATGACCACGATTACAAAGAAGAACTCCCGTCCGGCAGGCCGGATATCCTCGTAAACCAGATCGGATACATCCCGGGAATGCAAAAGACGGCGGTTCTCGTCAGCGATTCAAAGAGTTCCATGGACTTTTACATAACCGAAGCATCTTCTTTTGAAGCCGTATATACCGGCAGATCCACGGTGTTCGGTTATGATGAGGATTCCGGAGACAATGTCCATATTCTGGATTTCTCGGATTTTGATGAACCCGGAACATACATGATCCATTCCGAAGACGGTGGCTGTTCCAGGGCATTCGGTATCGGTGTTGCCAAGAAATATTCCTCAATGCTCTATGACTCCCTGAACTATTTCTATCAGAACAGATCCGGAATAAACATTGACAGCGGATATATCTCATCATTCCCCGCAGCCGGCGGAGGCACCAATTTCCAGCTTGCAAGACCTGCGGGCCATAATCCGGATATCGCTTCGGTCCTGAATGTTTGGGGCAATTTCAAAATATCGGGTACTTACGATGTAACGGGCGGATGGTATGATGCCGGTGACCACGGAAAGTATGTCGTAAACGGGGGAATAAGTGTCTGGATACTCCAGAACATGTATGAGGCCGCTCTTTCCACCGGAATGGAAAAAGCCTTTGCCGACGGCACGATGCTTATCCCCGAGAATACCAATTCATATCCCGACCTTCTCGATGAAGCGAGATGGGAGATGGAATGGATGCTGAAGATGCAGGTATCCGGCGGGGATTTTGACGGAATGGTCTACCACAAGGTTACCGATGAAAAGTGGACCGGTCTTGCGGTCGCTCCCGCAGACGATCCCCAGCCCAGAGTACTGTATCCTCCGACAACCGCGGCAACGCTCAACCTGGCTGCCGGTGCGGCACAGAGTGCGAGGCTCTGGAGAGGTATTGATGATGCCTTTGCGGATGAGTGTCTCAGCGCCGCAAAGAGAGCTTATGATGCCGCCGTATCCCATCCCGGTCTGTATGCTCCGATGTAGGATACTCCGGGCGGAGGTGCATACGGCGACGATAATGTGAGTGATGAATTCTACTGGGCCGCATGTGAGCTTTACATCACTACCGGCGATGATAAGTATCTTGAAGATGCGGCAGAGTCCGCATTCTTCCTGAAGGTCGTAAACGATCTTTCGGGTGGCGAGAGCGTGGATACCTTCGGTGCATTTGACTGGGGGCATACGGCATCACTCGGAACCATATCCCTCATCATCACCGATAATGATCTTTCCGAAAAGGACAGACAGACCGCAGTAAAGAACCTTCAGACCGCAGCCGATGTTATGGTCAGAATGGAAGCGGGACAGGGCTACGGAATTCCCTACGGCTCGAGCACTCTTTCCTCAACGGATTCATCAGTGGGATATCAGTGGGGTTCGAATTCCTTTATCCTTGATAATTCGATGATCCTTGCCTATGCGTATCTCGAGACCGGAGATATCGGATACATGAATGCCGCGATATCCGCTATGGATTACATTCTCGGCAAGAATGCCAATGACTACTCGTATGTCACGGGTTACGGAAGCCACTATGCGATGTATCCGCATCACAGATTCTGGGCAAGACTTATTGATGACAGTTTCCCCGCTGCTCCCGCAGGCGTTCTTGTCGGTGGCCCCAACAGTGGAATGCAGGATCCCTGGGTAAGGGGAATGGGATGGAAGAAGGGGACGATCCCTCCCGCAAAATGTTATCTCGACCATATAGAGGCGTATTCGGTCAATGAATGTGCCATCAACTGGAATGCACCTCTTGCTTGGATGACTGCATTCATCGCAGGCAATACCGAGGGAATATCGGTCGGATCGTTCGGTATCACATCGGGTATCGGAGCCTTAGGAAGTGCACCCGCTCCCGAAGACATGCCTGAGACCACGGAAAACGCACAGGGTGCAGACTCGGCACCTGTTCAGGGAAACACCGCCGTTCCGACAGCTCCCTCAGGTGAAACCGCACAGCCTTCCGTTGAAGTCAGCAGGGAAGAGGTGGCAGGTGTTGTCAAGATCGCGATAATCGTCTTTGGCGTCATTGCGGTCGTTATCCCCACGGAGATCTTCATCTACAAGATCATGCGGCTTAAAAAGGGTGACGATAAGGAAAAAGAGAAGAAGGAATAGTCAAATAATTGCTGAATTCAGTTCGGATATTGCTCAAATCCGCAAAAAGATTGAACTGAAGCGGGCATAAAGGTAATATTTCACGTGGGGAAAGAAAGGGTATTTGTTTTGTCTAGGTCATTTTGGGGTATTTGTTATAAATGCAGAAAAAGAGCAACCAACCTCGGTATGCTCTTTTTTGCGTTGTGTATGACCTTATCCCTTTTCGGCTGCACGGATAATGCGGGTGATGATGAGCTTGTCATTCTTTACGGTGAGGAAGAGACAACGGAGGTTGCCGGCGACCTTCCGGTTGAATACACCGATGTTGTAAAGACACAGTCAATCTCGGTAAGATACCGTGCCGCTGTTACCGTCGATCTGTCCTTCGATGTCGAAAGAGTCAAGATCGATTCGGTTCTTGTCACGAACGGTGAAGCCGTTAAGCGCGGCCAGCTCCTGATATCCCTTGTCAGCAACACGGATATCGAGGCCGAGCGTGAGAACATACTCTATCAGATCGAGAGGCTGGAGCTTCTGAAGGCCAGAACCCTCGACGAGAAGGAATACGATATAACCCTGGCACGTTTCAACATAGCTATGGACGGTTCACTCAGCATTTACGAGAAAGAAAAGAAAGAAAAGGAAGCCCTCGAGGAGATAGACCACAATTACTATTACACCCTCCAGGGCTACGATGACGATATAGCCATAAAGTATCTTGAACTGCAGTATCTTGAGCAGAGCAACGCCGATCACAATATCTATGCTCCTATGGACGGAATAGTCGAGTACCTCAGGGAAGGCCTTGAGGGAACTACGTCCGTCATAGGTAAAACGGTCATCACTTTGAAGGATCCCGATGATATGTATTTCTTTGCTACGGATCCTCTTGCCGTCACATATCTTGAGGGCATGGACAGCGTTCTCATAACTCCCAACGGTTCTTCGGGAATACAGTATGAAGCTGAGCCCGAGATACTTGAAGACGGTTCGGGACTGAAGTTCATTCTTATCGGCGACAGTGCAACGGAATCGATCGCGGAAGGCACGAACGGATACATTACGATCGAACTCGGAAGAAGGGACAATGTCCTCAGTGTTCCCAAGGCAGCAGTGCACAGAGCCGGTGATCAGACATATGTTTATGTTGTGGATGAAGACGGATACAGACGCTACCGTGAGGTAGTGATAGGACTTGAAGGTGATGACAGGACCGAGATCGTTTCGGGACTCGAAGCCGGAGAAAGGGTTGCGGTCAATTTCTGATGATGATCGGAAGAAGACAGTTTAATAAGATAAAAAGAATGCTCGTCATAGGGCTTTCTTTTGTCATGCTTCTTTCCGGATGCGGAAACGGTGCGCAGGCGGAACCCGAGATCGAGCTCATCGATCCCGTATCCTCCGCGAACATCACAGAGGTTGCCGTAAGACGTACGATACGCAAGTATGAAGTTCTTGACGGCGGAGTTTTTCCTGTTGTTTCGGAGTATTCCGCAGCTGCGGGAATGAAGGCGGCAGATATAGGGTTTTTCCCGGGACAGAGCGTGCATCGCGGAAGCGTTCTCTTTTCCGGAGATATGCAGGACTACATCGACCAGGAAAAGGCAACAAGGGATGCACTGGACGATCTGATCATCAATTACAATGAGAACTGGGCTGTCAATGAACTGAAGGTCAGGGAGCTGAACGAATTCATCAGATCCAGGAGCATCGGACTCGAGGATAATCCGGATCTTGCCATCATCGTGCAGAGGGTAATGTTCGAAAGAGATCTTCTGAAAAAGACGATGGAAGATGATGAAGCAATATTCCTGCTTGATGCGAAATACCTGAATGATACGATCTACAGGCTCACCGTTAACGAGGCCAGGAGACGCGTCACATCATATATGAACGGAACCGTTGTTGCGGTATCTACCGTATCTCCCGGAGCGCTGATCTCCGAGGGCACCAATGTTTCCGCGGTCACGGACGGACACAGCATCAATATCCTTGCGGACTACAGATCGGCACGTGAGCTGAACTCCGCTCTCGATCTTTATGCGGTCGTTGACGGAAAGAGATACGAGATCACACACATTCCTTATTCCGCGAGCGAATACAGCGCTCTCAAGGCGTCGGGAAGTGATGTTTATTCGGTTTTCCGTGTTGACGATCCCGAAGGTGAGATCCGCGCCGGACAGAAGGCATCCGTAGTCGTTCTTTACGACCGGAAGGACAATATCCTGTCGGTTTCGAATGAATCCATTCACAGGGACAGCAGCGGATTCTACGTAAATCTTGTATCCGGTGAGAAGGCCTACATCACAAAGGGTATCACCGACGGAATGTTCACCGAGATAATAAGCGGTGTCAGCGAAGGGGATGTACTGCTTCTCGACAGCTACAACGAGGCTCCCGAGAATGTGGCAACCCTTGCAAGGGGAGATTATTATCTTTCCTACGAAGGAACCGGATATCTGTATTATCCCGATATAACCAACATTACCAACGACGTAAAGTACGGTACCGTCACCATGACGGAGAAAAAAGTCGTACAGGGTCAGAGGGTAAAGAAGGGCGAGGTCATAGCATACATTACCGTGACTCCCGATTCCGTAAAGCTTGAAGAGCTTTCACTCAGGCTTATCAGACTTACCGAAAAAAGAGAGGATGCACAGAAAGCCGCAGATGATCTGAACAATTATTATCTCGGTCAGGATGTGCAGGAAAGACTCAATAATGCGGTCGCATCGCTGGACAGACAGATAGCGGATGTAACGGAACAGATCGCGGAGATCCGGTCCGCATATTCCGTTAAGGCTTTCACTTCGCCCGTCGACGGAGTCATCGGATACATCACCGATCTTTCCGACGGATCGATACTTAAGGACGGCGAGAGGATCGCAACCGTAGCGGCTATTTCTTCCGAATATCTTTATGCAATGAACGAAGGAAAGTCCCTTCTTTACGGAATGGAACTGACCGGAGAATATACCAATCCCGCAACAGGGGAAACCGTAAGCTTCCCTCTTACCGTTTCGAGCGTATCGTTCGGTGCCGTAAGCCAGGAACTGGCATCCGACAGGGTTTTCGTTATGCCTGCAGCAGGCGTGACACTTCCCGGAGGAGCATACGATCCCGATGCGGAGATCTCTGCCGAGATCACAGCGGGTGAATCATTCACTCCTTCCAATCCCTGGGAAGAGTGGCTGGCACAGCAGGAAGCCGAAAACGCTCCCGCGAAGCAGTCATATAAGTTGACAGGATATCTTCAGTATGAATCCGGTGTCATACTTGTTCCGGCAAAGGCTGTGACCGTTGTGGGAAAGCAGGCATATGTAACCGTTCTCGAAGATGGTAAATATATCAAAAAAGGATTTATCGCAGGCGGTATCAATCCCATCAGAAGCGTGAACATAAACGGTACGGCATATATCTGGGCCATCGACGGCCTGGAAGAAGGAATGGTGGTAGTTTACTGATGCTTTTCCTCGAACTTCAGAAGATCAGGAATAAAAAATGGATGTTTGCATGTCTCCTTCTCGGAGCCGTGCTCCTTTTCGCGTCCGCTGTAAGCTTCCCTATGTACAGGACCGCGGTTCTCGACCGAATGCTGGAGGACCAGCTTGAAGAGTACATTACCGAAAGCGGCAAATGGCCGATGCAGATGAATTTCTCATTCCAGGTCGGTAAGAGCGCCAATATGGATGCTTTCGACAAGAATCTGTCAGGTGCGCTTTCCGCATATTCGGCTGTCGGTGTTCCTGAGTACAGGACCATCTGCTATTTCTCGACGGTAGGCTCCGCATGCACTCCCGAGCTGTCCAGAGGTGAGGAGGATGCCGAGTTTTCTCTCAAGGTGGCTTCACTCACGGAACTGGAAGATCACATCAAGCTTATAGACGGAAGTCTCTGGGAAGATGAGGATCCTTCGGACGGCAGTATGGATGTCATCGTCAGTGAGCAGACATTCCTTGCATCCGGCATGGTCATCGGGGATGTGTTCTCTTTTTCCAACATCGCACCCAAGGGTGTCAGTTCCGTAAAGTTCAGGGTTGTCGGAGTGTTTGATGCTGAGGATCCTTCGGATATCTACTGGCAGAAGGAGACCAGATTCTTTTCCAATGCACTTTTTGTCAGATCGGATCTTTATATGGATTACTTCATACATAATCCCGACAGATCCAAGTTTTCCATAAACTGTAATATCTACGACCAGTTCGATATTGAAACCGTTGATGCTTCACAGGCGGGAGCTATTCTTGAAGCGACGGAGAAATATCTGAACGGAGCCTACGGTCCTCTTACCTCGGCTCCCGATTATAAGGAAATACTTGAAAAGCATGAGAGCATGAGACGCAGGATCTCGGTATCGCTCCTTCTGCTTGAGATACCTCTTCTCCTCCTTCTTGCCGCATTCATACTGATGATCTCCGGACAGCTCTATTCCATGGAAGAAAACGAGATCTCCATGTATAAGAGCAGAGGCGCATCCTCCGGACAGATATTCCTTCTTTATCTGCTTCAGAGCTTCCTTATCGCAGCTGCCTCAGCATGCATAGGCGTGCCTCTCGGAATGATCGCGTGCAGGGGACTCGGAAGTGCGAGTTCCTTCCTTGAATTCGGAATAAGACGTGAACTCAATATCGTATTTACCGGCGAAGCACTTATCTATACACTTGTTTCCGCCGCAGTCTGTATCCTTATCATGACCGTTCCCTCAATCCCGGCATCAAGGCTTTCGATAGTCGGTGCAAAGAGGGGAGGAGCCAAGAATAAAAAGCCTCTCTGGGAGAAGTTCTATCTCGACGGTCTTTTCCTCCTTGTCTCACTGTACGGATATTACAACTTCTCACATCATACCGACGATCTTCTCGAAAGTGCATTAAAAGGTGAGGCACTCGATCCTCTCCTGTATTTTTCGTCTTCGCTTTTCATACTCGGTGCCGGAATGCTTCTCATCCGTTTGAGACCGCTTCTTGTAAAGGTCATTTTCTTCTTTGGCAAAAAGCGTTTCTCACCCGCGTCATATGCGGCTATGCTTGAGAGCATAAGGAGTGCGAGGGCACAGCAGTACATCTCGCTCTTCGTTATCCTTACCGTTGCACTCGGAATGTTCGATGCGGTTTCCGCAAGAACCATACTTGAAAACTCTCTTGCCAACACTTCCTATATAGACGGAACGGATATCAGGTTCAAAGAAGTATGGCTAGATAACAGCGCAACCAAGCAGTTCGATCCCACGGTTGAACTGACATATTACGAACCCGATTATTCGGAGTATGCCGTATTTGCCAAGGAGAGTGAAGGGTATACAAGGGTTTACCTCGATGACGGATACACCAAGGGAAGCTCGGGTGCCAGGGAAACCGTCAGTATCATGGGCATCCATACCAAGGAATTCGGAACCATCACGGGTGTGGATTCATCCCTTCTGAACGCTCCTTACAGACAGCTCCTCAATGACCTTGCGATCGCTCCGACGGGTGTATTGCTTTCGGCGAACTACAGGGATGTGAAGGGATTTAAGGTCGGAGACAAGATCTCCTTTTACGATAAGAATTCAACCGGTGCCGATGCCGTGGTTGTCGGTTTCTTCGAATACTGGCCGGGATACAGGCCTGTTTCAAGGGAACTCAATGCATCCGGCGACATCACCCAGACCGAGAATTATATGATCGTTGCCAACTATTCCTTCATAAGAAAGAAGTTCGGGCTTCAGCCTTATTATATCTGGGTGGGAGCTTCCGAAGACGGCGATACGTCATTCTTCTATAACTGGCTTGATGAGTCCGGAACGACTCTTACTTACTTTTCCGACAGGACCAAGGATCTCGAGAAGACAGTTGAAGATCCTCTGCTCCAGGGAATGAACGGAATTCTCACGATGAGCTTTATCGTAATGCTCATACTGTGTGCGGCGGGATATCTGATCTACTGGGTACTCTCGATAAAGGCGAGGGAAATGATGCTCGGTGTCCTCAGGGCGATGGGACTGCATTCCTTCGAGATGCTGAAAATGCTTTCGATAGAGCAGGCGATATGCGGACTTTATTCCGTTGCTGCCGGTGCGATCGCGGGATTTATTGCTTACACGCTCTATGTTCCCATGCTGCAGACCGCATATTCTTCCTCCGCACAGATACTTCCTCTTGTGATGATAAGGGAAAGTTCAGATATGACCAAACTGTTCGTATCCATTGGACTGATGCTCGTAGTCAGCATACTGGTGCTTGCGCTGATCATAAGAAAGCAGAACATGATCAAGGCACTGAAGCTGGGAGAGGAGTGATATGGGATCGCTTATTGAAGTCAAAAATGTCACAAGAGATTTCCAGACTCCCGGCGGAAAGGTTTCGGTGCTCAAGGGTATCACCTGTACCATTGCGCCCGATACCATGTGTATCCTGAGAGGAAAGTCCGGATCCGGCAAGACGACTCTTCTTAATATAATCGGAGCGCTTGACGATCCCACATCGGGCCAGATCCTGATCGACGGAAACAGCTCGCATTCGATGAATGCCATCGCAAGGGAGAATATGAGAAGAAGGCAGATGGGATTCGTATTCCAGTCGGTAAGCCTTATTCCTTCGATGAATGCCATCCAGAATGTCGAATTTGCAATGCGGATGGCAGGCGTAAAGGAAGACATGGATAAAAGAGCGGCGGAGGTTCTCTCCATCGTGGGTCTTTCAAACAGAATGACCCATATGCCGCAGGAGATGTCCGGAGGTGAGCAGCAGAGAGTGGCGATAGCAAGGGCGATCGCACATCACCCGAGGATAATACTTGCAGACGAGCCTACGGCGGAGCTTGATTCCGGAATGGCTACCGAGGTGACCAGGCTGTTCAAACAGATCTCCGAAGAAGAGCATGTCACCATCATCATGACCACCCACGACGTGGGACTCATGGGAGCGGGCGACCAGCTGATAGAACTCAAGAACGGACGTATAGAAGGGAGCGGTGAAGATGGCTGAAGAAGTTAAAACTCCCGAATATATGATAGATGCGGAAGGCCTGGTCAAGATCTACAAGACAAAGGAAACCGAGGTGCTTGCACTGTCGGGGCTGGACCTGAAGGTCGAAAAGGGCGAATTCACCGCACTCATCGGTAATTCCGGTTCGGGTAAATCGACATTCCTCAATATGATCGGAGGACTCGACATACCGAGCGCGGGAAAGCTCTTCGTGGGCGGAAGGAATCTCTTCCGTATGACAGAGAGCGAGAGGGTAAAGTACAAGCGTGAGACCGTCGGATTTGTCTGGCAGAACAACGCAAGGAACCTTTTCCCGTACCTGACCGCAATAGACAATGTCTGCATCCCGATGAGGTTCAGCGGCCAAAAGAAAAAGAAGCAGAGGGCCGAGGAACTGCTCGAAGCCGTGGGAATGGCGGATCACCGTAACTCTAAGCTCCAGACTCTGTCGGGAGGAGAGCAGCAGCGAATAGCGATAGCGATAGCGCTTGCAAATTCGCCGGGACTTCTGCTCGCGGACGAGCCCACGGGCTCCGTCGATGAGAAGACCGGTGACCAGATCTTCGAGATATTTACTAAGCTCAATGAGGCCGGACAGACGATACTGGTCGTAACGCATGACCTGGCTCTTTCGAGGAAGGTCCGAAGGGTTGTCGCGATAAGGGACGGACGCATCAGTTCCGAAAGGATACTCAAAGAGAGCTTCGCCGACAGGCTGAAGGAATCCGGAGTTGACTGGAGGAATGAGGAAACCCAGGAAGAGTACGTTGTCGTGGACAAGGCGGGACGCCTGCAACTGCCTGCGGATGTGGTCGAAAAGCTGGGCGGAGAGACAGGCAGACTGGTCGTTTCATACGAGGATGGTCAAATAAAGCTAAAAAAACCATAGGAAGTTACATTAAACCCTATTAAAACTGTAGAATCTGCACAAAAAATTCCACAGACAATTGACTTTCTATTGATTTTTTGCATAAAATTAATACCGAAAAAGCAAAAATTAATTGGATTAATTAACCTATCGTAAATATAATAAACACTATGAGAAACGGAACAAAAAAGCTTATAGGCACAGTTGTTTTCTGCGGAGCATTCGCAGGCATTTGCGTTCTTCTTAACCTTCGCGGTAAGGATACTTTCTATGAGAAGTACGCAGGATATGATCTTACTACAGATGTAGTGGGACTCGAGAGGACCGGGACCTATACCGGCTACCTGCTCGAACATGAGGGAGCTTCCTGCCCCGATAAGACGGTTGATATTAACATATTCAACTATACCGTCGAAAACGGAGAGGCGGAAGTGGTTGAAGATTACCACGATGCGGCTAAGGCTTTGTTTACGGAGACCGAATCGGTGGTATCTTTTCCTGCTGACGTACCGGAAGCCGGATATTATTACATCAAGATGGATTACCTGATTCCCGAGTCAAGAGGCGTTCAGGCAGAAAGATCTGTCTACATCAACGGCGAGCTTCCTTTCTCCGACGCAAGCACGCTTGTATTCTCCCGTATCTGGACTGACGGAGGAGAAGTCAGGACCGATAACCAGGGTAACGAGATAAGACCCGCACAGGTCGAGATATTCGACTGGCAGTCTACATATTTCAGGGATGATATGGGTTATGTTCAGCATCCCTACACCTTCTATTTTGACAAGGGTTCACAGACCATCAGCCTCGGTGCTGAGAGCGAGCCCATGGTCATCAAGGCTCTTTCTCTTGAGCCGGTCAAAGAATCCATTTCATATCAGGATTATATTGCGGCAGGCCCCGCCGATAACGGTGCGGCAGCAGATTACATCCAGATCATCCAGGGTGAAGATTCCGTACGCCGCAGCGAGTCTTCTCTTTATGCAAAGTATGACAGGGCTTCACCTACCACCCAGCCTTACAGCGTTACCAGCACCGTTCTCAACTATACCGGCGGTGAATCCTGGAGAGCTGCGGGACAGTGGATCGAGTGGGATTTCGAGATCGAACAGGACGGCTACTATAATATAGACATCAAGGGACGTCAGAATTACGCAAGAGGACAGATTACCTCCAGAGCGGTATATATTGACGGAGAGATTCCTTTTGAGGATGCCGAAGCCGTAGCCTTCCCTTACGACAATGACTGGGAGATCATCAGCCTGGCTGATTCTGACGGAAATCCCTGCAAGGTCTGGCTCACTAAGGGAACACATACATTAAGAATAGAATCGGTTCTCGGAAATGTCGGCCCCATCATTGAGGAGCTCGAGGACTCAACCTACAGACTCAACCAGATCTACAGAAGAATCCTTGTATTCACCGGTGCAAATCCCGACCAGTACAGAGACTACCGTATCCAGGACAACTATCCCGAGATCATGGATGCAATGGAACTCGAGTACAGAAGACTCTACAGGATCGTTGATGAATACGTAGAGCTTACCGGACAAAAGGCAACCAACATCGCAGCCGCACAGACCGTAGCCCAGCAGCTTGAGCGTTTCTGTGAAAAGCCCGGCAAGATCACTCACGAGTTCATTACATTTAAGGATAATATCACCGCTCTCGGTACCGCAATGCTCAACCTCAGCGATACCAAGATGGATATCGATTACATCGTCATCACGGGAACAGGAACCAATCCACCCGCTGATAAGACCCATTTCTGGAACAAAGCGGTTCATGAGGTCAAGAGCTTCATTTCTTCGTTCATAGTCGACTACAACTCTGTCGGTAATGTTTACGAAGGAGCAAGCCGCGAGGATACCATCAAGGTATGGGTTACCACCGGACGTGACCAGGGTACCATCCTTAAGACAATGATCGATGACACATTCACACCCGAGACCGGAATCAAGGTCAACGTGGAGATTGTCGATCCCAACGCACTCCTGAATGCGGTTCTTGCAGGAAGAGGTCCCGATGTCGTTCTTTCC
>JAEEGK010007844.1_pt1 | contig 25409 bp, 20 predicted proteins | sample 8958771 | NCBI WGS metagenome assembly JAEEGK01 (sample SAMN16246547, study PRJNA631951) | gut metagenome | biome: gut microbiome; feature: rumen; material: SC-attached | host: Bos | place: Iran: Karaj | collected 2018-10
CCGCCTCGCGGAACGACAATTCCCTCAGCCGCCCGATTTCCTGCATGGTGTTGGGCGCGTTGTGGGCGTCGCAGACGAAGATGCGGTTGCCGCCAAAATTGGAATTGCGGATGAACTTGTCTTCCGTCAATTCCGCGATTATCTTTTTCCTTTCAATAGGTGCAATTATATTTTCCATCTATGAAATAGATTAACCTTATTGTTTCAAACTATATGTCAATTCCCTGACCTTCAATGTCCTCTCCGCCGGAGTCTTGTATGCGGCGAGTTCATCGGGCATTATCGGCCTGCCAAAATGGAGTCCAATCGGCTTGCCGCTGTACTTGAACACCTCGGAGGGCAGCAGTATCAATTCGTAATTGAACTTGATGCCTATCCTCTTGCGCCAATTGGCGACCGAATAGAAAAAGCTCGTGTTTTGCGCGTCCACATACACGGGCACTATCGGGATGCGGTTGTTGTAAGCCTTCTCGATAAAATTCTTTTTCCACGGCAGATCCTGTATCACGCCGTCGATGCGCCTGCTCACGAGCCCCGCCGGGAAGATGCAGATATTCTCGTCGCCTTCGTAAAGGGCGTCGATGTTGCGCACTATGTCGGGCGTATTGTGACCATACACGTTGACCCCGCAAAAAACGCTTTTCAAGGGGTCGAGGTTCAGCAACAATTCGTTGACGATGCCCCGCGCCCTGCCAAAATGCTTGTTGATCATCGAGATGACCGCAAGCCCGTCAAGCGCACCGAGCGGATGGTTGGCTACGAAGACTTTTTTGCCCTGGTAGTCAACGTTTTCGAGGCCGTAGCAATTGGTCTCTATCTTCATGTCTTCAAACACCGCGTCTATAAAGCCCACGCCGTCGTGGTGGCCATACAGCGACAGCAGACGGTTGTTTTGGTCCTGCCGGATAATCTTCTCCAACCACCTGATTGCAAACCTCGGCAGCTTCTTGTACAGCGCCGGATTCTTGGTCTTGATAATATTCTCAATATTAATGAGAGTCGCCTTGCGTTCTTCCATTGGTGCTAATTAACAACAGCGCAAAGGTACAATAAATTGAGGAAAAAAGAAAATTTGTTTTGGTTACAAAAAGTTTTTTTCCGTTTTTTTGCGACAAATACAAAAATGTTATACCTTTACCCCTCGAAATTTTCCCTCGAATATCAATTATATGGCCAAGAAAAAGAAAGATACTACACAGGGATTGTTTGACAAGCCGAAAACCGAGCAAGAACTTCGTTTAGAGAATGTTAAGGAACTTTACAATTTTCTTTTTGAAGCATGCAATATTATCAGGGGGCCGGTGAGTCAAGACAATTTCAAGGATTATATCACACCTATATTGTATTATAAACGCATCTCTGATGTCTATGAAGAAGAAAGGCAATATGCCCTCGAAGAGAGCAACAACGACGAGGAATATGCCAATCTGCCGGAGCAACATAGGTTTGTGATTCCCGACGACTGCCAATGGGAACAAGTGCGCTCACGCTCCGAAAACCTTGGTGCAGCCCTCGTGGGTGCTATGCGCGGTATCGAACTTGCCAACCCCGACACACTCTACGGCGTGCTCAGTATGTTTGGCTCGCAAAAATGGATGGACAAGAGAAACCTCTCCGACGCCAAAATCCGCGACCTTATAGAGCACCTGAGCAAGAAAAACTTAGGCAACAGACAATATCCGTCGGATTTGATGGGCGACGCCTACGAAATACTTTTGAAAAAATTTGCCGACGACTCAAAGGCTCAGGCGGGCGAATTTTACACGCCGCGTCCCGTGGTGCAGTTGCTTGTGAGAATCCTCGACCCAAAACCCGGCGAATCAGTTTACGACCCGGCTTGTGGCAGCGGCGGCATGCTTATAGAAGCCGTCCGACACATGAATTACAGTAACCTTTGTTGCGGCAGCATTTTCGGACAAGAAAAAAACGTAATCAACTCTGCCATTGCCAAGATGAACCTCTTTTTGCATGGCGCGAGCGATTTCAACATAATGCAGGGCGACACATTGCGCAGCCCAAAAATTTTGCAAAACGGCGAAATCGCCAAGTTTGACTGCGTAATTGCCAACCCTCCGTTTTCATTAGACAAATGGGGCGCAGTAGAATGGGCGTCCGACAAATACGGGCGCAACATCTGGGGCACTCCGAGCGACTCATGCGGCGACTATGCATGGATACAGCACATGATAAAATCTATGAAACCCGGCACCGGCAGAATGGCGGTAGTGATGCCGCAAGGAATTCTATTCCGAGGAGGCGAAGAGGGGCGAATCCGCGAAAAACTTGTAAAAAGCGACATGCTCGAAGCCGTGGTTACTTTGGGCGACAAACTTTTTTACGGCACAGGGCTCTCGCCTTGTTTCCTGATATTAAGAAGGATGAAACCCGCGCCACACAGCGCAAGAGTGCTTATGATTGACGGCACTAAAATCCTAACCCCTCAACGCGCCCAAAATATCCTCTCTGATAATGATGTTGACCGTTTTTACGAGTTGTACACCAATTATCAGGATGTGGAAGACTTTGCAAAAGTGGTAACACTCAACGATATAGCGGGCAAAGGCTACGACCTTTCGCCCAACAAATACGTGCAGTACCACCGCGAAGCCCAACGACCTTACGACGAAGTGCTTGCCGACTTTAAGGCGGCATACCAAGAAGTAAAACTTCGCGAATCTCAGTTTATCAACCTTTTAACTGCGTAACCAATGATGGAAAAGAAAAAAGAAAAAAAGGTAAAACAATTTCGTTCCATCAACGACCCTATATCGCTTGACGACCTCAAAGAGTTTCTTTGGGGTGCGGCTACAAGGTTGAGAGGACAGATAGACGCCGCTGGCTACAAAGAATATATCTTTCCGTTGCTGTTTTTCAAGCGCATAAGCGACGTGTACGACGAGCAGTTTGCAGGATATGCAGCCGAAGGCGGCGAGGCATACGCCAAAATGCAAGCCGAAGACCTTGCCATACGCATCCCCGACGGCGCACACTGGAAAAACGTGCGCGAAGTTACCGAAGATGTTGGCAGAAGGCTTGTGGAGGCTTTTGTTGCCATAGAGCAAGCCAACCCCGGCATTGTGGCAGACGGACGAATAATAGGCGGATTGGAAAGCATTTTTGGACCCAAAGACGGATGGCTCAACAAAGCCAAAATGCCCGACTACATCATAACATCGCTTATCGAAGATTTTTCGCGTTACGAACTCAACCTAAAAACCTGCCCCGCCGATGAAATGGGACAGGCTTACGAATATCTTATAGGCAAATTTGCCGACGACGCGGGTAATACGGCGCAAGAATTTTATACCAACCGCACCGTTGTAACCCTCATGGCAGAGATTCTGCAACCAAAGCCCAACGAAACTATCTACGACCCTACATGCGGCTCGGGAGGTATGTTGATTAAATGTCTCAATTACCTGAAAGACAAAAATTTGCCGTGGCAAGGCGTCAAAGTTTTTGGACAAGAAATCAATGCAATTTCGGCATCAATAGCACGAATGAATCTTTACCTCAACGGCGTAGAAGATTTTAGCATAGTGCGCAAAGATACGCTTTTGTATCCGGCGTATGTGGATGGCAGCCAACTAAGAAAATTTGATATTGTGTTGGCAAATCCGCCCTATTCCATCAAAAATTGGAATCGTGAAGCATTTGAGCACGACAAATGGGGACGTAATTTTTTAGGAACTCCGCCACAATCAAAAGCAGATTATGCTTTTATTCAGCATATTCTTTCTTCTATGAATGAAAAAAACGGACGGTGTGCAATTCTTTTGCCGCACGGAATCCTTAATCGCCTTATTGAAACAGAAATAAGGAAAAAACTTCTTGAAGCAGATTTGATTGATACGGTAATAAGTATAGGCAAAAATCTTTTTTACAATTCTCCAATGGAGGCTTGTATTCTTATTTGCCGAACACAAAAAGAAGAAAAGAAAAAAGGAAAAATCTTGTTGATTAAAGCAACGGATTTGGTTGAACGTAAAAATTCTGAAAGTTATTTAACAGAAGAACATATTAAAACCATTCTGTCAATTTATAATAGTTACAGCTATATTGAAGGTCGTTCTTGTGTTATTGAGAATAAAGATGTTCCAACTAACAATTACACAATATCTCCTAAATATTATGTCAAATCGACAGACACAAGAGAAAGTCAAAATTTAGATGTTCTTCTTCAAAACTGGAAAGAGGCATCAGTAAGTTTACATAATAGTTTATCAACATTAATGGAGGGGCTTATATGAATATTGTTAAACTTGCAGACGTTGCTCACAGAGCCAATACCAAAGAAGACAGATTCAATACCGATAAGATTTATTATGTCGGGGGTGAGCATATAGAATCAGAAGAATTGATTATTCGCCACAAAGGAATAATCAAAGGTTCTACAATTGGACCAATGTTTTACTATGGTTTTAAGGCAGGGCAAATCCTATTTGTTACAAGGAATCCACATTTAAAGAAATGTGGGGTTGCAGAATTTGATGGAATTTGTTCTGAGAAAACGTTAGTAATTGAAACAAAAGATAACAATATTCTTTTACAGGAATACTTAGCATTAGTTATGCAAAGTGATGATTTTTGGAATTATTGTGAAGAAAACAAAAGTGGTGGCGTTAATTATTTCCTTAATTGGAGCACTTTGGCCGATTACGAATTCACCCTTCCACCGCTCCCCGAACAAAAAGCCCTTGCCGAAAAACTTTGGGCGGCGTATCGTTTGAAAGAGGCATACAAAAAATTGCTTGCCGCTACCGACGAAATGGTGAAGGCAAAGTTTGTGGAGATGTTTGGGGATATAACCGAAAAAGTATCATTATCCTCATTATGTAACACTTTCATTGACGGCGATTGGATTGAAGCAAAGGATCAAGCAGAATCTGGCATTAGGCTAATACAAACTGGCAATGTAGGAATTGGCATTTATAAAGATAAAGGAGATAAAGCACGTTATATTAGCGAAGAAACTTTTGCACGATTAAATTGTACAGAAATATATGAAGGTGATATTTTAATATCACGATTGCCTGACCCCGTTGGTAGGGCTTGTATTTTGCCCCAAGGCATAGGGAAGTCAATCACCGCTGTTGATTGTACGATAATAAGGTTGAATGACAAAGTTTTACCACAATACATTATCGCATTTACTAATACGTATGATTATGCAATGCAAGTAAAAAAGTTTCTTAGTGGCACAACAAGGTTGCGCATAAGTAGAAATAATCTTGGCAAAATACAAGTTCCTCTACCCCCGAAAGACTTGCAAACCAAATTTACGACCATTGCAGAACAAGCGGAAACCTCCAAAACCGCATTACAAAAATCTATTGAATCGATAGATTTGGTAATAAAGAGTATGATAAACAAATAAGAATGAAAATTATGGAGAACTATTATGACATATTAAACAGGTTATTAACTCATTCAGAAAATGAGGTTGTTGAGTTTAAGTCTGCCAAAAGCAACTTCGACATCGACAACTTAGGCAAGTATTTTTCCGCGCTTAGCAACGAGGCCAACCTTCGCGAACGCGATTCTGCATGGATAGTATTTGGAATAGACAACGACTCTCATGCTGTAACAGGAACTAACTTTAAAGAAGGCGAAGCGGCATTAAATAAATTGAAAAACGACATGTCGCAACACACAACCGACAATTTGATTTTTCGTGAAATAGTGCCAATTTTTGTTGACAATAAGCGTGTGCTTATTTTTAAAGTACCGCCTTCACCACGCAATATTGTAATGCATTGGAAGGGCATTGCATACGCTCGCGATGGTGAAAGTTTGAAACCATTGAATCAAGCCAAACGCGATGAGATACGACATCAGCCGCCTATTCCTGATTGGTCGGCTCAATTGGTGCCAAATGCAACAATTGCTGATCTCGACGAGTTGGCTCTTGCCACAGCAAGGGTTATGTACAAAAAAGTACATGCATCCAACATATCAGGCGAGGAGGTAGATGGATGGAGTATGGAAGAGTTTTTGAGCCATAGCAACATGATGCGTGATGGGCAAATCACCCGTGCTGCCATATTGCTTCTTGGCAAACCACTTTCTCTCAACAAAATTCATCCGGCAGTTGCACAAATCACATGGACGCTGCAAAATGAGGAAGAAATAGTGGATGATTATGAACACTTCACCATTCCATTTTTGTTGACTGTTGATAAGGTTTTGGCAAAAATTCGCAACAAGACTATGCGCGAGTTGCCTGGCGGTACTCTGTTTCCTGACACTATGAAACAGTACGACGACTATACCATCCGTGAGGCTCTCCATAATGCAATTGCACATCAGGACTACACACTACAACAACGCATAGTTTTTGTTGAAAGTCCGGGTATGCTATATTACGGCAATGGCGGCACTTTTATGCCTGGCACCATCGAAAATGCACTTGAACATAAAGGTCCACAATTGCATTATCGCAACGAATGTCTTTGCAAAGGAATGGTGCATTTCAATATGATTGATACAGTAGGTCGCGGTATCAAAAAAATATATACCGAGCAGAGAAAACGTTTTTTCCCTATGCCTGACTACGACATCGACAACGACAAACAGACAGTTGGAGTAACCATCTATGGCAAAATGTTGGATGAGAAGTATTCCAACCTTCTTAAAAGTAGCAATCAATTGTCATTGAAAGAATGTATATGGTTGGATGCAATACAAAAACATCGTCCCATTACTAAGAGCGCAATCGAGCATCTGAAAAACCGTAAATTAATTGAAGGGAAAAACTCTAATCTTACCATTTCATTGACGGTTGCAAGGCTTACACATCAAGTTGTCGAATACACCAAAAACAAAGGATTGGCATACGATACGCTAAAAAAACTAATTCTCCAATTAGCCCACAACGCCAATGGAAATGGTTTTAAACGTGTAGACGCATTTGAAGTATTGGAGCACAGTTTACCTAATGTTAAGAGTCACAATGCGAAACTTGTTTATTTGGGTCGCATTCTTATAAAATTGAATGAAGAAGGTTTGTTAAAAACTGTTGGTAAAACATGGTATATAACAGACAAGGGCGAAATGGATTTGCGGTTATAATTCGGTTATAATTTCGGTTATAATTCGCACGTAATTCGCACGTAATTTTTATTAATAAATTGATTATTAATAATTTAAGCAAAATAAATTCGCACGTAATTCGGTTATAATTTCGGTTATAATTTCGGTTATAATTCGGTTATAATTCGGTTATAAAATAAACGTTAAATAAAAAAATATGGCATACTTTAACGAAGGAAATACAGTGGAGCAGATGCTCGTAAATGCCGCAGGCGACTGCGGTTGGATATACGTAGAGCCTCAGGCAATACCTCGTCAACCCGAAGATGTACTTGTGGTTCAGTGGCTTTCTACGGCATTGATGAAATTCAACGACATAACAGCCGATCAAGCCGAACAGGTGATTTATCGTTTGCGTGCCGCCTGCACCATCACCAACGACAGCGACGAACTCATCTCCGCCAACGACCGTTTCCGCAGTTTGATGTTCGACGACAATTCGTATCCGTTTGGCGAAAATGGCGAAAATATTAGCATCCGTTTTTTCAGCGACAATCCTGACGAAAACCGTTATGTGGTTACCAATCAATGGGAATTTCCGCGTCATAGCAGCGAAGGCGGCAAAAGGCTCGACCTCGTTTTCCTTATCAACGGCATCCCAATGGTAATCGGCGAAGCCAAAACACCCGTAAAAGCATCTATAACATGGGCAGACGGCGCCACCGACATCCTTCATTATCAAAAAAGCATACCCGAAATGTTTGTGTCCAACGTGCTTTCATTCGCATCCGAAGGTCGCGAACTCCAATACGGCGGTATATGCTGCCCAATCGACAAATGGGGTCCATGGTATGCCGACGAAAACCGTCTTCATGGCGACCTCAGCGCAGTAGAACACAATTTCAAAACATTGATTTCGCCTGAGCGCATACTCGACATATATCGCTATTACACAGTATTTTCGGGCACTTCTACCGGTCATAAAATCAAGATTGTATGCCGTTATCAACAGTATCTTGGCGGCGAAGCAATTGTACAACGTGTGCTTGGCACATACCGAGCCGGCAAAGGTCCTCGCAAAGGTCTCATCTGGCATTTCCAAGGCTCTGGCAAATCGTGGCTGATGGTTTTTGCCGCTCAAAAACTCCGCCGCCAACAGGTACTCAAAGCACCCACAGTGTTGATTGTGGACGACCGTATCGACCTCGAAGACCAGATAACAGGCGATTTTACACGCGCCGAAATACCAAACGTGGAAAATATCACCTCAAAAGAGGATTTGAAGACCAAAATTCACCAACGCAAAATCCTTATCACCACGATATTTAAGTTTGGCGACCTCATAGAAGGAGAGATACTCGACACCCGCGACAACATCATACTCCTGATGGACGAAGCGCACCGCACACAAGAAGGCAACCTTGGCACCCAAATGCGTGCAGCATTGCCAAACGCATTCTTTTTCGGTCTTACAGGCACGCCCATCAACCGAAAAGACCACAATACATTCGCATGTTTTGGCAGCGAGGAAGACCAATACGGCTACATGTCGAAATACACATTCCAAAACTCCATTGCCGACGGCGCAACGCTCGAACTCAATTTTAAGACCGTGCCTGTGGAGATGCACCTCGACCAGAAAAAACTTCAAGCCGAATTTGACGCCCTCACCGACCAGATAAGCGAGGACGACAAACAGGAACTTGTACGCCATACAAGTGTGGAGGCTTTTTTCACCGCCGACAAGCGCATCAACGACGTTTGCAAATATATTGTGAACCATTTTCGCGAAAACGTAGAGCCTATGGGCATGAAAGCGCAGATAGTGGTATTCAACCGCGATTGTTGCGTTAAATACAAAAAGGCCATCGACGCCCTTCTCGACACCGACGAGCAAACCGCCGTAGTGATGCATACAACCGGCGACAAGGGCGACAAATTCAAAGAATACAAGATGGACCGCGACACCGAGCGCAAACTCCTCGACAAATTTCGCGACCCGATGTCCCCTCTCAAATTTGTAATTGTAACAAGCAAACTTCTTACCGGCTTTGATGCGCCGATACTTCAATGTATGTATCTCGACAAGCCGATGAAAAACCACACCCTTCTGCAAGCCATTTGCCGCACCAACCGCAAATACAACGAAAACAAGAAATGCGGTTTGATTGTGGATTTTGTAGGCGTGTTTGAAGACGTTGCCAAGAGCCTTGCCTTTGATGAGGAGAGTGTAAAAACCATCATCAAAAATATGGAAGAAATCAAATCTCTAATTCCAAAATTCATGCAGGAATGTCTCGATTTCTTCCCCGGAGTCGATCGCACCATAGGCGGCTGGGAGGGCTTGTCGGCGGCTCAGCAATGCTTAAAAGACGACGCTGTAAAAAACAACTTTGCGCAGCATTTTGCACGGCTTGCAAAGGCTTGGGAAATCATTATGCCCGACGATTTTCTCACGACTTACACCAACGACTACACATGGATGGCGCAAGTATTTCAGAGTGTGCGTCCCGTAAGCGGAGGCAATTTGATATGGAAGGTACTCGGCGCAAAAACCATCGAAATCATCCACAACAACATTGACACTATCGACATAGGCACACCGCTCGAAGATTTGGTAATAGATGCCGACATCATAGATTCGGTATTGGAAGACGAGAAGAAACGCGAAAAAAAGATTGTTGAAGTAGAAAAGATGTTGAAAATGCGTCTTGGACTTCACAAAGGCGATCCAAAATTCAAGAAGTTTGCCGAAAAACTTGACGAACTTCGCGAACGTATGATTCAGAGCCTCATTTCAAGCATCGACTTTTTGAAACAATTGTTGCAAATGGCCAAAGACCTTCTTGAAGAGGAACAGAAAATGAAACAGCCTGTTGACAAGCGAGCACAAGCCAAAGCCGCGCTCACGGAACTCTTTGAAAGCGTAAAGTCGGAGGAAACGCCAATCATAGTAGAAAAGGTGGTCAACGACATCGACAACGAAGTTGTCAACATCATCCGCCAATTCACCGACGCCTTCCAAAGCGTAACCGCCCGCCGCGAAATCAAGAAAAAACTTCGTTCAATCCTCTGGATCAAATACCAAATCAAAGACAACGACGTCTTTGAAAAGGCGTACAATTATATTGAGATGTATTATTAGTGCCCTATAATTTGCATTTTTGAAGCTCGGCAATATCATGCAATGCCCATCGAACCTCATGCAGAATATCATCGGCAGATATGCCTGCGGGGACAGAACCTTCAAACAATTCACGACCATGAATAATGTTCTGTTTTGCAGCCCTGACAAAAACCCCTGCATGAGATTTTGTATGGGAATCTCGTGGCTCTACCTCCACATCTACATTAAGTTTGTCTTCATTGAATAAAATGTCAATATTTCTAACTTCACCAACATTCATTAAAGCACGATTATATGATGTGCCGTTATCACACTGAAAATCAAAATGTTTTGACACAAATTCGCGGACGTCGCTTTCGTATGTGTCAATGGCAGGTCGGTTGACGGACAAGTAAGTCTCTTTCGGAGCCAATGCAAACGCCGTTATCAAAAGTTTCCCGTCAAATATCCATTCGTTCCTAATTATACGGGCTATTTTTTCTTCCGAAGATACTGTGCTTTTCATTTGTCAAGATTGCGCATTAACGATAAAAAACTTTCTGCCGTAAAATTTATATGACTTTTACCGAAACGTTTTCCTCCGATTAAAGCATAATATGAATATTCGTTGTTACCCAAACTGATGCTTGCACGGTTTTTCTTCGATTGCAAACATATAGTCGCGTTAACATCGGGAGCAATCAACCAATTTTGCCAATCTGCACCCTCCGAAATCAAAAGCACACTTTTGACATTAGCCAAAACATCCTTAGAAATCGGCAACGCCCCTCTGCCGTCCCAATCTTCCTTCAATTGGCTCAGTTCGTCGATGCGGGCGAAGGCTTTGGAGAGATATGGCTCGGAAATTTCGACAAGAAGCCTCTGCGCCACAGATTTTTTGACCTCCGGCGTTATCCTAATCCTGTGCAGATAACCCATAACATCGGCGTATGAGTTAGTCCTGAATGCCACAGCGGGTTCTGATGCCATATTTGTGTTGTTATCTTCCATATCAGACGGCTTTTGTTGATTACTGCAAAGATAAGTCTTTTATATGAAATCGCAAAACAATTTTTACTACAAAATATAATCGGCGACCTCTAACCGAACCACCTCAATTTCAGCAGTTGCCACAGCGACTTGACTACCTGTGCGGTCTTGAAAATCTGTTTTTCACGTGGCAATGCGCCCTGCATTATCGTCTTGCCGCCGAGGTGTGTGACATTGGCTGTTGGACATATCCCCGAGCGGTAATTGCGCCTTTTGCAATAATCGTACAATATCATCTCCTCGGCGTACAGGAACGTGACCGGCACAAAGGCAAAATCCTCCTTCTGCATATAACTTCGTCCAAACGCCACGCACGAGCCGTGCAAAACGCAGTCGGTGATGCCATTGAGGTCAACATCCTCCCGCTGGAACGAATTGCTATTGGCTGTGTAGCCTTCGAGGATGCTTTTTTCCATGATGTGGAGTTTTAGCATCAATAGCCGCAATGTGTCCATAACCAGCCACTTGAATATCCTGAACGTGGAAAATTGCTGCCTTAACAGCGGATTCTGATGCCTGCCCTCGGGCGTGATGACGTCAGGTCCGCAGACATCGAGATTATTGTCCTGCATATAAGATGCAATGATGTCGGCAAATTGAGGCTGGGTGATAATGACGTCATTATTCATCACCACCACGCAATCTGCATCAAAATGCTCCTTCACGTACTTGTAGCCGGAATTGTTGCCCTTGGCGAATCCAAGGTTCTGGTCATTGATGACGACGAACACATTTTTGCAATCGGCAAAACGTCGCCGCACCTCCTCGCCGCTGCCGTCGCCCGAGCCGTTGTCAACGACCACTATCGGGCTGTCGGGCGCAGATTCCAGAAGGTGATTGAGGCACGACAATGTTACCTCCAATGTCCTGTAATGCAATATCACGAAGGCTGTGAGCATGTCAACGAGTGTTAGTGACAAATTTCCAATGCCCCGAGCCAACGGTCTTGAGCCTGCCGTCGGGCAGCACCACGTCGGCGGTCATGTTTGGCGGGATGTCAACGACGAGACGTTGGGCGGAATTTTTGTCGTAGCTGACCTCTACAACAATCTCGCCCCTCGGCGTCGGGTGCTTGATGTACGCATATCCAAGGCTGCCTGTCTGCGGCGCAATCCTCACCCGCGCAAAACCGGGTTTGGTAGGCTCGATGCCCATAAGTTTGCGGCTGATGATGTTGGCGGGCGCAGCACCCCAGGCGTGGTTCCAATCCTGATTGTTTTTGATGGAATCGTTCCAACTCTCGGTGGTCATCGTGCAACCGCGCCTTATCATCTGATACCAGGAGCGGCGCGAAGTGTCGGTGAGCAACTTGATGGCGTAATCGGCGTCGCCGGCGGCATACACCGCGTCAAGCAGGAATTGAGCTCCATATGGAGAACAGCCCATACCGCCTTTTTTTATTTTTTTCATCAATGCAATGTGGCACGAATCGTCGGGCAATCCTAACGCAAGAGCCATCATGTTGGCGTGCAGTGACGAATGTCGGGAACCAATGCCGTCAATGTAGAGGCTGTCGGAATTGAGCATCTTGATATTGATGGAGTCACGAGCTTCCTGTGCATAATTTTGGAAGCAGGTGGCGTCGTAATTGTTGCCAAGGTCTGAGGCAATCTCCGCAAATACAGACAATCCCTTGTAAAAGAAAGCATTGACTGCCGTATTGCAACCCTTTTTCTGATAAAAGTTTTGCTCCGAGGGCGGCCAGTCGATGATGTCGCGGATGTATGATGAATGTGTATTGATGTGCGACAATAGGTGTCCGTCCTTGATGTCGGTGCCCGAGTGCAGGAGGTGGTCAGCGTCGTCGCGAAAATTCCACAACGTCCTCATCTTCAAGTCTTCATAATGTTTTTGGAGGAAAGAGATGTCGCCCGTGTAGAGATAATCGTTATAGGCAATCAATGCCGTCTGCAAAATCCATTCGGTGGGCCATGTGGAGTGGTACATCAGGCGTTCGAGCGAATTGCGGGCTATGGAATACTGCTCGCTGACGGCATAATACGAAAGTTGATTGATGTAAGTATCAGCCTCGTAGGTGATGCGCTCCCTGTCGCCGTCCACGAAAGTGCCTGCAAACGAGGTGGCTTTCATCGTGTATTTGCAAAGCTCCCAAATCTGGTTGAGCAGGGTGTCGTCGCTACGAAAATCGGCGGCATCGTCGTCAAAGGGATACGTCACAACATTGCGGGTGACATTGCTATACACCAAACGGTGATTGTAATTGTCAATCTGAACATAACGGAACGGCAAAACCTCGCCGATGTAATTTGGCATCAGCACCGGCACTGCACCGTTGTTGACGTTTGGATCGGTATTGGCGGGATTGGTCTCAATAACAATACCGTATTTGGAATAGCCCTTGTCGAGCACAATGGGATATTTTCGATAACGCACTGTGCCGTACGGCTTTTGATTGATGTATCCGCTTGTATCGAGGTCTTCGCCAAGGTGCACAGTCACGGTATCGCACCCAACGAGCGAATTGAGTTTCACGGTCAATTGTCCAAATGCGTCCTTGCCAAAGTCAATCATTGTCGTAGTGCCTTTCATTCTGATGGTTGCGGGCTGTTGCGGACGTTTTTCGATGGGCAGCATCGATGTGTAGTCGTCGAGTTCGGTGGCGGTCATAAAACCTTTAGGCTTGGAGTATTCGCTCTTGCGCCCCTTGCCGTCAATTATCATCACCTTCCAATAATACAATGTGGACGGCTTGAGCTGGTCGCCACCGTACAATACAGCCACCGACGACGAATCCGACACAAGCCCCGAATCCCAGATGTCGCCCTTGTCATCGTCTATCAATTCAAGCGACGACGACACGAGGATGCGGTATTTTTGCTGGATGGTATTGGATTTGGTGCTGAAAATCTTCCACGAAAACCTCGGCTTGCGGCTGCGTATCTCAGCCACTTGCAATTGCAACGAATCATTGGCTACATATTCCTCCAATGACATGTTGGTCCTGACTCCACGCTCAAAGACCACGTCGGTCTCACGAATCATATCAACGGCGAGGTCATAGACATAATAATTATTTCCGCAACTGACATTAGCCACGGAAAGCATAAAAATAATTATAGACAATATGCACGTTTTCACAGTCCTGCTATTTGGTGTTGGAATTGCTTTTAACGTAAAAGCCTTGCAAAGTTAAACTATTTTTCTTAAATGGACGCCTTATTTTCTTTTGTATGAAAAAAAATATCTACATTTGCGGTGCAACAACATTTTGTTACAAAAATGGAGACGCTATGGTATGACGTCTCGACAACCAAAACACAATATTATGAAAAAAATCCTACTAATCCTCATCGCCGCGCTGACGGCATTGACAGCTACGGCACAGACTACAGCCAAGGAGATTCTTACAAAAATCTCACAGTCAAAAGACTGCCCCTTCTCCAAAGAGGTATTCGACAACATCAATTGGGACAAGGGCAACAATCCCGACAACAGATTCCGGTTTCAGGGCACAAATAACGACACAGAGTATGCCTTGGGCTGGTTCAATAACAACAAAGGCGGACAGACGGCAATGCTCATCAAGACAACAATCGACATAAATTTTGAGACTGTGACCTTTAGCATCAAATGCGCAATGACAAGCTGGCTCTACCAAGGCGGCAAGGCGAAACTCATTCCAAACAGCGACGTAATCGCAATGCCAAAACTGGAAGACTTCTACACCAACACCGCCGACTTTCCTAAAAAACTATACGACGCATTGACGGATGCCGTATCTAACAACAGTCTCTACGGCATCAACAATGACGGCGACTTCACCGTGACATTCATTCCCACATTCAATTTTGATGACGAGCTGGCGCAAGGAGTCGACAACGTCAAAAATATGCCAGAACTACAATACACCTGCACCAGCACGAAATTGATCCCCAAAGACGGCAACAAGATCTACGACCTCGACCTCAACCATTTCGGAGTTGAAAACTACACCCTCAAGAACCCCGAAAACATAATAATGGAAATCTGGAAAAAATACTTTGAGTTCGACCCGTTCGGGCTGGAGATTCCTGCGAAGGAATACATAGAAACCTACCTCGGCGACGTAAGGCTCGACAGCCGCACGGTAGCCACATACGGAATAGTTCAGACATTGACATTAGCCTGCTATCCTTACAAAAAAGGAGGATGGTACGTAATTGAGTATATGGTAACTGACGAAGTTAATCAAGTGGCGGCGTACACCTACATCGACGGTCAGATGCAACCTACAGACATCCTTCCCCCGGTAGATGAAGAATCAGTCACCACAAGAGAACCCGAATGGATTACGTTGAACGTATTATACACCCTCAAGAATTTCACCGCCGACGGATATGAAACCGAGTACCTAAATATCAGCGACCATTCAGACCCCGACATCAAGTACTCCACCACAAACACCACCTACAAATGGGACGGTGAACAGTTTGTGAAACAAGACTCCGTAGAGAAGGTTTACAAATACGATTGATGCAATATAACCGCGTGTGCAGACGTTTTTAATCAAAACAAACGCAAAGACCACATGAGACCATTATACCTTTTTGTAATTGCAATACTAATGACCGCCGCCGCTTGCGAAAGTCCCGACGCCACCATCCCCGACCCTCAACCGTCGGCGTATTGGTGGAAGACCACGTGGAATCCCGACAGCACGGAACAGGATTTTATCAACAGACTGCAAATCAAGAAGATATACATGAGGTTTTTTGACGTAGCCCCCAATGGCAATTCCAAAGCGCCCAAGCCAATTGCCACCATCCAAATCCAACAGCCGATAGGAAACGATGTCAAGATAATCCCGACGGTCTTCATCACGGAAAGTTGCCTGAAATTAGACATTGAAAAACTACCCAAAATGTTGGCGTACAGGGTTTTGCAGATGTGCGAGACCAACGACATCAAGGGCGTTGACGAGATACAGATAGATTGCGATTGGAAGGAATCGTCGCAGGACAGATATTTCCAATTCCTCGCCGACCTCCGCAAAATCCTCAAGGACAAGGGAATACGCCTTTCAGCCACAATACGCCTTCATCAATTGAGGATGACGCCCCCGCCGGTGGATTATGGAGTATTGATGGCTTACAATACCGGCAATATCAGCACGCCGCCGCACCGCAACCCCGTGCTCTCGTCCAAAGACGCCGAGCCGTACCTCAAGTCGCTGAAAAACTACAAGTTGCCGATGTGCGTGGCGTATCCCAACTTTAGTTTTCAATTGCTGTACAGCGAGGGCGCACTACGCGCAATCCTCTACAACGAAGACACCGCCGATACAACCAAATACCGCCGCATCAGCGACAACGAATACGAATCCACGGCGTCGCGCCTTATCGTCAACAATCCCGAGCCGGGCAGCAACCTCACGCAAATCAAGCACGGCGACAAGTTGTTGGTTTACAAGGCGGAATACGATGACATCTCAACCATAAGACTAACCATCGACCAGCTGCGTCCCATAATGTCGGCGCAGTCGATAATATACGACATCAACTCACGAAACATAAACAATTTGACAAACGAACAATATGAAAAAATTCTGCATCATTAGCCTATTGCTGCTACTGCCGGCATTGGCAAAGCCGTGTTTTGACATTGGATACGGCAACAAGTATTGGAGCTACTTCATGCTCAGGGAATTTGGCGACAACTTCGAGCCCGACTTCCTGAAATTCTGGAACGACTACACCGGACAGAATCTCGACGACTACGACCTCACGCTGCTCACCGAAAATTCTGCAATCAACCTCGACGAATACAAGATCTACGCCGCCGCCAAAAAGAAGAACGATAGCGAAATGCTTGAGTATTTGAGGCTTAACAACCTTTACCGTCAGCGTCGCAACAATGATTACGACTTCTGTTCCAAACTCTATATAGAAGCCTACGGCGACGAATACGACCCGGAATGGAACGATTGGTACTACCCCACCAAAGAAGACCTCGACAAAGCCAAAGAAAACCTCGCCGAGGTAATCACCGCCGCCCGTGGCTACAAGGGCAGCAAGTACGCCGACCGCTATATCTTGCTGGCAATGAGGGCGTTGTTCCAGTCGGGACAGTTTGACGAGGTCATCAAATACTACTCCGAGAGCCTCTCGCGCATCCCCGCCGGCAGCGACTGCCTCCGCCTGATTGACGACCTCTACGCCGGTGCGCTCCTCCGCACGGGCAAGCAGGACGAGGCAATGGAAATCTACGCCAAAATCAACGACAATGTGAGCCTTTCGTGGTGTGTGGCTGGCAAATACGAGTACAAAACGTTGATGGACACCTACAATAAGAACCACAATTCAAAGACGATTCCGTGGATTATGATTCAGTTTATCGACAACATCGACTTTGAACTCGGACGCAAGGAGTTTTACAGCAAGGAAGATTCGCTCCAAAACATCGCCGTAAAGCGCGATGCCGCCAATTTCATCGCGCAAGCCAACAAAATCGCCGACAGCAAGGCTACCGACAACCCCGCATTATGGAAGAGTGCCGCCGCATATTGCAACTTCCGCCTCGGCAATTACAACGACGCCAAGAAACAGGCGGACGCAGCAATGTCGATGGCTGGCAGCGCAAGCGTCAAGGAAAACGCACGGATGACCAGACTCCTCATCTACGCCGCCGAACCCAACTACACACCCGCCTACGCCAATATGATGCTCACCGAGCTCAAATGGCTGCGCTCAAAGGTGAAGGCTGACATCGTCAATTACATCGAAAACTACGAGACCGTGCTCGCAGCAGTCAAGGACAAGAAATTGAAGGCTGCACTCGGCGGACTCCACTACACAATCTGCAAGACCGACATCAACCAATACGCACAGAATTACGGCCTTGGCTGGTTTATGTCAATCGACAATCCCGGCACGCAGGACTACTCGTCGAGGTATTTCACCGGACTGAGCGAGCTCACAGCCGCCGAGACTGAGGATTTTTACAACAATTTCAACAACCGCGACGAACTCTCCAAATGGCTCTGGGGTCAGATAGAGCACAATCAGGACTACTTCAACGACCTCATCGGCACCAAATATCTCGCCGAGGGCAATTTCCAGAAGGCTGTCACATTCCTGCAAAAAGTGCCGATGAAATTCCTCAACGAGCAGGCGATAGCCAAGTACATGGTTTACAGGGATTACGCTAAGCCAAAATGGTTGGGACTACAGCTCGAAGGCAACGATGTCAACACTTGGTTTTATGACACGGAAGACGCCGTGCCCGCACTCACCAAGAATCCGAAATTGGAATTTTGCAAGGAGATGATTTCGCTCTTGGGACAGGCGTCGCAACCGCAGAAGGCTTACGACCTCGCCACACGCTATTATCAGGCGTCCGAAAAGGGCGATTGCTGGCATTTGACGCATTATCTCCACTCCAGCTACTTGCAAGCGCCCGTCACCTCGGCAGAGCTCGACTTCGTTCAGGAAGCCCGCAAGCACCTCGAAACCGCCGCCAAAGCCAACGACCCGAAGTTGAAGGAATTGGCGCTGTTTGCACTCGCCCAAACCTCCGAACCCGATTCTTACGAAAAGAGGGTTTACAATTACGAGACCGACAAGTACGAAACCATCATCGACCGCAACAGTCAGAATTTCAAGGATTACCAACGTCTCTACGAATTTGAGAAGGGACGCACACCCGCCGTTTTGGTTACGGAATGTGATTCGTATGACTACTTTGTACGGAACTACGCGAAGTAAAAGAACTCACAAAATGACAATAAAAAAAAGGGAATGCCTCGGCATTTCCTTTTTTTTGTATTTTATCAGCTTAGCCACCAGAACGCCGCGCCCACAAGCACCGCCAAGACCACTTTAACGCCCTTGACGATGAAAAAATCCTTCTTGCTCTCAGCGAAAAGTGGAATTGCGCCGTGTCCGTCCTGTACGATGCAATTGGCGAGCAACGCGCCAAGCGGCATCACGCCATTGCAATACAGCATTATAAAAACAACGTGCGGACCTGATTCGGGTATCAATCCAATGAGAATTGCCGCCAACATACAGAAAATATAAACGCTGCCGCCGCTAAACTGCTTGACCCACGTCTCGATGTCGCACACTTCATTTACTACAAAAACAACTATGAGCGCAAACGACGTCCACGACAATATTTTCAAAAAATGCTGTCCGATGACGTGATGCCAGATGTGGTCCTCAAGGAAATGCTCCGGCACACGCACTACCACGTACAACGCCACCGCCGCCACTATCAATGAAATCACGGACACGAAATTGAAGCCTTCTTCGTCGCCCTCCACTTCTCCACCGTGGTGATGATGTTCGCCAAGGAATCCGCAGAGTGTCAGCACGATAAATACGATGATTGAAACCAATAATATAAGCCTGTGCACCGATATATGGCGAAAATTTTCAACGATGTTGCCGTGCAGGCTCTGATGACGATGGTCGTGGGTATTGTGCAGCACAAAATGGGATTCTTGTCCGCACGGATTGGAACGTTTTGCAACAAAGATATTTGCAACATATCCCGCCACCATCGATAGCACAAACAATCCCGCAAAAATCATAAACGCCTTGTCGGGCATCTTTGAGAGCATCCAGAATGCCTCGTCGCCGGTAGTGGCTATCAGGTTGGCGAGCAATGCGCCAAATCCTATCACATTGTGGGTGTAAAGCGACACCGCAGTATATGTGCCGATGCAGCCTGGCACCACGCCAAGGATAGCCGCTATGAGTATCTGCAAGCCCGATTGACGCTGCATGAAACCGTGCACATGTCCCTTGGAGAACACGTTGAGGTATTCAAGCACCATTATCATAGACAACACAAAGAACGTGATGACCACAATCTGTCCCACCACGTCCGTCAAAAACTCATGTAGCATTTCCTATCTTGCTAAAAAATCTATTTTGGATTATTGCCAAAACCACTTTTTCTTCTTGGGCTGCGGCTCGGGCTCAGGCTCCGATTCGCCGCTGAGTTTGCGCCAGATGTTGCCCCAGCCGGGGAATCCTCCGAAATTTCTGTCGTCGATGAAGAGGTCGGCGTCTATCTTGCGCATAAAGTACCTGCGGTCGTCGGGCAACGGCTGCTTGGCCTCGTCGGGGCTGTCGGCATTAACGGCGTGAAGCCTTACGCCGGCGTCCTCGAGATACTTGACGGCATTGTCAAGGAGTTCGCCAGTGCGGCAGGTCCACAATATGATCTTGTGCATCTTGGAGAGTTTTTTGAGCGTCTCCAATGCAAACGGCTTTTGCTTACCAATCTCAGGATAAGCGTCTTCAACGATGGTTCCGTCGAAATCTACTGCTATTTTGAGCATCTTATTATTAAGGTGTGTTAGTTAATTCTTGTTGGGGTCAATGAGTTCCGAGCGCATAGTCTTGATGCGGTCGCACATGTCACTGTACATCTGGGCGTCGATGTTGTTGCCGGGAACCTTGTCGTAAATCTTCTTTATGTTGTTGAGTTTCACGATGATAGTCTTGATGTCGTAATTGTAATAAAAAGCCGAACTCTCTATCATCACTTCATAAAGATAATTGATAAGGCTCAGGAGACCCTCGCGCTGGTTCATGATCTGCTCGCGGGTGGTCTTGAGGTCGTTGGAGGCAACTGTGAGGTACTGGCTCTCCACCCATCCGCCGTAGATGACAAAGGGCAGGATGTTGTTTTTCTCATTGTCATTGAGATAATTACAAGCCTTCCAATACGATTCGGCGGCGATGTTGCTGAGCGAATCAGCGGAATTGACATTGCTCTCCATACGCTCCACGTAGCGGAAATTGAAACCCTCGGATATGTCGAGCTTGTCGGCGAGCTTGAAGGCGCAATTGAAATAGCCCATCACTTCCTGCTGCCTTTTGTAAAGCGAACAGTACGCAATGTCGGCGGAATACGCGCCCAATACCATCGCCTGCTTGGTCTCCTTGGTGTACTTGTCCATATTTTCAAGCGGGATGAGGAGGTCATTGTTGTAAGTGATGTCCTCATTCACAAGATACTTAAACAAATCCACCGGCAACGGAATGCCGTATTTGGTATAGACTACATTGGTGACATCAGAAGCCACCTGCGAGTCGCTGTCTGACACGGATTTCACACGGTTTTTCTTGCCATCGCCGCTACAGCCCTCAAGCCCAGCCAACAGCAATGCCGCGCAGAAGAATATTATAGTACGTTTCATTATCATTCTGACAATATAAATTTTAAATGTTAGATTCGGTTTGCAAAGGTACATAAAAAAAAGAATTTTGTATGTTAAAATCCCTCAAAAAAATTTTTGCAACTGGCATAAAATTATTGTGGGTGACAATTTTTTGTCGTAATTTTGCAAAAACCAAACAACACATATAAGATATGAAGAACAATTTGCTCACAATTTTGGCGTTGACAGCCACTCTTGCCGCCAACGCCCAGACCGTCAAAAGCCCCGACGGACGGCTTGCGGTCAATCTCAAATGCGAAAATTCGCGCATCTCCTACTCGGCGACTTACGACGGCAAGACCGTCCTGGAATCATCTCCATTGGGACTTTTCACCGATGTTGCCGACTTTACGCAAGGTCTTGGCGTAGATGGTTTTAAGACCGACACATTAAAGTTTTCCTACAACTGCCGCACACTCAAGCGCAGCAGCGTGGACGTCAAGGCTACACACACCGTATGGAGCATCAATAGGAACGGAGTGCCAGCCTTCGACCTCGTTTTTATGGTCAAGGACAATGACATCGCCTTCCGCTACGAGATGCGCCGTCAGCCCGCAAAAGTAAAGGGCGACTCCACATTCTGCGCCATCGTCAAGGACGACAATACGCATTTCAACATGCCCGACGGCACCACGACCTTCCTCTCCGCGCAGATGAAAGGCGGCACGGGCTGGTCGAGGACAGCACCAAGTTATGAACACCCCTACTTCACCGACCGTCCCACTGGCGACAATGCCGGCGGCGCGGGATTCGTGTTCCCATGCCTCTTCAAGACTCCCAACGGCTGGGTTATGATTTCGGAGACAGGCGTCACCTCGGCATACTGTGCCTCTCACCTCGATTGCGAGAACGGCAACAACTACAAGATAGCCAATCCGTTGGAGGCTGATTACAATTACAACGGCACATCTGCTCCGGGAATTCCGCTGCCGGGCTGCACTCCGTGGCGCACCATCACCATCGGCACTGACCTCGCCCCGATTGCCGAAACCACAATTCCGTGGGACTTCGTAACACCGCTCTACGAGCCGTCCAAACCGTACGACTACGGCGCAGGCACATGGAGCTGGATCATCGGCATGGACGAATCTGTCAATTACAAGGTGCAGCGCGAATACATCGACTTCACCGCCAAGATGGGTTTCGCGTCGGTGTTGGTTGACAATTGGTGGGATCAGCAGATAGGCCGCGACTCCATCGAAATGCTCTCCAAATACGCTCTCAGCAAGGGAGTTAGCCTGATGCTTTGGTACAACAGCAATGGCTATTGGAACGACGCGCCGCAGACTCCGCGCAATATTATGAACAACCTCATCGCCCGCCGCCGCGAGATGGCTTGGATGAAGTCAATTGGCATCCGTGGCATCAAGGTGGATTTCATGGGTTCAGACAAGCAGCAGACCATGCAGCTCTACGAAGACATCCTCGCCGACGCCAACGATTTTGGTCTTGAAGTCATCTTCCACGGCGCAACCCTGCCTCGCGGCTGGGAAAGGATGTACCCCAATTTCATCGGCAACGAGGCTGTTCTTGCAAGCGAGAATCTCCATTTTGGCGATGCATTCTGCCGTCAGGAAAGCTACAACGCAACACTTCATCCATTGATACGCAATTCCGTGGCTTCCATGGATTATGGTGGTGTTACCTTCAATGATTACTTCAATACCACCAACGACACCACAATGTGGGGCGGACACAGAGTTACGTCCGACGTTTTCCAGATGGCAGTTGCGGTATTGTTCCAATGCCCGCTCAATCACCTCGCCCTCTATCCGAGCGTCACCAAGGACAACGAGCCGTGGAAACTTGATTTCGTTAAAAACGTGCCCACCCTCTGGGACGACATCAAACTGATTGACGCCTACCCGGGCAAATACCTCATCCTCGCCCGCCGTCACGTCCACACATGGTACATTGTTGCCATCAATGCCCAAAAAGAGCCCCTCAAGCGTACCCTCTCGCTCCAGATGCTCAAATGCGGCATCACGATGTACAGCGACGACGCCAACCTCAAAGGCTCTATGAAAGAATTGAAGGTTTCCAAAAAAGGAACATACGATATCAATGTACCCAAGGACGGCGCAGTGATATTTGTGGGAAAGGAATAATTTTTTTATTATTGATTAATTTAAATAACCCCACACATCCTCGACAAAGGACAGTGGGGTTATTTTATTTAATTTAATAATTTGTCAACCTCTGCAATAAATGCCTCAGCCTTGGGATAAAGTTCGTTGACTTCCTCCTCTGTCGCATAGACAAACTCATCATAATCACTGTGTTGCCTACTGTCAAAAAGATTGGAAAAAGCACGACCGCTTTCTTTTGTAATCAGTCCTTTGGAAACAAAATGCAAACCAAGCATTGTTTTAACACCTGCATGCGTTCCCGCCGGAATATGATTCTTTATCAGCAAAGCCGCAGCAGCGTAATAACAAGCATAATACAAACGATTTACCGCTGTGTTATAATAACCTTGGTCTCTCAAAAAGGGAATTTCTGATAATGTTTCGTGTGCACGTTGCATACGATACTTTACCAAGTCCTCATAATTTCCTTCCGTAATTTCTGTCTTCATAATACAATTCCCTCATTTTTTATATTATACTGAAACGGGGTCACAAACGGGCGGTTTTCCCATTCGTTCTTTGTCATTATCAACGTGCTGATGACGATACCTGTATCGAGTTCAATATCGTACAACGGCGACATTATCTGCTCTTTCTCACTGTAAGTCAATCGATTATCTTTATCAACAAGCATCAAAAGGTCAATATCGGAGTCAATGCGCGCATCGCCACGAGCCTCCGAGCCATACAAAATCGTCACGACCTTTGGACGCATCTTGTCAACTTCTGCTTTTATTCTATCAACAACCTTAGAGCGTTTCATAACAAAAAGTTTTTGCAAATATAATAATATTTTTTTGAGCAACAATTATTTTTGACAACAAAAAAACGCTTGATTCATCATTGAACCAAGCGTTCTGCTCTCCAACCTGGACTTGAACCAGGGACCCTCTGATTAACAGTCAGATGCTCTAACCAACTGAGCTATTGGAGAATCAAAAAAATATGACAATATGTAAAGGAGCTCTCCAACCTGGACTTGAACCAGGGACCCTCTGATTAACAGTCAGATGCTCTAACCAACTGAGCTATTGGAGATCGTTTTTTTTGTTTTTGCGCTGCAAAGTTATGTTGTTTTTTTCAAATAAAAAAATTATTTTTGAAAAATTTTTCACCGAAACGTAACTTTTTTTAAAACATTCTAACAATGAACAAGTTAGCAATAGTCGGAAGTTTGGCTTTCGACGCAATTGAGACGCCGTCGGGCAAAACTGACAAAATAATCGGCGGCGCATCGCCCTACATCGCCCTCGCTTCGTCGTATTTCGGAGTGAAACCGCAGATCATTTCTGTCGTTGGCGGCGATTTTCCGAAGGCGTACTTCCACCTCCTGGACGGCAAGGGCATCGACACTACAGGAGTGGAGGTCAAGGCGGACGGCAAGACAATGTTTTGGTCGGGAGTCTATAACAAGGACATGAACCAGCGCACCACGCTCGTCACCGAACTCAACGTTTTCGCCGACTTCACGCCCAACGTCCCCGAATCGTACAAGAACCCCGACGTGCTTATGCTCGGCAACATCACGCCGTCAATACAGCAGGCGGTCATCCGCGAGATTGGCGCACGTCCCAAGCTCATCGTCATGGACACGATGAACTATTGGATGAACACCACGCCCGACGACCTCGACGCCACCATCCGCATGGTGGACGTGCTCACCATCAACGACGAGGAGGCGCGACAGCTCTCCGGCGAATACGCGCTCGTGAAGGCCGCCCGCAAAATCCTCGCAATGGGACTCCAATACCTTATTATAAAGAAGGGCGACAATGGCGCATTGCTCTTCGGAAAAGACGGGCAAATATTCTTTGCGCCCGCGCTGCCATTGGAGACCGTTGCCGACCCCACAGGCGCGGGCGACAGTTTTGCTGGCGGATTCTGCGGCTATATGGCGGCAAAAGGCAGCACCGACTTC
>JAEEGK010007846.1_pt1 | contig 25405 bp, 15 predicted proteins | sample 8958771 | NCBI WGS metagenome assembly JAEEGK01 (sample SAMN16246547, study PRJNA631951) | gut metagenome | biome: gut microbiome; feature: rumen; material: SC-attached | host: Bos | place: Iran: Karaj | collected 2018-10
GATCGTTTGCAGGCCATGCTGGACCGAGAGCCGTGGTATTTGAAGATTGGACGGTGGTTCCGCCATCGTGTCTATCGTCGTCTTCGTGGAAAGCACAGACGGCCAAGTGCCTAAACAACATAGTTGTTTAGGCACGCTTATGGCTCATGGCTTATAGCTGGCGAGACTAATTGAAATACCAGTTCTGGCCCTTTGATGAAGACGTATTACGTTTGCTGACCTGCGGTGGCGGAGGCGGCAGATTCCGTTTGGACTTCTTTTTGTCCTGCGGTGCTTCATGGGAGGAGAAGGATGTCTTGAAGGAGACATTCCGATCGCCGCCGAACTTCTTCTTCGAGCCGCTATCTTGGAATTTATCTCCCCATTTGCCTTTGCGCGGAGCATGGGTATCGCTTTCGCGAAGATTGACCTTCCCGTCGCGGGCATAGCGCGGACGATCGTCATCGAAACGGCGCTTTGGTCGTTCATCGTCATCAAATCTACGTTTCGGACGATCGTCATCGAAACGGCGCTTCGGGCGGTCGTCATCATCAAATCTGCGTTTTGGCCGTTCATCATCAAAACGGCGCTTTGGACGATCGTCGTCAAAACGGTGCTTCGGGCGTTCATCAGCATAGCGTGGACGTTCGTCATCGCGGCGACGTGCAGGCCGTTCGTCATCATCGAAACGGCGCTTCGGCCGTTCGTCATCATCGAAACGGCGCTTCGGCCGTTCATCACGTGATACGCGTTCCGTTTTTTCCTCTCGGTCGATGGAATCCATGTTTTCCGCTACCGGACGGTTGTCTGCAACCTCTTGGCGAGCAACATCTTCATGATGTTCAGAACGAACGTTGTTTTCCTGGTCAGCGACTGGTTCCTCATGCATGTTGGGAGCGTTTTCCGCATATGACGGACGGTCGAGATTGCCGGGCTTCTGGCGGACAGGGGCTTCGTTTTCGCCTAAATCCTCTTCCTTGGCCCATGCATCGTATTCGCGGCGGCCACGGCGTTCACCATGGTCACGACGGCTTCCACGCTCGTCTCTGTCCTCACGATCATCGCGGTCACCACGACGACGACGGCGGCCACCACGTTCTTCATGGTCGTCATCGCGTCCGCCATCGCGCCGTTCACGGTTTTTACGGTCGCTGCGGTCAAGAATTCGCTGTAGTTTCTGACCTTTCGGACCAATGTCCTCCGGACCTTGGTCACCGCAAGTTTCAAGCTGATGCGCAAGCAGTTTGGCGATGATGACCATCAGATCCTGATTGACGGAAAGCGTCTCCACTTGGTTCAGGATGTTCATGTCCAGCTTGTAGTCATGGACGTCGTGGAAGATCTTCTTGAGACGCTGTTCCGTGACTTGCGTACGGGTGGGGACCAGCCTGTTCTGCATCTGAGCGCCGACGTTCCGTCTGATGGCGTCCAACTGACGCATTTCACGCGGCGTCACAAGCGTGATAGCCGTTCCAGCCTTCCCTGCGCGGCCTGTACGGCCGATGCGGTGGACGTAGCCACGGGAGTCGAAAGGCAGGTGGTAATTGAAAACGTGGGAGACATCATCGACATCAAGGCCGCGGGCTGCAACGTCTGTGGCGACGAGAATATCGATTTCGCCACGGCGGAATGCAGCCATAACGCGAGAACGTTGTGCTTGCTCCATATCGCCGTGGAGGCAGTTGACATTGTATCCTCTGGCGGACAGAAGGATATTCAACGAATCCGTTTCTTCCTTCGTGCGGCAGAAGATCATGCCTTTCGTGACGTTTTCCGCATCGATCAAGCGGATGACAGCATCGGCTCGTTCATGATCTTCAATGACATAGAAAAGCTGTTCGATATCGTTGTTCGTGCTTTCCGTGATGGATGTGGTGATGTTCACGGGATCTTTGAGGATGTGTTCCGCAAGCTGGATGACGGGACGCGGCATCGTAGCAGAGAAAAGCATGGTCTGGTGTTCGCCATTGAAATGTTCGAAAATCTTCTTGACATCGTCAAGGAAGCCCATGTCCAGCATTTCATCTGCTTCATCGACGACGATGTGCTTGGGATTGACGTCATCGAAATGACCGGAATCAATCAAATCAAGAAGGCGTCCAGGCGTGGCGACTAGCGCGTTAATGCCTTTTGCGAGCATGGTTTCTTGACGGCTGTAGGACTGTCCGCCCGTGAAGGCCGCCGTATGGATGTTGGCGTAGCGTCCAAGCTTGAAGAGTTCGTTGGAAACCTGCGCGGCAAGCTCACGGGTCGGGACGAGAACGAGCAGATTGAGCCCAGGTTCGTTCATGATCTTTTGCATGGTGGGGAGGCCGAAGGCGGCGGTCTTGCCTGTTCCGGTGAGGGCCTGACCGATGACATCGCGGCCTTCCATGACGCTTGGGATGGCTTTTATTTGGATGGGAGTCGGTTCGCGGAAGCCTGCTTCGTTAAGGGCTTGCATGATTTCGGGGCAGAAGCCGAAGGAATCAAAGGTGATGACAGGCTCTTCTTGGTCTATTTCCGTGTTGTTTTCCTGCGGAACAGCGTCGTTTGACGTCTCAGTTGTTGCCGCTTCCTGCTGTTGCTCAGAAGATGCTTCGGCAGATGGATTTTCTGCCGTATCAGCAGTATTTGTCTCTGGTTGCTTTTCGGAATCTTTCGGGCTGATGGCGTCGTCAAACGACAGGATACCGTCATCCTGTAGGTCTTGTTGATTATTTTCTGTGTTCATGGTGTTCTCTCCTTCTGGGGTCGAGTTTGAATATATGGAATCATTTATAATATAAGGTATAAAGATGGAATATCAAGTATAAAACATGACAAAATATGACAAAACGGGTCTTGCGGTGAAATATTCATATAAAAAATGGTGGATTTTTTAGTTCTGGAAAGTTGTAACTTGGCGGAAAACGTAGTAGATTTATAATTTTAAGAAAAAAACGCTGTCACGCGCAACCATAGGAAATCGAATGTCATTACGTGCTTTCATCATAGGTTTAATCGGGGCCACATTCTTGTGTGGCTACGCTTTCTATAACGATATCGTCTTGCATCAGACCGTCATGGTGGGAACGCATTTCCCGTTGTCGGTCTATGGCAGTTTGATTGTGTTCCTGTTTCTTGTCAACCCGTTGCTGGGGGCACTGTCGCGCGGACGCAAAAACAAGAAAGGCTTCTTCCGGCCGTTTACTGGACGTGAGATGTGTTTGATTATGGCGTTAGTGCTGCCGGCTTGCTGTATGGCGACGAGTAGTTTCATGCGTCTGTTGCCGCGAGCGATGATGTTACCGCACCATTACGCGAAGACGATTACAAGCTGGAAACTCCTTCAACCAGACAAGAAAACCTACAAGCCTGTGACGGACTATCTTCCAAAGTTTATGTTGGCTGATCCGGAGGAAAAAGACGCTTTGACGACGATGATCCAGGGGGCGCGTACGGACAGTTCGAAGCGGATTTCATTTTCAGACGTTCCGTGGTCTGCATGGCGCAAACCGTTGAAATACTGGATTCCGTTGTTTATCATCATGTGGATTTCACTGACTGGTCTGGCGACGGTTTTCCATCGACAATGGGCGTCGAACGAACATCTACCATATCCTGTCGTACAAGTGGCGCAATCCGTCATGCCGGATTCGGAGGGGCGGACGAATCCGATCTTCCACAATAGATCCTTTTGGATTGCACTGTCGTTCGTGTTCATCATCCATCTGAACAACTACATCTGCCTGTATTTCCCTGACCAGCTAATTCCCGTGGTACGTGTTTTCGACTTCCGTGCGTTGCGTGAGACATTCCCGACGTTTGTGAAAGGTGGCGGCTACGGAACTCTGATGTGGATCCGTGTCTTCTTCGCTGTTATTGGACTTGCATACATGCTACCGACGGATGTCTGCTTGAGCGTGGGATTCAGCCCGTTTGTTTTCTTCTACATTTTTGGTTGTTTCATCAACTGGGGCTATCCTCTCCGTATGGGAACGCTGTATTCTCCGAGAACGGACTGGGGCATGGTTTTCGGCGCATACATCGGCTTCTTCTCCGTGTTAGTTTATACTGGACGGCATTATTATTGGCAAGTTTTGCGTCGTGCCGTTGGTCTGAAAGGAAGCATGGAAACGGAGAATGAAAGTGTCTGGGGCATGCGTGTGTTCATCGTCGGCATCCTCTGCTTCATCATCGGCGTCACGCGTGGCGGACTGGACTGGCAGCTTTCGACGATGCTGGCCATCATGATGGTCATTGCCTATCTGGTCATGGCGCGTATTCTCGCGGAAACCGGCATGTACCATCTGAATCCGAACCTGTATCCGGGCGTGATTCTGTTCGCGCTGTTCGGCGAGCAGGCTCTGGGGCCGACGACTCTGGCTTTGATTTTCTTCACGACGACGATGTTCTTCATGGATACGCGTGAAACGTTCATGCCGTTCATGATGAGCGCCATGAAGTTCTTGGACGGCACAGGGGAGACTGTTCGCCGGAAGCGGTATTTCCCGATGTTAGCGACGGTCATGGTGTGCGGTCTGGTGGCGGCCATCGTATTCACGTGGTATTTCTCCTATGACCGCGGAATCAACTGGTTGGATGGTTTCGGTACGAAGAATACGCCGCAGAACACGTTCAATAGTGTCGTGAAATCTCGTACGCAGTTGTTGGCGCAAGGCATTTTGGAGGATTCCGAGAAGGTTAAGAGTTGGAAACGTTTCGCTGTTGCGTCGCCGCAAAAGCCCTTCTGGATTGCGTTTGCGCTCTGCTGTGGCGGCGTACTGTTGCTTTCCACGATGCGTCTTCACATCCCGTGGTGGCCTGTACATCCGATTATATTCTGCGCATGGTCTGGTTTCGCCGGATATGTGTTAGCGTGGTCGTTTGTGATAGGCGGCGTATTAAAGATGATTGTGATGCGTTTCGGCGGTAGTAAATGCTACCAATTCCTGAAGCCGTTGTTCATCGGGCTGATCGCAGGCGATTTGATTGCTGGATTGATGGTGATTGTCGTCGGCGGTATTTATTATGCAGTCACAGGTGAACCGCCGAAGTCATATTACGTCTTGCCAGGCTGATATAGCAAATCGTCAGTTATAAAAAAACATGCGCGGCGCACCATTGTTAAAACGGTGCGCCGCGTTACTTTTTTAGTGCTGATGTTTTGCTGAATACAGTGCTTGTGCAAACATGTCTAGGTATTGCTCTGGCAATGTGATTCATTACTGAAACGGCTGATCTGGTGGCTGATTCAGCGGCTGGTCCACCGGTTGTTCCAATTGCCCTTCTAGTGCGGCTTGCTCCATTTGTTCCTCAGCTTCAGCCGCAGCAGCCATTTCCAGTTGTCTACGATATTCCGCCCGTCTAAGGGCGAGCAATTCTAGATAGGATAATGTGGTGTGTTCGCGTGCTCCTTGAATGAAAACTGCAATAATTCCAAAACTCCAGAATAATAGGCAGAAATTGAGTTGTTGCTTCAGTACCCATTCAAGGGTTGACTGAAGATAGTTAGAAGTCAATCCACCTACCAGACCGATGAGAAGATAGAAATATTCTGTTTTTCTCCATCGAAATGATTGGTAAATTGCATGAAACAAATAATAGAGATACCAGACGAGCAATGACGCCAATCCAAGCAGACCACATTCTGCGCCAACAAGCAAATATGTTGTTTCAACAATGCCCATGTATTCAGTCTTTTGTATAAAATTTGCATGGTTTAGATAGGGATTGAAATATGGATCCATTGCTACAATCCCCCATGTATTAATCCCGCAACCAAGCAATGGCTTGTCTTTGATGATGTTCATTGCTACTTCGGCAAACATTTTCCGTGTTTCTGCTGATGATTCAGGAGCCCTGGCAAAGCGGTTTACTATAGTCGGTAAGCTATAAAGAATGGCGAAAATACCCAGAAGACCTGTGGCGGTCAAGATGATAAAAGCTTTCGACGTGCTATGAAAAACGACTGTGAGGATAATAACAATGACGCATCCAAGGGGAAAACAGGCAATTGCACCCCGGGAATAGGTAAATAATGAAGAAAGAAAAGTGATAAGGAAGATAATGAAAAAAAGGACGATTTGGAGAATACTATCTTTTTTATTAATTACGCGCGCTAAAAAGATAGGCCCGATCAGATTCATGAACATCCCCATGGAATTTTGATGTGGAAAGATCCCATAGACCTGTGGAATTCCTATCAGATATTTCATTTCCAGTGAAATAAAGAAATTGATGATAATGAGGAATGAAAGTCCGTAAAGAAACGAATCAAAATCATGTGTTATATAGAAATAATTGGTTAATGATAGAAATAAGATGAGAAGAGTCATCATCTTGAAAAGTTCGTATCCAGAGTATAATTTATTGGGGGAGGAAAATATGGACAAAAAACACACAAAGAAATACAGAATATATAACATGATTCCAGGGAAACAGTATTTGACTGGCCATCGGCGGAGTAACATAGCTACGAGAAGAGCAATGGCCAATAAATGGAGAATGGAAATTTCAAAACCCAGTGCCGTCCCCTTATAATTTGGATTGGTCAAGAAGTTAATAGCCGTCGATTGATATTTCCAGAAGCAGATAGGCATGCAGAAGACACAGAACTTCATGCATTTAGAGCTAAACATAAGCACGAGCGTCAATGGTATGATGCCCAGCACAGATAAGATGAAGATAATATGCTTGAATTCCATTGAAGACGATGCAAAAAACAGTGATATTGGCAAGCACTTCTTGCAGAATAATCAGTTACTCTTAAAACTGTTGTACCAAAAGAAAGGTGTTATCAGCATATTGATGAAAGCCCCCGTTGGCATCAGCTTGCTGATATAGACATTCCAGACGGACAGGCTGTCTTTGGGAATATAGACAGTATCTCCTGGTTGGAGCGGGACATCCAACTTGCGGCCTTCGAATATCTTGTTTACATCCGCTTTGAAATATTGCGGATTATCCATGCCTCCGCGGATGATGATAGCGGTTCCATTGCTTTGATCTTTTAATCCTCCGCAATTTGAGACCGCTTGCAGGATGCCTAGATTTGGGTTCCACATCTGAAATTGGGGAGATGCGACTTCGCCTGTGATATTGACCATGTTTTCGGCACGGCTGGCAATGAAAATTCTATCGCCTTTGAAGACTTGGATATTGTGGTCAGGATCCTGTTGTTCGATGGCGAGAATGAAATCCACCGGGAGCTGTTCTCCATTACGGGTAATGGTCGAATGTGGAAAGTCCCAGCAATCCATTGTTTTGCCATTGATGTACCGTGTTGCCCCGCCGTCAGCCATGGCATACATGTCGAAAATACGTGTGTTTTTGGTTACAGGAAAGGACCCGCCGTGATTGACAGCCCCTGATATTGAGGCTGTTTGCGATTTCAAATTCAGTGGGATCAAAGAGACTTTGGGGTTGACAATATAATTGCTCAGGGCTTCTTCTATATGCTTGGTTGCTTCAGGGATGGACATTCCAGCGACCTTAAGCTTGTCGTCCACGAATGGCATCGAGATGAGCCCATCTGGTGTCACGGCAGTTGTCGTATGCATTTCCGGCTGGTTATAGACGCGGATTTCGAATTCATCTCCATAGTCTAGGGTATATTCTGGATAGGGCATCTTGTTGATTTCAGCCAATCTTTTACTTCTTTCTGCCAACTGTTCTGGTGTGTACATAGTGGATTCTAGCGTTTCTGTGGACGCTTCCGGTAGGCTGTAGTAAGGGTCGTCAAAATCATAGAATGTATTGCAAGAAGTCATGACTAGGGATGTGACTAGAATGACTGCCAAAGTTATTATCTTTTTCATGTCTATATCTCCTTATAATATTAAAAAAATGTATGGCATGTTCCGATTACGGTTCGGTAAAGATACCAGTGATAATGGTTTCCTCAGTGGTCTTGTTGTCACGGAGGAGTTTCAGGAAGCTTCTGGGCGAACGTTTCTTACCGACACTGAAAATACAGCATTGCGTGAGTGTGATAACCTGTTTGAACAGGAGTTCCTTCCCCGTGAAAGGATTCTTACGCCTGAAGATGATTTTATCGTAATGCTTCAGAAGCGTGTCCATATCCATTTTTAGAATATCTTGTTCATTAGGGGAAATGAAACTGATATTGCCGAGTCTGAAGACGCCTGTGTCACCATTTTTCTCAACACCCAAGAGTTCCTCTGAGATGGGGTCTTCGGAGGCGGATTCTGCATCATCTTTGTTGCCTTCCGTATCCGAATTTGTGGCGAAAGGTTCTAGATTAAGGATGAAGATCCGTGTGCCGTTCATGGCGAATTGTAAAAGAAGTTGTTCCAACAGAAGGGCTGTGGAATAACTGCCTTGTAGTGCTCCGAAGAAGAGATATCGTCTGTCTTCAATGATTTGGTTTAGTACATAGAAGACGTTGTGCGCAGCTTCTTGGAGAGCTGCCGGTTCAAGCTTCTTCAGTTGGGATTCCGAAAGGCTGAAAACTTCAATTTCAGCCATGTCGTGGAGTTCCGTAGCGGTGCTGATGCAACCGAATTGGGCAGCGACTAGGATGATGATAATAGCCATGAAACTCGCAACAAGTCCACCTGCGAAAAGGGCGACCAGATATTGCTTGGTTTGAAGCCCATTGATTTGATAGGAGCCTGAGGGGGGGATAAAAGGCTGCAGATCACTTTTGCTCTGTTGGATAAGCATGTCGATATCGGCTTTCTTTTTATCCAAGTCTTCGATTTGGCTGCTCTTGTTAGCGCGTTGATCTTTGAGTTTTGTTACTTTCTGATTCAAATCGCGGATTTCCGTGATTTTTTCTTGTAATTCTTTCTGTTGTGCTTGCGCTGCATCAATCAACTGTTGTACCGTCTCAATCTGCGCCTGAACATCAAGGCTATTGGAATCCATTGTCAGGACATCTTCTTCTGCGATATCCCCCAGTACCTTTTCAAGAAGAGATTGCCTTCCTTCCAGTTCTTTTTCCGCAAGCCTTGCATCTGGATGATCTGGGCTATATCTTTCCAGTTGTTTATTTCTGTTAAGTAGCGCCTCATCTCTTTGTTTGATAAGATCCATGAAATACTTGTAGTTTGCCTTGATAAGTGCTTGTTTTTGCGGATTGAGCTCTTTCCCTTGTGATTTGATTTTTTCGAGTTCAAGTTGTTTTTTCAAGCGGACTTTTTGCTGAATGTATCCAGCTTGTTCTTCCTCAAGTCTTGCCGCACGTTTTTGTAGCTTGTCCAGTTCTTGCTCAAGAGATGAGGGATAAGATTGGATAAGTTTGTTTATTTTTTCTTCGGTATCGTTCTTTTCATTTTCGGCTTGTTGTCTGTTCTTAGCCAATTGTTTTTGCCTTTCCGTCAACTCATTTTTTCTATGTTTATCATATTCCTTACTTGCTGCATCCATGTACGCTTTAAGTAATTTTGCAAGTTCTTCCTCGTCATCCCATGTAACGGTCAATGTCAGGGTGTTGTCGGCTTTGCGGTCCAGGCTGGCTTCAAGTGCTCTGCCCAAATAGCCATCTTTGTCGGCGGTAATTTGCGCCAGTTCGCCTGCATTTTTCTTTACTATTGGGGTTGAAATGATCTGATAAACATTTGCGATAGACAGTGGGGGGTGTTCGTATGTTTTAGCTCTAGAAGGACTATAAATAAGATTGGCGGAACCTCTATATCTGAAGAAGTTCTTCTGCCCTTGTCTATACAATAGAATTAGGACGAGTGCGGCGACTACTACTGCAATGAAGAGAAGGAAGATGAAACTCCGTTGAAGAATCGAGAGAACAAGGCTCTTGTAAGCCAGCATCCTGCGGATTCTGACTTCTTCTTCGTTCATGGCATTGGGATCGAATGGTTGTGTCATGTTTGTAATACCAAGTATATGATATATTGTTTATTATTTTATGATGAAACGGTAAACTAAAGTTTGGTGGCGGGAGACGGAGGTTTGGCGGCAGAAGACGAAGGTTTAGAGGAGGAAGACGGAGGTTTTATGGCGGCGGAGGTAGATCTGATGGTGGAAGAAGTGGATTTTACATGATGCTTGCGATGCGCATTTTCCAGAAGAAAAACTGAGACTGTTAGGACGATAATGGCAATTCCTGCCATAAAATATGATACATAGTTTTTTAAAGAGAAGGAGTTTATATGATGTACATTAGTGAAATTTAAAGGCAGGAGCGCTTTTTTGAGCGTCAATTCGAGCTTTCCCTGTTCCATGAGTTCATTTTCGATTTTGTCGAGTTTTGCAAGCGTTGTCATGCGTTGCTTGTCAAGTGCTTCTTCCTGTGGCAAGAGGCTGCTGACTGCCATCATTTCCTTTTGTTTTTGATCTAGACGATATTGGACATCTTCAATGTACTTTTCGAGTTTCTCCATGGTTGTTTGGAGAGATTCTAGTTCTTCCACATGCTTCAAGATGACTGTATTTAAAGAAATTACATCATCTTCCATAAGATTCAAGTTTTCAAGTGTTTTGGTCAAGCGATCTTCTGTCAAACGGTACTTGGTCTGTGCTTCCTTGACCTTTTGTTCAGTCTCAGTCCCCAATGCCTTTTGGATTTCATAATTTTCCAATGCCTCGTTTCTTTTTTGGATGATATCCAAAATATCCGGATGTTGGGACACGATCTTGAGTTTTGCATAATCATATTTGTTCGGAATGTCTTTTTTCAGACTCGCTTGTTGGATTGTTGCCAATGAATACTGCTTTTGGGAATCTGAAAGTTCATTTCTCAAGCGAGTTTCATTCATCTTGAGCGTTTCAAGTGCCTGCTTCACACTTTCACTATGAACAGATTGGGCAAGTTTGGCGAGTTTTTCTTCAATAGCCTTATTTTTATGTTCGAATTCCGACTTCGCTTTATTCTTTTCCGTCATAGTTTCAAGCAGATATTTTGTTTGGAAATGGACATAGGCCGTGATAGCTGTCTGAATGTATCCATTGACCAGTTGCCGTGCTTGATCCGTATCATCCCATTTGACACTTACTTTCAGAAGGTTATTTGAGCTTAATGTAGAGTCATAGCTGATATCGAGAGCTTCTTTCAAATACTTTTGCTTGTCTTGAGGGATTGCCACCATATCACCGACTTGTTGCTTCACTGCGTCGTTTCGGATAATCTGCAAGATTTCGTGAATAGACAAGATGGGGATCATATCTGTGTGTCGTTCAGGGTGGTAGCTAAGGATTGACGACGCTTCCACGCGGTAGAAACGCTTCTGTTCCAATAGTATAAAGATACCAAAAAAGATTGCGGCGATAAGCGTCACAATGATCAACAAGAGGATGTACTGTTTCAGAACTCTTGGAAACTGGCTCTTGGTGGCCGCTTTTCCAGGGGTTCCTTTTACCTCTGTTAGGTTTATTGGTTTTGAATCAAGGGGTTGCATTATGGTTGAGTTTTGTCATGCCGCTCTGGCATGGTTATGTTCAGTTGAAGATATTCCAAAGGCGAACCAGTTCCTGTTTGTGTTCGTCCATACTCCCGAATGCCTGCGAGAGTGGTTGTCCGTTGTCTAGATTCCGCTGGGTACTGTACAATATCTCATGCAGGCATGTGAAAAGACGAACGGTTGCGTTTTTGAACAGCAACCGCAGGGGGCTGGCTGTTCTTGTCTTTACGAACCAACGCAGGGCGTTCACCATGGGAGAACGTCCAATGAAGGCCGAATGGCCGTATAGGCATTCCGCCATCTGCCGCGTCGTTTCGAGAACGGCAGCGGAGCGATCCGTGGTAAGCGCGACGAAGTTTCGGGCGGCATTTAGCCAGAGTTCAAGGTAGTCAGGCAGTTTTTCCAATGGATTCATCCGCTGGGTTCCTGGCAGGACCTTGAAGTCTCGGGCCGCTTGGTAAAACGGCGCGAGTTCTGTGAAAACACTGGTTGAATGCGCGTCATACTTGATGATTACCAGTCTTCTTTCGAGATTGTAGTCATAGCGTTTTTGCGCTATCAGTAACGCGTCACCCGCGCCAAGGGCGGCTTTGTGAAGATTGCGGACGGCGAAGTCGATGACATCGTCTTGGATGACGACATGCCCGTCATCATCCGTATGGGCGGCGGCGAGCCGTTGCGCGGCGAACAGGAGCCCCATCCCGCGGTTTACAAGGAGTCGCAGCGCTTCGAGAACCGGCAGTTCATGAGCGTCTGGACATGGCACGCTTGCCAGCAAATCCGGTCCGCAGACGAGCCGATGACTGTGAAGCAGTTCCTGATACATGAGCGTATGGCATTCTCGACGAAGCTTTTCAATGTTTTTAACGGGAGCGAAATCAACAGAAACGCCTGTAATCTTTTCATAGACAGGCGCGATTGAGGCGAGCCTGTCGTCGAAGGCCTTCCGCCTAGTGGCAGAGAGCCCTTTTGAGAAGGCGAAGAAGTCCAGGTCATTGTAGGGGAGGTGGCGCCCATCCTGTGTGACGAGGACACCGCCTTCACCGCGACCGTATCCGCCGCCTAGATAGAGACCGACGCGGTCAGAGTCCGCCAGCCGGCGGATGTCGTCCGCTAGCCGGCGAAGCATGTCCGCAATGGCTTGTTCGACAGCCGGGTCGCCCTCGGCCGTGAAATGTTCAGTATTTGTTGATGTATTCATCGTGTTGGAAGATACGCATAATGAGGATGGTCATAATGATGGAAAATCTTAGCCTGATGGAGTCATGGGCTAGGAAATATTGGTCGTCCATCTGCTTTTGGGCGGCAGACAGGTCGCTTTGAATGGATTCCGAGTATGTGAAGACAGCACTTTCGCCGTCCGGTGGGCTGATGCACCCGACGAGTTGTCTCTGCAAGACAAGGCTTTGCAGGACGCCCTTTACCTTGTCTAGGGAGAATTTGAAGTACCAACGCTTGGTACGTCTTGTCCAGGCGAAGAAGAAACAGATGAAAATCGCATAGCAGATGAACAGATGGATGACAATGGGGATGGCGATGACATAGTTGAAAACGGAATGGACACAGCCATGAAAGTAGTTTTTGACATGCGCACGGGTGTCTCCTGACAACTCTGGCTCGTCTATCACAAGCTTTACGTTTTTGTAAGGGTCAATGATGACATTGCGGTCCACGATTTTGTCTATTATTTCCAGATCATTGGAAAGGTATGTGTTATCGCAGATGATAGAGCGCTCAGCATGGACACCATTGTCCATAATGACGTTGTTGCCGATGATAAGCGGGCCCTTCAATGTGCAATCGTGTTCGATGCGGACATTGTCGCCTAGGAGGATGGTGTGTTTGGGGGACGGCTTTCCTTCGTCGTCTTCATTGAAAGTGCAGCCTCTCATGATGACGGGTGTGCTTCCGAAAATGATGTTGTCGTGTGACTTGTAACCGGGCAAGCTGCATTGCCGAGAATCTACCAGTAACGAGAGATTGAGATTGAAGTAGTCCTGAATGGAACGGATAGGCTTTTCTTGCGAGATACGGACACGTGAGAGCGCGTGGTCGTGGCAGTAGTAGATGCCTGAGCTAACTGGTTGCATTTCAGTTGGTTCGAGGCTATTCTGGATTTGTTTTACATTGTTCTTCCAGTCTTCTTCCTTTTCATTTGGGGCCCCTCCGATGAAGAAGAGACCGTTGAGTATGAGGATGTCGTCATTCCCACAATAACGACGGTGGAACGTCAGAAGCTTTTGAACATTTGGGATGGTCTTGGCCCCCATGTACTCCAGATGGGAGTACCATTGGTAGCTGTCATTGAATTGCTCTTGGATTGATGCGTCGTAACAGTAGTCTAGAAGCAGGACTTTTTCAATCTGGAGATTGGAGCAAAAGTCCATTAGGTGGTGTGCGAGAGGCTTGCCAGCGATTGGGATTGTGATAGGGCTACGCAAGCTGAAGAATTCATGGAACCATGAATCTCTTTCACTGAATAGGTTGATGATTGCTTTCATGCCATAGCCTCTGTTTTAAACGGATCCATCGCCGGTGAGGACTGCGGGAATCGTTTTGAGAAGAATCATGCAGTCTTTCCAGAAGCCTCTGGTCTGGATGTATTCAGTGTCCAGCTTGACCTGTTGCTCGAACGGAATATTGCTACGGCCTGAAACCTGCCATGTACAGGTGATGCCTGGTGTGACATTGAGACGTTTGCGCTGTGCAAGCGTGTAAGTGGCGACTTCACTTGGAATCGGGGGGCGCGGTCCGACAAGACTCATCTGCCCAAGAAGGACGTTGACGAGCTGTGGCAACTCATCGAGGGATGTTTTTCTGAGGATACGTCCGATTTTGGTGACGCGTGGATCGTCATCTTTCGCCTTCAGCAGGTCGGATAGCGCCGGACGTTCTGGTCTTTGACCAGTTCTTTTTTCAATCTCCGCCGCTTTTTCATCCCATTCCTGTAGCATTTTGGCTTCAATTTCCTTGGAATTGATGTACATGGAACGGAATTTCAGGAAGTTGAATGGCTTGCCGAATTGCCCAATGCGTTTGGAATGATAGATGATGGGACCCTCTGAACCCAGTTTGATGAGGATGGCAATAATCAGCATTGGGAGGAAGAGGGCGATGAGGAGGGCAATCGACCCGCAGATATCCATGGTGCGTTTCAGAACGCGTGCGCTTCCAACCGTTATATTCCACGCGAGCATCTTGAAGGAACTACCAAACGACGAACGACGTTTCCGTGGGACGATGCGTACCCGGAAGCCATTTTGTTTCGATTGGTTGTTGATACCGTGGGTGAATGCCATTGTGGGGAAATGTGAATGGTTGGCAGTTTGAAAAAATGGAATCTTTTTTTCAAAAAAAACTGGTATTCTTGCACTTATGCTTTGAGGAATTCCTCAAAAATTGTGTTTAGTTTGGTGAGGAGGGCAGAGCAGTTTTCCGCGGTGGGTGGCTCTGGGCCAATCCCTTTTCCGAGGTATTCCAGCTCTTTGGCGACAACTGCGAAAGGCTCATGCCCGATGTTCAAAGCACAGCCTTTCATTGCGTGGGCGATTTTGGCCAATAACGGGAAGTCCTTCTCTGCGAGCGCGTTGCCCGCGCTAGGCAGACGTTCCTTTATTGTGTTGATGTATTCGTTGTAAAGCTCTTGGATGAGTTCCATGTCATCCAGGCCGAGGTTTTCCTTCATATAATCGACGATTACTTTGTCCATAGTGTCTCCGTTGGCCGTCAAGGATTGCATTTGATGCAGAACACGGATTTGTTGAGGCCGTGGTAATGCATTCTGGTGACGGTTGATGCGATGTTGTAGATGAGCGGCAGCCCTCTGCCGTGCTGTGAGAAATTGTCGTTGAGCTCATCAAGGAGCTTGTCGATTTCAGCTCCGCTGTAGTTGCGGTTGGTGTCCCAGAAGACACCACGCTCTAGAACGGTCACATTGACTTTGTCATCGTATGGGTGGATTTTAACGATGATGCCGTTGCTGGTGATATTGGCGTTGTCCTTACCATGCTGAACGCAGTTGATAAGTACTTCTCCCAAAAGAATTTCAATGTCATTTTCAAGTTTATGGCAGCTTTCAATGGGGGAGGCGACGAGGTAGTCGTGTACCCGATCAAGCATGTTGTTGGTTTCGTTGATGTCCGTGTTGATTTGTGAGAGGAAGATGTTCTTGCTAAGGGATGTGTTTTTGCGGATGGCGACTAGGAAAAGGTCGTCCGATGGGCAGTCATAGCCAATCTGCTCGATGAAGTTGCGAACAAGGAACGGAATCGCGACAGTACTTTCGTTGTCGTACAGGGATGTCAGAAAGTCGTATAACTCATGGTCTTCGATGAACGACTCGGGGAACTGGCTGGAGCCAATGTCGAACAGTCCGTCCGTAAAGGCTAGAAAGAGGTCATTATCGTCGAATGTGAATTCGACGTTGTTTTCTGGAAGATATGAACTAGAAGGGGAGAAACCGACTGGCAGGGAGCCTAGTTTGTCTGGATTTACAGGCTTAAGTTTCTTCTCTTTGAAATTCAGGCAGAGCATATCCGGATGGCCTGCTGAATGATAGATAAGACGGTCATTCGCAAAGTCCCATAGGACGATGAGGCAGGTCATATATACGTTTTGCTTGAAATTGTTGCAGAAGATGTTGTTAAGCTGTGTCAAGATGAAATCGGGCGTCAGCGTTTCCTGTGACTGGGAGGCGAAAAGGTTCTTGACGAAGAGCTGGATGGGCGTCATGCAGAGGGCGGCGGAGATGCCATGCCCGGAGATGTCCCCTACGACGCTGATGTAGCGATGGTTGCCGATGGGGAAGAACTCATGGAGGTCTCCCGATACTTGGGAGTGCGGTTCGTAGATGTAGGACATGACGAAGTCGTCATCGACCATGCTCCACGGCGGAAGCATGAATTTCTGGATTTGACCGGCGAGTCTGAGGTCTTTGTCTATGCTGTTTTTCAGTGCGGCGATTTCCTGCTGGGCGTTTGGCACTTCCAGAACGCGTTCGATCATCATGAGCAAATCCATCTTCTTGAAGCTTTTGTTCATGTAGTAGGAATACCGATCCGACGTGATTTGCTTCATGAGGGTGCTGTCCATGTTGTCCGCGAGGGACGACATGAAGATAATCGGAATGATCTTGTTCGAATTGCGGATAAGGCCGCGAAGATCGAACCCGTTGATTCCGTTCATGTTAATGTCTGTGATGATGACATCGTATTGTTCTGCCTTGAATTTTGAGTAGGCTTCTTGGGGATCGAGGCAAAGTGTGAGGGCGTAGTTTGTCCCGCGCATGCAGGCCTGAACGGTCTTTAGGGAAAACTGCTCATCATCAATAACTAGGATTTTCTTTTTCTCGGTCATCTTTTCATCAAGATAAATTAATATCTATTCTTTTCTATTCGCTACACTCATAATATAACTTTATTAAGCAAAAAAATCAATCTTTGTCAAGTAGATAGTCTTTCTGCGATATTAAAAAAATAATTAAGAATGCGAAGTGTCATTTGGCCGGTTCCCATGGGCATTCACCGTTCGCTTCGATACCAGTTCGGCCATTCTGACCGAATCCGTTGACTGCTTCATAGGCCGCGTCGCGATTTGGATTGACATATTTGGCAAACCATTTACGCAGTTTGTCTCGCATGTCGGTGACATGGGCGGTGTATTCCGGCTGATCTACAAGATTCTGCGTTTCGTCAGGATCTTCCGAAAGATTGTAGAGTTCATGGGGACCATAAGGATAACGATGGACGTATTTCCATTCGCGTGAGCGAATCATGCGGACGGGGCCATATTCGTCGAAAACAACCACGTTGTCATCTCCTTCATCGTTGCCGGACAAGAGGATATGGGCAAAACTGTGGCCTGGAAGCTCTGACTGGAGAGGATTCTCGACGCCCGCAATGTCAAGAATCGTCGGGAAGACATCGTAGTGGCTGTGCAGACCATCAGCAACCCAACCGGGCTTGATATGACCGGGCCATGACATGATGAAGGGGATTTTGACAGATGTGTCATACATGTTCAGCGGGAATGTGCCGTTGCCTTTTCCCCAAATGCCGTGGTGTCCCATGTTCATGCCGTTGTCTCCACTAAATACGACAAGCGTGTTATTTAGGACGCCCATTCGTTCAAGTTCTTCCATGATTTGACCGATTCCGCTGTCCATGGCGGTGATGGCGGTGTAGTAGCCCTGCAAATTTTCCCTTCTGGCTTCTGGCGTGTAGCCTTGCGGGGCGGTCGGCGATTGCCATGGATGTTTGGGGAGGTTTGGCGTGGAATGGAACGGGCAGTTATCGTATTGATGCCAAACATGTTCTGGATGGAAACGCTGTCCCCAAGGGGAGTGTGGCGCAGTGTAATGGACGCTGAGCAGGAAGGGCTCCGACTGTCCATCGCGTTCTTTGAGAAAATCGATGGCTTTCTCCGTGACGCAATCTGTAACGTAATCTGTTCTGCGATAGACTCTTCCGTGATCGATCCATTCATAGTTGTTGTAGTCGCCGCCGCCGAAGGCGTATGCCTCCCAATAGGAATATCCTTTTTGCGGGCGTGCGCTGTCCCCCATGTGCCATTTGCCGGAAAAACCGCAGACATAACCCGCCTTGGCCAGATAATCCGTGAATCCGTCCAATCCGTCAAGGTAGCCGATGGCGTGGTCTTTTCCACGGAATACGCCATTGGGATCGTCGATATTTCCTTTTCGCAACCAGTCTTGGATGCCATGGTCGGAGGGAATTCGCCCTGTGAGAAGGGATGCGCGGGCGGGGGAGCAGACAGGGGAGACGCAGAAGAAATTTTCGAAACGAACACCATTGGCGGCAATTTTGTCGATGTTCGGCGTTTTGAGTTCATTGTTTCCTGCGCAACCAAGGGCCCAGGCTCCTTGATCATCAGAAACGAATATGACTATGTTTGGGCGTGTTTGCATGACTTACTATTAATATATTAAGGTAAAGAGAAAATTTTGAGTCATAAATATACGTCGCTCTTTTTGAAAAGCAACAGGAGTGATAGTGATTTGTTTGGTAAGAATATTGCAATCAAGTTAGAAGTCGTGTGGCTTAACGTGTGTTGAGCATCTTCACGCGATTTTTTGGAAAAAAGCGGGAAAAAGATTTGCTTTCTTCGAAACACGGGGCATATTATGAGAGTTTCCGACAATTTAGAATGATTTTCGCGCAAGCGGAGAGGTGGCTGAGTGGCCGAAGGCAGCGGTTTGCTAAACCGTCGTAGGTACAACAACCTACCGGGGGTTCGAATCCCCCCCTCTCCGCCATTTTTATGTTCAAAAGCTCCAATCGGTAACCATTTTTGCCGTTTGGGGCTTTTTTGACGGATTGCGTGGGGTAGGAAGTGACTGCTTGCTTCTGATGATTGGAAATGTCAACTGCATGATAAGGGCTAAAGAGAATGATGGGGGGGATTCACCGATGTCCACAAGTTTCCATTAATACCATTGATATAGGCTTCGCCATTTGGAAGGGAAAGTCATTTCTTCCAGAGAATGCAGGCGGTTGGTATGCCGTGCTGAATATGCGACGGAATCTTTGAGTCGGTCAGTCTCTAGGCAATCCACCATCACTTCGGCATGTCGGATGATTCACTTTCATATACTAAAAGGTACTTTAATGTAAGTTTTTCAAACTTTATTAGGTAGAAATGTACTTTACTGGAAAATTGGGAGTTTAGCTTGAAGTGAGACCACAGAATATTTATATTAATATAAGAGAATAAATTCAAGTACGGCAAAAAATAAGATGGAAAATCTTTTGGAAATCAATACAAATAAATGTGGATTATATAAACCATATTTTGATAAGGAAACAACGAATATTATAAAGGGAATTGCACTTATTATGATGTTCGTTCACCACTTCTTCATGTTTCCTGGCTGGTGGGTGGAAGGCATAATTTATCCATTTATTGAAAAAATATCATTTTATCTTTACAAGCCAACAAGGCTATGCGTGCCAGTCTTTTGCTTCCTGACTGGCTATTTCTATTATTTTAATCCTCATAAAACAATTATCTATTCATTGAAAAAGATTACAGATTTATTGGTATCATATTGGTTTGTGTTTTTCCTGCTTGCCTTAATTGCGGTTTGTTTTGCAAAATATGAATATAAACCAATCCCAATTATCATGGAAATGTTTGCGCTAGAGAGGCCAACAATGCCAACCATGTTTTTCTGTTGGTATGTCTCTTTCTACTACTTCTTTATGCTTCTTATGCCCATTATCGCTAAGATCTTGTCAAAAGAAATACATGCTGACATCCTATTGTCGGTAATCGGTATTCCAATTGTTCTTCAGTTTATCCTTTTTTTGCTCAATGACCATCTTCATATATTAAAATTAATTCTTGAAGATTTGTCAACATGGTTCCCAAATGTTCTTATTGGGTTTGTTTTTGCCAAGTACAATTTGTTTGTCAAGATGGATGAGTACTGGGCAAGGTTTAAACACAACATGTTCATAGATGTACTTATTAGCCTGATGATGGTTTTTCTTGTGCCTTTGGGGCGCTATGTATGGCCGGGAATGACACTTACATTGGATGTCATGCCGCAAATCCATTCGCGTCTTTCATTCTATTTCAGCCTGGATACAGTATATGTTATTCTATTTATGTATTTCCTTATAAGAATATGGAACGTTATAAAGAATAACAAAATAAGATTCATCGTTTCAAGTATAGGAAAATACTCTTTGCTGATGTGGTTTATTCATGGCTGTTTTTTTGCCAACTGTAAACACATGTTCCAGCCAATTCTATATTTCCCCAGAAATCCCATCTTGGTTACATTATGGGGTCTTTTTCTTTGTTGCCTATGCGCATTGCCAATTAACGTCATTGTTCAACAAATCAACAGCATAAAGAACAGACTGATTTTTGGGCAAAAACGGTAACAAAAGGAGACGGGCTGAAGAGACAAATGTGAGAAAAATTGCCTTTTGCATTTCAAAAATGGCTATGAAAAAGTAAAGTAATGCATGGGTTGATTGAGTGAGCTCATAAGATGCGTTCGATTGACCGAATCGTCATCATAAAGACAAGGATGATCATGAAAGCCGAAGCAAAAGAAGCATTGGCGAGACTGCGAAATAGAATTCTGGATTCAGACAACAAGGCATGTTTCATCGAACGTGAGGAGTTGTTGCGCAATCATGCCGAAGACGTTTTGTCACAGCCGGCGGAAGAGCGCTATCGCTTTGAGTTCGAACTGCTGATGGACAATCTTTCGACGCCGATTGATTCAGACGACGTTTTTGCGGGGCGAATGGTGGAATGGCGTTGGCCGCATGAGGAAGGCTTCTGCCGCAACGGCTTGTCATCTCCAGGCCATATCACGTTGGCAGTGGAACGCGTGCTGAAGGTTGGATTGCAAGGTATTGCAGCAGAAACTGCACGAAACGCAGAACGAATTGGAACGGAGGAGGCATTGTATTTTTCACGACAGACGACGGCCTGTGTGGAAGCGATTCGTCGTTATTGCCTGCGCTATGCGGAGGCGGCGGAGGCGGCAGGCAAGCTGGAGATGGCGCGCGCCTTGCGGCAAGTCCCGTATGGTCCTGCGTATGATATGTTTTCAGCGTTGCAGTCCGTCTGGATGCTTCATTTCATCTGCAGCACGATCTGTGCCGCGCGTGATTTCGCGCCAGGGCGGCTAGATCGTTGTCTTATACCATACTATAACGGCGACCGCCAGAAAATGACGGAGATGGTTGCGTTCTTCCTGGTGAAATTTAATGAAATAACAGGAACTTGCACGGATAATTACTTGCGGAAACCTGTCCCATGTGTCGCAAGCAAGCAGTACATCACGCTTGGGCCGGAATATAACGCCATTGATGAACTGCTGATCGATGCCGCGACGGAAGTGCAACTGCCGCAACCGATTCTGAATTTCCGTGTTGGAACGGATTATGGTTTGGCGGCGAAGGCGGCGCATCGGCTTGGACCTCAATGCAACTTCTTCAACGACAAGATGATAACCAACAAGTTGCTGGATAGTGGAATTCGCCCAGACGATGCTGTGAACTATTCGTTCACAGCCTGCAATCGCGTGGATCTGCCAGGACGATTGTACAATATCATGGCCCGAATTGATTCCTTTACGGATAGTTGCGGATGGTTCCACAAGGCGATGATGGAGGCGGATGATGTTGCGGACGTGCTTCCGAAGTTGAAGGAAGTGGCCCATGCGGAAATCGTCAACATGATGAATGCTCGCAAGTCGCCTTATTCAAAAGATTTGTGCTTCCATTTCGAGTCGCTGTTTATTGATAGTTGTGTCCAAAGCTGTTTGGATATTTGGCAGAAGGGTGCGGAGAACTACCGTTGGCAGCATTTGATGTTCATGGGAATCGGAACGATGGCGGACAGCCTGGTGGCTCTTGAATTGTTGTCGAAACGCTATAAGTATGGAGAAATCAAAGAGATATTGATGGATGACTTCAATGGACATGAAGACCTTCGGCAGGAAATCATCCGTGATTTTCCGAAATACGGAAATGGCGATGAATCAGTGGATTCCAAAGCGGCGGCCATCGGCAATCTGCTTATTGACGTCTTTGAGGATGCGGCGCGGGAAGAGGGGTATCTGGCGATGCCGTCGTTCTATTCATTGACGCTTCATCGCGATTACGGCTTGCGCATCGGAGCGACGCCGAACGGCCGAAAGGCGGGGACGCCAATCAGTGAAAATCAGTCGCCTACGTATGGCGCGGATCATCACAGTCCGACGGCGTTGTTGCAAAGTGTTGCGTCTCTGCCGCTAAAGCGCTGTATTTGTGGCGGCCTGAATCTGAAGTTCGGATTCAAACCGTCAGAGGAGACGCTTGAAGCGATGATGAAGAGCTATTTTGCGATGGGCGGACAGCATCTCGGTTTCACGATGGTCAGCCGCGAGACATTGGAAAAGGCGCGTCAACATCCGGAAGAATACAAAACGTTACTAGTCCGAAAGACTGGTTTCTCTGAATATTTCATCGCGCTGTCCCCTGCGGAGCAACAGGATATGATCGATCGGACGGAATATTGATGATAACGACGTGTTTATGAAATGTTGCCTTGAATTTGTTTTGATGATATATACCTTGAATTGAGTTATGGGTTGGGTATTTCTATTTTCCCACCTAGAGTCTTGGGTGGTTCTGTATCCAAAATATAGTTATCGGAAAGCGGTGAATACTTATCATTATTATCTGTATATTGAATTTGCATTAAATCCATAAACATGTTAAAGACAAGATCATTTGTTATGACTTTATGTGAACTAGCCTGTAGTTTTGTAAAATACTGTGGATATTGTTGACGGTATCCTTCAGAGAGCCAAAACCACATGGGGATTTCAATCATTTCTTTCTGAAAATTATTAGGACGTGGATCGTGCCCTTTACCGATAGAAACTGCATCTGCATGATCACTGACGTAAGCGACCATCATGGCACCATGTGATTGGAAATAATCCATGAATTGATGCAATACATAATCATTATAAAATACAGATTTTTCATAAACGTCAAGATCGGCCGGAAACTTGAAATCAGCTGGATAAGATGTTCCATATGGGTAGTGGTTCCCATATAAATGAATAATAATAAGTGCTCGGCTAGTTGGATTGATTTTTTCCAGGTATGGGAGAATTTCATGATCAAAGCTGTTCCCATGATGATCTTCTCGAATAAAAAACGTCTGATCTGCTGACATGGCAATCGATGTGATGATGCTGTTGGTATTTGATATTTTTTCTTGATTGCTGATCCAGCAAGTGCTGTAGCCATTGCTTTTGGCAAAATCAAAAAGTGAAAGGGATAGTTCAGTACCTGTGGAAAAGTCGATATTTGTATTTGGTATATATTGATTAAAAGCTGTCAATATCATTGGGACTACTAGAGTTGTTTGAACATGGCATGCATAAATTTTTGGGAAAAAGAAGACATTCGACAGATTTTTCAATTCACTTTGAAAAGGTGTTGTTTTATGTTTAGGATTGTAGCATCCCATATATCTGCGATCTAAACTTTCCCCGATAATGAGCACAAATACACCATCTGCGCCTTGTGAGCTTTTATGTGAGGCTACATGTTGCATTAATAATTGGTGTCGAGCTTCAACCATTTTGTTGAATTGCTCATTTCCTTGACGATAGTGTTTTAAATGGCGGATTGTTTTGTATGTCAATGGCATGTAATATGCGTACATATTAGCTTTCCAGCCGATGCCGCATAGAAAAAACACCAATGCGAGCAATGCCAATGTGCTGGAATGTGAAAGGTAAAGATTGGTTTTCTGTTGTTTTAGACAGGTCTTGCGGCAATAATAGATAAAAATGAAGAAAATAATTAAAAAAACTAACAAGGAAACAACAAGTATCGCTCCATGGTTCAATCCCCAAAAATAATGCCATGCCTCCTTGGGATTGGTCTGGCATATTGCAATAATGGCATCATTATTGATCCCGCCATTCAGAAGAGCATTCATGATGATTGAAGACATTAACCATAGGCCTGATATTTCGACAAGGCTTTGACAATATATTAATGGTTTGTTTATGCGTTCGAAGAAGACTGAAATACTATAAAAGATGTTGCAAAATACAAACCAAACTATATCTAGAAGAAAAAAATGGAAAAGTTGGGAGAAGAAGTAGAAACGCATATTGATTGAAAAATTTGCAAATTCCATCATGGATGCAATAAATGGCAATAAAAATGTCGGCAAGAAGAAAATGATATTATTTTTTCGACTGGCGAAGCCCCATGTTAACGAATAAGCTACTAAAGTTGCATTGCAGAGAAGTAAATATTTGGGATTGCTTCCCGGATCAATGTTGGCTATATAATGAAGTATGAGCAATTCACCAATGGATAAAAGAATCCAAATGCTTCCAGCTAGGTACACATTGCAATTTTTTACAAGATGTTTACAAAACATCATAAATGTTATAAAAAAAGTAGATTTCTTAAAACAAGATGATTTCATTAGGAACATGTAATAAAGATATTTTTGAGAAAAAACAATCAATGGGCCAATGCATCCTTCAGTCGGTTGAGTGCTTCCATGAGAATGGAGCGTGGTGTACCGACGTTGAGGCGCATAAAACCTTCGCCGCCAGGGCCGAACATCTCGCCGTCGTTCAGGGCAAGATGTGCCTTGTTGATGAAGAAATCGTTTAACTGCTCATGGTTCATTCCGAGACCGCTGCAATCCAACCAGACTAGGAAGGAGGCTTGTGGCCGCATGGGTTTGATGCCCGGAAGGTCCTTTTCACAGAAACGGATGACGAAATCAATGTTGTCCTGCAGATAGGCGATCATGTCACGCCGCCATTGTTCACCATGCTGGAAGGCTGCAATTGTAACAATTGGCGAGAACATCGGCGGTTCGCTGAATTCATTCATCTCCAACCATTCAAAGAATTTATGGCGTATTTTTTCATCAGGAACAACGGCATATGCACTGACAACGCCTGCGATATTGAACGTCTTCGTGGGAGCCGTGAGCGTGATGCTGTTATGGGCAGCGGCTTCCGACACGGAGGCGAATGGAATATGCTTGTTGTCCCAGAGTGCCATATCGCAATGGATCTCATCGGAAACGACGAGAATATGATGCTCTAGACAGAAGTCCGCCAATTTTGCAAGAGTCTCGTGATTCCAGACGACACCGCCTGGATTGTGCGGATTGCAGAGGATCAGCATTCTGCATTTGTCATCGACGACAGACGCAAGATGTTCAAAATCCATGTGATAGATTCCGTCATCGCCGAGCTTAAGCGGATTTACGACGACCTGTCGTCCGTTGCCTTCCGGCGTGATACGGAAGTGGTGGTAGACGGGAGTCTGGATGATGACTTTCTCATCAGGCTTCGTGAAGACGTTGACGGCGAAGCCGATGCCTTTGACGACGCCTGGAATGAAGGTCAGCCAGTCTTCGGAGATGTCCCATCCATGGTGGTCCTTCGTCCATTTCGCGACGGTCGGCCACAATTCCGGCGGTGTTACCGTATATCCTAAGATGGGATGCTGGAGGCGTTTGCGGATGGCGTCTATAATGAAGTCGGGCGTGACGAAATCCAT
>JAEEGK010007853.1_pt1 | contig 25392 bp, 9 predicted proteins | sample 8958771 | NCBI WGS metagenome assembly JAEEGK01 (sample SAMN16246547, study PRJNA631951) | gut metagenome | biome: gut microbiome; feature: rumen; material: SC-attached | host: Bos | place: Iran: Karaj | collected 2018-10
TTTAATGCTTTTTCATACCATTCATTTAATAAAGTTTCTTTTCTTTTTTTTTTTTTCATTTTTTTTAGTTAAATTACAAACTAAACAAGGTTTCCCATATCTTTTAAAAATATTTTCAAAATGTCTTTTCGTAGCATCAAATTTAATATCAGAATAATTTAAATTAATTTGAGGTTTAGGTAAAATAGAATTTTGTTCTTGATACCAATAAATTGGAACACTTCCTCTAATATGAACAAAACTAGAAATAATAGGAAAATCAGAACAAGATGTAGAAATTTCTTCTAAAATTTGTTCTGTTTCTACATCATTTGCAACATTACCATCATCATTAATTCCTCTTTTTAAATATCTTGTTCCGGCGTAATTTCTATTACGACGAGCTATTACTGTTATTAAAAAACGAAATCCATATATTTCAGTACAATTTTGACAAAAAAAACCAAAAATTATAAAAAGACACCAATTTTTATTTTTTAATATTGGATAAAATTCTTTTTGGTGATAATAATTAAATAAAAAGTAATCTGATGTTACTTCTTTTAATGGATTTTTTTCTTTTTTTTTATTTGAGTTTGAAGAATTTTTTTTTTTTGTTTTCAAGGATTTTGTAATTATTTCTTTTTTTAAATTTTCTATATAATTTCTTTGGAGTGTTTTTGTTAAGTTATATGAATATGAATAATACATTTGATTTAAACAATCCATTGATTGAAATATTGATAAATATTTTAATTCTAAATTATATTCTTTTTCATTTTTTATTTCTTTTGAAAAAAAAAGAGGAATATAACGTAATTTTTCTATTTTATTTATTATATGTTTATTTATTTTTCCTATTGATTTTTGTTGATTTATTAATATTATGTAATAACCTAAAAAAAATTTTACGAAACCAAAAATTCCATAAAGATCTAATTCATTACATTTCACTGGAGATTTTTTTTCTAATTCTTTTAAATAATTTGTTATTTCTAATTTTGAATATATTTTTTTGTCTTCTGATAGTAATTCTGAAAGAGGTATTTTATTTAATTCTTGAATTTGATTTTTTTGAAAGAATAATTTTCTAATTGAAAATAAAGAATATTCTTTTCTTATATATGAATTTCCAATAAATAAAAAATGAGTCTCATTTTCAAAAATAGAAACTTTTTCAATATAATTTAAATTACATTCTATATTAAAAGCCATTCTAATAATTAATTAATAAAATAAAATTAAAATTTTAATTTAATATTTGAATTTTATTTAAAATGAAAAGGATTTCAACAGAGAGTACAACAGAAAGTAATAATGATAATGAAAGAATGGCATTAATAAAAAAGCAAAATAAAAAATTAAGTGAACTTTATAATATAATAGAAGGACAAGAAGAAACAATAAATCAATTAAAAGAAGAAAATGAACAGTTTGAAAATATACAAAATAAATATAAAATAAATGAACAAAATTATATTTCTTTAAAAAATAATTTAAATCAATGTCAAAATGAATTGGCTGAAAATAATACTAATTATAATTTATTAATAAAAAAGTATGAAAGTTTAGAAAAAGATTATAAAAAATGCCAAGAAGCTTATTTAAATAGTCAAAATAAGATTTTTGAATATGAAAATAAAATAAATGAATATGAAAATAATTTAACAGGAAGACAAAATGAAAATATTCATTTTGAAGAAAAGATAAAAGTTTTAAATTCAAAAATTAAATTTTTAAAAGATAAAAATGAACAATATGAAAATCAATTAGATGAATTTACATCAATAATAGAAGAAAAAAATAAAAAATTAACTAAATTAGATAATGATTATGAAGAATTAATAAATGAAAAAACTGAATTAGAAAATAATTATATTACTAGTATTAAAGAACAGAATGAATTAGGAACTAATATTTTAAATATCGAAAATGAAAGGGATAATGCATTAAAAGAATTAAAGACTTTAACAAATAAATATAATGAATTAAATAAACAAATTAAAAATAATAAAAAAGAATTTGAAGAATTAAAAGAATCATATGAAACTATATTAAATGAAAATGAAAAATATTCTTTGGAAATTTCTAATTTAAAAAATATAAATAGTCAATTAAATCAAAGTTTAGAAGATTTAAATAAAGAAAATAATGAATTTATTGCTTATTTTGATAAAGTTTTTGAAAATTTTTCAAAAGAAATGTCAAATATAATAAATCAAACAAAACAAAATTTAGAATCAATAAAAGAACATAAATCAATAATTTTTTTAAAAAAAATTGATGGAGAACCGTCATTTAAATTTACAGAAACTTTTTCAAATGCTTTAAAAAATTTTCCATCACTTTCATATTTAATTTCTTTATATGATGATATAATAAATTTAAATTCTAATATAAAAGAAATTTTTTCTCCAATTACAAATAAGTTAAATGAAATTTATAAAGAATTAGAAAATGAAAGATTTGAATTAAAAAGTAAAGAAGAAAAATATCAAAATCAAATTAATTATTTACAAAATAAAGTTGAGGAATATTCATTACAATTAAAAAATATAGACAATGAATATAAATTAGATATGATTAAATTAAATGAAGAAAAAGACAAAAGTAATTATGAAATAAAATCAATTTCAAATTTTATTGGAAATATATATAAAAGTTTTATTAAAAAATATAATAAGTTAAGTTTATCTTTGGGAAATCCACAAGGATTAAAAAATAAAGAAATAAATAAAGATATAACAATTAAAGAAATTATAATTGATTTTGAAAAAATATTTGATTATGTTTCTGGTTATACTTTGTATTTAAATTCTAGTAAAAATTCATTTAATAAAAATAATAATGAAAAAGATTCATTTATAAAAGAAATTGAGCAATTAAAAAAAAAAGTTATTGAATATGAAAATAATGAAAAAAAGATTGTGAAAGATTATAAAAATAAAGAAAGTGAATTAATAGATGAATATAAAAAAAAATTTGAAAATGATTTGATTAAAATAAAAGAAGATTTATTTGAAGAAAATAATAAATTAAAAAAAGAATTAAAAATAAAAGATGAAGAATTAGAAAAAATAACAAAAAATTATAATTTATTATATTCACAATATCATTTATTATTAGGAAAAGAGAATGCAAAAAAATTTCAAATATAATAAAATTTAAATATATAATTTCTAACTTTTTTTAAAATGAAAATATGTAAATAAAAACTTTCTACTATTATTATATTAATAAAATTTATTAGATTTAATATTAACCTATAAATTATTTATTATATGAACACGTAATTCAAATAATAAAAAAATTAAAAAAAAAATTATTTGAGCGAAGATAAAAATATGATTTGGAATGAAAATATTGATGGAATAAATTATTTAAATAACCAATTTGAAGAAGATATATTTAAGAATGATATAGAGTTTAATAAAATAGATATAAATAATTTCTTAAATAATCATAGAATTCAATCAAATGATTTTGATAATATGTCAGAATTAAACTCTATAATAACTAATAATGAAGTTAAAATTAGTAATTTCTATCCAAAAAAAAAATTATTCAATGTAAAACAAGAAGTAAAAAATAATGTTGATAATAACAATAATTCAATATTACTTTCAACACATTCAAAAACAGAAATTATGGATTATTCATTTTCAAATAATAATGAAATTAAAAATGATAATGAGACTGATTTTTTAATTTATCAAAATTTGAGTTTGAGTGAAAGAATGAAAATAAAAAAAGAAAAAGCAAAAAAAAATATATTAGAAAAAAAGACAAGACGAAATGAACAAAATAATATAAATTTAGATAATTTATCTAATGAAATTCCATTAAATGAAGATTCAGAAAAAGAAAAAGAGAGAAAGAATAATAACAATAATATAAATAATAAAACAAATCAAAATCAAAAAAATAAAACTCAATCAAAAAAAGAAATAAAAATGTTAAGAAATAGACTTTCTGCTCAAAAAAGTCGTGATAAAAAAAAAAAAGAATTCGAACATTATAAAAAATTAACTCAAGATTTAATGAAAGAAAATAAAAGATTAAAAGAAGAATTAGAAAAAAGAGATATTGATATAACTAAAATAAAAGAATCTATAAAATCACTTTGTCCAGAATGTAAAAAATTAATATTTGAAAAAAATATTCCTTCTTTAAATGAATGTTGTATAAATAATTCTAAAAATGAAAAAAGAAAATATACAACTTTAATTACTGGAATAATTGCAATTTTATGTTTTATTGGTACATTTATTTATGGGAATAATAATTTTCAAAATAATGAAAATCAAATTAGAAAATTAAATGAAAATATAAATTGTAATCAAATTATTCCTTATGATAATGTAAATAAATATCTTAATTTAATAAATGAAACCAATAAACAAATTAATCCTTTTAAAATTGTAAAAGATTATACAATGAGAAAAAAAAAATTTCTTGAGGATAAAACAGTTATTGTTTATGAATATGATTTTGAAGAAAAATCAAATAATTATAATTATAATTATAATAATTCAATTAATGAAAATAATTATTTAATTTGTTCTAATTTTTATACCCAAAGTGAAAGATTATTTGATAATTTATATGTTGAAAAAGTCAAAAAAGATAATGCAATTACTCAATTTAATCAAAATAATGGAGAAAAATATCTTGGTTTTGAAGATAAAAATATTTTTGTTAAACTAATTGTTCCAGTTTCTAAATTTAATAATGAAACAAGTATCCAAGTAGACAGTTTGGAAAAAGGTTTTTATATAGTTACTTGTAAAATAGTAGATATCAAAAAAGAATATAAGGTTTAGTGATGTTATTGTTAATTAACTTTTTAAAATTATTTTTATTTATATAGATTATAAATTTTTTTATTTGAAAAATATATAAATAAATAATTCTTATTTAATTATAGTTTTTTTTTTGTTATTTGTTTTAAATTTTACTTAAGTAATTAAATTATTATCTATAAATTAATGTGATTAATTTAATTTTTAAATTTTATTTATGGAAAATATAAATGTTTAAAATTAAATATAAAAAGATATTTATAATTAGAAAAAAAAAAATTTATTAAAAAAAAATTTTAAAAAATTAAAAAATATGTCATTAAAACAAAGACAACTTTTAATTAAAACAGATATAATAAATCAAGAAAACCAAAATTTTAATTCCTCAAAGCAAAACTTAACAGAAGTAAATAACAATAATTTTAAAATAAATCCTCAATTTCAAATTCAAGAAAACACATTATATAACACTCAACAACCATTAAAAAACAAAAACCAAATAAAAAAACCAAACAATCAAAATCAAATTAAAAATAATAATTACATAGACATATCAGAATATATAGGAAAAGAAGCAAATCATCCATTAACAATAGATATTTTAGATATGAAAATAAAAAATTTCGAAAGTGGAAAAACTTCAAATAAAAATATGGGAATTATAAAAGCCTATGCCGCAAACACACATGAAGGTTTAATTAGAAATTACAATGAAGACAGAGTATCAATTATAATAAATATGGGTGAACCAAAAAATTATAATATAGAAATTAAAGGAAAATGGCCAAAAGTTTCTTTTTTTGCAATTTATGATGGTCACGGAGGAAAAAATTGTGCAGAATATTTAAGAGATAATTTACATAATTTTATATGTAATGATATAAATTTTCCAAATAATATTTCAGAATCAATTAAAAATGGTTTTTTAAAAGCAGAAAATGATTTTCTTAATAATTACGCTTTAAATTCATATAATAATAATATAAGTGATAGAAGTGGATCATGTGCAGTAATAATATTAATAGTAGATAATAAAGTTTATATTGCAAATGTTGGTGATTCAAGATGTATTATGAGTACTCATAATGGGAAAAATTTAAGAGAAATTACAATTGATCATAAACCAAATGAAAAAAATGAAAAAAATAGAATTATTAAAAATGGAGGTAAAGTTTATCAAAGTCAAACTCAAATTAATAATATTAATAATAATAATAATTGTAATCAAATTTTAATTGGTCCTTATAGAGTTTTTCCAGGAAGATTATCAGTAAGTAGAACTATTGGTGATATTGAAGCTAAAAATGTTAAATTTGGAGGAAATCCTAATGTTATTATTCCTAATCCTGAAATTTATATTTTTGATTTAATTAATGATGATATTGATTATTTTATTTTGGGTTGTGATGGAATTTTTGATCAAATTAATAATTTAGATATTTTTAATTCTGTTTGGATGATTATTAATCATTTTTATAAAAATGGATTAAATGTTCATAATATTTGTGGGAAAGTTGTTGATTTTGTTTTAAAATCTGCTATGACTAGAAAAAGTTTTGATAATGTTACTTGTTTGATTGTTGCTTTTAAAGATTTTGGGAAATTAAATGTTAATTTTGATAATAATGGGAATAAAAATGAGAATAATTTTTTAATTAATAATAATAATTTTGAAGTTAAAAATTCAAATGATAATAATTTTGAGAAAAAAGAAGAAAAAATTGCAGTTAATAATTTGAATACTGATAATAATAATGGTCGTATTAATAATAAAAATGTCAATAAAAATGAAAATAATGAAAAATTAAATTTAAAAAATAATGTTAATAAAGATAATAAAGATGTTAAAAATAATGAAAAAGAAATTAAATTGGTAAATTTACCTATTAAACAAAATATTAATTCAAATTATTCAAATAAAGATAATAATTATCAGCAATCAAGATATACACAAAGAGAAAACAATAATGCATTTCAATTAAATAATTTTCAAATTTTAAAAACAAATAAATTACCAATTAGTAATAATAATAACAATAACAATAACAATAATAAAAATGAAATAAATTTTAATAATCTAAATAATTATAATGATAAATATTCTCAAAAAGTAATGAATAAAAGATATAATAGTTCATCAAAAAATAAGAATACTTTCTATAATAGTTTTTATGAAAATAATAATAATAACTTAAATAAATATAGTACAATGACTGAAAGATTGTCATATCAATATTCAATACCAAAATATAATAATAATCAAAAAACAATAAATACAGAAAAAAATAATATAAATTTTTTTAATCATTTTATTATGCCATCAAAAAATATTAAAATAAAAAGAAATAATAATATTAATAATAATTATGGAGGAGGTTTTAGAAAGAGAAAAGAGTTATTATTAGATTCTAATGATAATAATAATTTTTATATTAAAAATACTTTTCCTCATAAATATAGTACTACAAAAGGCAATAATGGTTTTTTATCATATACTGTTGGGAGAAGTTATAATCAATTTAATTCAATAACAAATGATTTATGGAAATAAAATTATAAATTAAATTTTAATTTTTCTATAAATAAGATATAATGTGTTTTTAATTTAATTTTTTTTATTTGATATGAACATATAAAAAAATATTTTATATATTAATTAAAAAATATATAATTCAAATATTGAAAAAAATTTGAAATTAATAAAAAGTAATTAAATAAATAATGGAAAATTTAAATGAGATTGAAATAAAAGATAAAGAAGAGCAACAAAATAAATCTGAAAAATTTTTATTTTTATTTGAAACAAATATAATAGATGATACTTTTTATGGATTTTCTTTAAAAACAATTGTAAGAGTAATTTCAATTTTTACTTTAATGATTTCAATAACTGAATTTTTTGATACATTAAAAAATAATACTTTTTTAAATTTAATTTATCATTTAATAATATCAATTGCCTTTTTAATAATTACATATTATATTTTTTATTCAACAATTGAAATAAATGTTAATTATGCTTATTTAGGATATTTTATTTATTCAATTATATGGATTTTTTTATTAATAAAATATCTTCTTCAAGCTTCTTTAATGTTAGTTGGTTATTTGAATCCTTATGAAAATGATTTTCTGAGATTAAAACTTATAACATATGTTTTTATTGAAGCATTTATAATAGGAATATATTTATATTTCGTTTGGATTCTTTTTTGTTATTATGTTAATGTAAAAAGAGGAAATATTGAATAAAAAAATATTTGTTTTTACTTTTTAAATAATTATATTTTATTTATATTTCAATTTAATCTAATAAAATTACATAACTAAATAAACCTTCATATAACCCAATAATAAATGACAAATTAATTAATAAATTGTTAAAATTTTTTTTTATATATAATATTTATATAAAATATATATAACATACTACTAAAAAGCAATTCTTTATTTGAATTGTTTTTAAAAAAAAAGAAATATTTCCTACATATTAGATTAAAAATATTATCTTTACTCTCTAATTATACAAAATACAATATTAATTATATTTTCTCATTATTTAATCTTGATATTCTTTTGGAACAGTCCAAAATATGACTAAAAATATTAAAAAAATCTTTTTTAGAAATATAATTATTTTCATTATTTTTTTCAATATCTTTAATAATTTTTTTAATATCATTTTCATTTAAAATTTTTTTACCAAATCTTAACATAACTTTTTTAATATCAATTTCATCAATTAAACCATCATTATCAATATCAAAATATCTAAAAGCATTTTCTAATTTTTCAATTTGTATAATTTCATTTAAATTAAGACAACACATAATAAATTCAGTATAATTTAAGTATTTTTTTCCTTCAGCAGCATTCATTAATTTTTTAATTTGTTCTTCTGAAATATCAATTTTTAAAAACTCAAAAACTTTATTAATTTGAGATAAATCAACATAACCATTATGATTATAATCAAAGGCATATAAAGCATTTTTATATTTTTTTAATTCTGAATGTCCCATTATATTAATAATATATTTATATACAAGTTTTTTGAATAAATTACAAGGTTTATAATTTTTTAAATGAATAATTATATTTGATTCTATTAATATAGATTTATTTATTTTTGTAAATATAGAATTAAACCAATTATGATTTAAAGCTTCTTTTGCAGATGGTCTTTTATTAAAATCTTTTTGTAAAAGTAATTTAGTAAAATTTTTTGCTTCATTTGAATAATTTTTCCATTTACTATTATTAAAATTAATATTTTCATTTAATATTTTTTGAAATATTTCATTATTATTTTTTCCTTTAAAAGGTAAATCCCCAATTATTAATAGATAAGTAATAATACCAATTGACCATAAATCACATTTTTCATTATATTCTTTCCTTAAAACTTCAGGGGCAACATAATAAGGAGTTCCTAAAACAGAATGTAATTTTTCATTATTTTTAAATTTTGTAGATAAACCAAAATCAATTAATTTAATATCAGAATCTAAATCTTGAGTTTCAAAAATTATATTTTCTGGTTTTAAATCTCTATGTATTATTCCTTTTGAATGACAATAAGAAATTGAATGTAATATTTTCATAATAATAAAACAAATTATTTTTTCATCCATTTTATTTTTATATATTCTTGATAATAAATCTTTTCCTCTACATAATTCCATTACAATATGAAAGTAAAATTGATCATTATAAGTTTCATAAAATTTAATTATATTAGGATGATCTAAAGAAGAAATTATATCAACTTCTTTAATTAAATCATCTAAATTATTTTTAGATAATTTTTTTTTATTCATTGATTTAATTGCAAATAATTTATGAGGATTTTTTTCAAATCTTCTATATGCACTTCTTACTGTTCCAAAGTGACCTTCTCCTATTAAATCTTTAAATTTATATATTTCTCTTATATCCATTTCTAATGAACCAACTGAAGTTTGTAATTCAGTTTCTAAAAAAATTTCATTTTCGAGAATTATATTATTTGATTCGTTATTTATTTCATATTCTGATGATTCATTTGTTGTTCTTGTTATGTTTAAGTTTTCTTTTTTTAAATTTTGTATTTGAGTATTTTTATCATTTTCTTCTTTTAAATTTTGAAATAATGTATTTTTTGAATTTTGTTTAAAATCTTTTATTAAAGATTCGTTAAATATATTTTTTAAATCTTTGGAATTTTCATTATTTGGAAATAATGATTTATTGAAAATAAATAATGGACTTTTTGGTTCGTTTTTTTCTTTTTCTTTTTGTGGGAATGTATTTTCATTTTTAACTATTTCATTACCCATTTTTTCTTTGTTTTTAAATATTATTTTATATTGATATATGGTAATATTAATCTCTTTTTATTATTTTAATTTTTTAATTTTAATTTTTAATTATTAATTTTTTATTAATATAAACATAATAAAAAGTATTTATTTATTAATTCCACATTAATTTTTGGAATGATTTTGACATAATATAATAAATTAATAATAACTTGTTTAAATTCTGTTTTATTTTCTATTAATTTATAATCCATATTTTGATTAAACAAATTAAATAATCTATTACAATTTTTAAATAATTTTATAGGTGAAAAAATAAATGATTTAATTTCAAGGTTTTTAGAAGAAAATAATTCTGAAGTAAAATGAAGTTGAATTTTATCATCTTTTATATAACCATCATATCCAATATTTTCCATCAATTTGAAAATTTCCTTTTCATTCTCATTTTTTTTATTTTCCAATTTTAATGTATAACACTGAGATATCTCTTTTTTTTCAATTGATTTATAAAATTGAGTCACATTATTATTATTTTCTTCAAATTTTAAATCTTCTTTTTTATTTTCATATAAAGTCATTATATAACTTAAGTAATTAACTAAATTTGAAGATGGTAATATTCCTTTTTGTTTTAAAATATCAAATAATTCAATATAATCTTTTAATCTAACAAGAAGATTATAATTTCCATTTTTAGTTTGATCATTACAAAGACGATAATAAATATAAATCAACTTATAAATATATTTTCTTACAGAAAAATTAATAGATAATAAAATGTCTTTAATTATTATTTTAAAGTCAGCAATTGAAATTTTTTCTGTTGTTATTATAATAATTAATAATATACAACTTTTAATTAATTCAGAATAATCAATAAATTTATGTTCAATATTAAAGCCTTCAATTGTATTTGGAATTTCATCATCTTTTAATATTTTATAAACAGGATTGCTTTTTTGAGTTAAATAAGGGAAAATTTGTTGAAGTTCTAATTCATTAATATTATTTAATAAATGAATATATTTTACAATTATTGAATTATCAAGTTCACATCTTGTATATTTATATGATATTTTTTTTGGTGTTATTGTTTTTTCTATATGATCTGAATTAATATAATTTCCTATAATTTTCGATAAATTATTTTTATAATATTTAAAAAAATTAAAAAAATTAATTGGAATTTGATTTCCATATTTTCGTTTGATATATATTTTATCAATTAATTCAGTATAACTTATATTTAATGTTCTATATAATTGATCAGATTTTTTTTTTTTTATTAAATAAAAATTTTAAAATTATGAAATTTTCATCGAACAGATAATTAGATAAAAATATTGGAATTGGATTTGAATATTCAATAAATTGACTAAATGAATCAATTTTTAAAGTCTCACCTAATATTTGAAAAAATAACTTTTCTTCATTTTTTAATCCAGGAATAAACTCATCTATTTTTTTAAAATCTTTCTTAAAAACTTTATAATATTTCCCATTTTCATCAGGTTTATCTAATTTTTCCAAAGAATACATAGGATAAATAAGTACTAAAATATCAATATAAAAATCATAAAAAGCATCTTGTATATTTTTATTTATACTTAATTTAGCATAATCATTTGTATAAAATTCAAATCCATTAGTATTAAGAGAATTATAACTTAATTTATTAGAAATATCCCTCATTTTATTAACTAAATTAATAATAATTTTATCTAATTGTCCATTTCCTTTTCCAACATTAATAATATCTTCTAAATAAGTAAAAACTTTTTTAATATTATCATCTTCTTCATTATTTTGACCAACAAAAATAATAAATTTATTATCAAGATCAATAGTATAATGTGAAGGAGTATCCATTAAATTTTCTTCACATTCATTTGTATAAGTAACATTAAAACCTAAAATTGATGGAGTTGGTTTTCCTACTAATTTTGAATCAATATGATCTTTCATTTCTTCTTTACCAACTGATGCAATTTGCCAAATATAAGGTGTATCAAAGGGAAAATTAAAAGAAGCTAAAATTAACATTGTTAAATTTAATATTTCATTAGATCTACTATAAACATTTACTTGTTTTTCTAAAAATGTTATTAAAAATGCTTCTATTATTCCTTCAAATGGTAAAACATTTAAAATTTCACATATATTTATATCAAAATATGGATATCCTGTTAATTGTTTTACAGTCATTTCTAAATTTCCTAATTGTAAAAAGTCATTCTCATCTTTTTGTCTTTCATATTCACTTAATTCATTTTTTGGTAATAAAATATAAGTTTGATCACTATTAATCGGAGGAGGAATAAAATTTAATATATTATATATTTGAATTTCCATTGGAATTTCTATTGCTGGTAATAAGAATTGTTTATGTATTTCTGAAGATAATTGTTTAAAAAAATTAAATAAAGGATATTGTGATATTGTAATAAAAGCTTTTGGAATAAAAACTTTATGTTTATTTTTAACTGTGAAATTTTCATAAAAAATATAAGCATAAACATTAAAAGTAATTTTATCAGAACCACTAATTGAATTATTTTGAAATATAATATTTTGAATATTATTTTTAAGAGGATCATATTGAATTGTATTTGAAGGATCATCATCAGTATGATATATTGGTGGTGATGATGGAAAACAAAAATTTAATACTTCATTTAATGGAAACATACTTTTTTTATAATCTGATGATATACAACCTAAAATTGTTGGTTTTTCATCTATTTTAAATTCTTCAAATACTTTCATATCTAAATTTTTTTGTTTTAAATTTGGATTTTGATTCATTATTAAATTTTCTATTGGTTTTAATATATTATCTGGAATAAATGTATAATCAAATCCTACTATTAAAAAACATTCTATTAAATTATAAGAATCACCACAATAAGGATATTTACGTATTTCCATTTTTATATTTTTTATAATTTAAATCATTAATTTAAAAGTTTTTTTTTAATTTTTAATTTTTTTTTTTTGTTTTTTTATAATTTAAATATAAATATTTTTTTTTTTAATAATTTTTATTAAATTAGTTAATATGAAAAGGAAGGAGATTGGATTATTACATTATATTGAAATGGCAATTATTCCTTTCATTTCAAGATTAATATTAATAATAATGATATTAAAATTTACAATCAAATCTTTTGGTATATTTATTGGAGTAATATTAGGAATATTTTTATTATATTTTATTCTTAATTTATATATTTTTTCAATGAAAAAATTATTTAATTTAGAATTTGTAACTGGAATAGAAAAAGTTTATATTACAAAAAACCCAAAAAATGGTTTTCATATTGTTTCCTGTATTTACTTTTCAAATTATAATCAAGAAGAATTATATAATTTTCTATATGAATATTACATATGTAAAATAAAAAGATTCAGACAAAAATTAACTCAAAAATTTTTTGAATTTTGGTTTAAAGAAATTTCTTTAGAAGAAGCAAAAAAATCAATAATAAAATTAAATCATTCATTTAACTCAGAAGAAGAAATAATGAATCATATACAAAAAGAAATGAATGAAGAAATTGATATATTTAATGAATTACCATATAAATTTCAAATAGGTCAAATTGGAAAAGAAGAAGAAAAAAAAGGAATATTAATATTTAAATTTGAGCATGTTATGACTGATGGATTAGGATTAATTTCTGCATTATGTACTGTAGCAACAAATTATAGTATTGAATCATTTCCTTCAATTATGAAAAATATAAAAGAAGATACTTTAAAAGAAACAATTTTTTTTTGGTTAATTTATCCTTTTATTCTCATTCATAGTATGTTTGTTTTTTTACCTATGAGAAATTATAAAAGTCCCTTAATTCCAAAAACTTTTTCTGGTAAAAATATAATTTCTAAAACTAAAAGTTATAAATTAAAAGATTTTGAAAAATTAAGAAAAGAAAATAAAATATCATTTAATGATTTAATGGTATCAGTTATATCAAAATCAATGTATAATTTAGTAAATTTACAAAAATATGAAAATTACAAAAATAAAAAAAGAATGAGAATATTTCTCCCAATATCAAGGAAAAAATTAGCAAGAAACACAGATGAAATTGACATAGTAAACAAAACAAATTTAGTAGTTTGTGATGTACCAATTATAAAAGATTACTTAAAAAAAAATTTACAAAATATTCATAATGACATAAAAAAATATTTTAAAAAATATATTCAATTTGCATATATTAAAACAACAACAACATTAGGAACAATTTGTTCATGGCCAATATTTGAAATAGCATCTCAGGCTTTATGTAATAGATTTGAATTAGCTTTTACAAATGTTCCTGGTCCTAAAGTTAAATTAAATTATGGAAATAATATTATTGATTATTTAATTTTTTATATTACTCCTTCCAGAGGTTTAAGTTTTTTATGTTTAATAAGTTATAATGAAGAATTTCGTTTAACTTTATCAGTTGATGAGAATTGTGATGTTAAATCTGATATGTATTTAAAACTTATTGAAAGTGAATTAGATGAATTAAGTAATGAAGCTACTAATATTAAAACTGAAAGTGAAAATGAAGAAAGTTCAAAATTTTTATATAATAATATTTAATATCTTTGATTATCAAAAGTTATATGATTTAATTTTTATAATTTTTAATCTTATAAATTTTAAATTATATTATAAAAGTTATATTAATAAATAAATGTATGAATTTAATTTTAATAGTATATTATGGATTAAATTAAAATCTAAATGAAAATAAATAATTTGTGATATATAAAAAATTAATCTTACAAAAAGGAAAAAACTCATTTTTATCATTTTATAAAAATATTTTTTTTTTATTTCATATTTCTTTCTTCAGAAAAAGAATCAATAGCATCTTTTATTTTATTAAAAATTTTCCTTATATTATCAGATTTCTTACTAAGAGATATTGAAGTATATTTTTTTCTATTAACTTCCTTAGTAAAAAACAATCTAATTTTATTATTATTTTCAATTTTAACATCTTGTATAATAGAATAATCCAAATGTGTTTTCAATTCTCTTCTAACAACATCAATAATATAAATCCCAATAGTTAAAAAAACTAATAAAATACTTTCTTCCTTATGATTAACATAAACTTCACTATCTAAATAATCAATTTTTTCTCCTTTTAACTGTTCAATTTTATTAAATAACAATTCAATAACATTAGCATCTTTCTCATTAAAACTTTTAATAAACTTAACTTTACCATAAAAAGCTCTTGGTCTTCTAATTCTTTCAATAATAATATCATCATTAACACCATTTTTAATTCCTTCAGTAGTTTTACTAACTAAATCAAAAACTCCAGAAATAGGTTTAATAATAGCACCACCTAATCCTTGTAATAATCCTTTCCCAAAACCTTTAACAGAATCTTTCTGTGCTCCTTCAATAGGTTTAACAAAAACATCAGCAACTCCTTTAAAGAATCCATTAGCCATACTAGATAAACCATATCCAATACCTTCAATAACATTTTTAGGTTTTTCTGTTACATTTTTTTTCTCTCTTTCATCAATATATTCATCATCTTGTGTTAAAAGTAACATTCCTTTTGATAAACCACTAGTAATTTTACTAGTTGTATTAAATGTACCATCAACTGTATGTTTTGCTAGAGAAATTCCACCATTTACTAAACCCATTGCTCCACCTAAAGGACCGTTTACTATTCCTTCAACTGGTTTATTAAATAAATCTTTAAAGCCTTGACTAAGGGAGTTTATTAAATTTAAAGGGGAACCTAAAATTTCTATTCCACCAAATATTCTCATTATTTGAACTAATGTTCTTTGTTTATATATTTCATACATGTAACTTAATAGTGATGATAAGTTACCTTGGAAATTAAATATTTGAAAACCATTTAATAATAAGGGTACTCTGTCTATACTACTTACTGCATTTAATAAGTCGTTTAATAATTTATTTCCTTGGAGAAGTTTTTGGAATACTTTATCTTTTGATTGTGAATAAAATGTTAAGGAAAATTCTAATGATGATGCATCTAAATGATTTATAAATAATGTGTTTTGATTTGGAGAATTTATATCAAGTTTTTCTTTTATTTGATTTTCTGTTAACCATTCTGGTTTATAATTAAAATCTTGAATTAATATTTGTTTTGATTGTAAAATTTCGTCATTTTGAAATAAGGGATTTATTTGAGTTAATGATGTTGATAAACCAATTGATAAATTAGAAAAAAAGTTAAATAAACATAAGAGAATGTTACTTTCTATATTTAATTCAAATGATTGAATTAAGAAATTTAATAATTTAATTAATGTTATATTATCATTTTTTTTTCTTGACATGAATAAAGCTAAATTTACAAAAGGAATTTGAGGAGGATTTTTTGTTAATTTATTTGGATTTTTATCTTTTATTATATTTCTTCTCCATGAATTTTGAGGAAGAAGAATTATTGGGAAATTTGTTAAATATGTTATTTCATTATCACTTTCTATATTTTTTATTATTAATTGAGAATCAATTATTTTTTCATTAGTTTCTCTTTCTTCTATTTTCGTATAAAAAATTATATTATCTAATGTTAAATATAATATTTCTTGTCTTTGATATTCTTTTTTTTTATCTTTTTTATTTAAATATTTATTATCTCCTATTACACTTATTCCTAAACGATTTATATGAATATTTAATTCAATTCTATTTTTTGTTATTAATATTTCTTTATTTTTTATTTCTTTTATTTTTTCTAAACTTACATTTTCTATTTTTATTATAACTCTATTACCATTTACAACAAAAGATATATTAAATGATACTCCTTGAAACTGATTTTTCATTAATGTTATTTTTTCATTAAATGGATATTTTTCAATTGATTCAAAATTTTTTGTATTTTGTAAAACTACAATTTTATCTTCTAATATTTCATATTGATGAAAATAATTTTTTAATTTTGAAGGATTAAATTTACCATCACCTACATAAAAATTAAAATTTAAAATAGGTCTTTTTGTAATATCACTCCAAGCAAAAATTCCTTTAGTTTTAGGATTAAAAAACATTATATTATCAATAAAATCATTTTGCCAAATTTCAAAAGATACTAAATTAGAATTATTACTTATTTGAATTTGACAATTAGAAAAATTAGTTTCAGATAAAATTAAATAAGTAATTAAATTATCAACTTTTTTTTCAATATTAAAAAAATATTTTTTATTATTTGATATTTGAATATTATCTCTTGAAGTTGAATTAATAATTGTTGTTAATGTACCACTTTCAGTACTATAAGGTGATGATGCTAAAAATTTATTAATATTATTATCTTTATCATCTTTATTTAATAAAACAAATCTTAACATATTTTCAATAAATTTTTTTTTATATAATTTTCTTCCTTTATATTTTTTTTCATTTTCTTCATTATCACTATTATATTCAGTATAATATAAAGGATATTTTTCTCCTGAATTTAATATACATAATTTATTTACTTTTTGAATTGTTTTACTTTTAATATCAATTACTTTATTATTTATATTATCATGTATAATTTCAACTGAATAATCATTTAATAAATTATAAATTATGTATCTTGGTGATAATGTTATTATATTTGTATAAATATCTAAATCTAAAGCAACTAATGATAAAACTATTTCAATTACTATTTCAATTTTTGATTTTAATTTATAATTAATTAATTCAATCACTGAAGAAGCACCAATTGTATTTATTGCAATTGGTTTACTTATATAATTATTATATAATATTTTAATAAATTTATGATTATCTAATATAAAAAAGTTATTTGTTCCTTTTTGATTTGCTACTTTATTTTCAATTTCATTTTCATCTTCTCCATAATAAAAATATAAATTTAAATTTGTATGATTAATTATTATTGTATTTGCATGAATAATAATTTCTCTATCAAATAAACTAACATAAACTGTAATTGAATTATTTAATTTATCATAAACAGTAATTGGAATATTAGTATTATTTTCATATTTATGTAATTGAACACTTTCTAAAGTTTTAAATTCATAAAAGAATAATTCAATAAATAATTTTGCTTTAATTGAAATATTATTTAAAGGAACTATTTCATTTTTTTTTATATTAAAGAAATTATGACTCTCATTTACAATTGCTTGTATATCAAAAGGTAAACAATTTCTAATTGTAAATGATGTTCTTAATTTTATAATTCTATTTTTATAATTATTATTTGAAATTGATGATATACTATTACAAAAATGAATATATGTTGATATATGATTTTCATCTTTATATTCTACTTCATCTATTATTTCTTTATTACTTTCTAAAAAGTGATATATTCCAAATCTTTTAAAAATTTTTGAATTTTCTAATTTTATTTCTATATCACCATTTAAAAATTCAAATGGAATTCCTATTGTTTTTCTTGGTTCTAAATCAAATGATAAATTATTTGTTATATTATTTCTTAAATCAATATGAAATTTAAATTTAGTTTTATTTTTAAATGATAAAGGAGAATAAAAATAAACAAATTTTTTCAAACTATGAAATTCAATTTTTGAAATTACATAATTAAATTTATTATTTAATTCTTTTAAAACTGAATTTGAATTTAAATCAAATATTTTAGAATAATCAACAATATGAATTTTACTTTTTATATTATCAATTTTAATAATATGATTTGACACACATGCATTATCTAATCTAAAAGAAATAAAATTATCTTTAATTAAACTAGTTTGAATTTTCTTATCAGAAGAAACGGGTTCAAAAAATTCAATTTCATAAGAATCATTAGGTGATATTTCACTTAATTTTAATTTTTTAATATTATTAATTCCATATCTTCTATAAAGTGAAAGAGTTCTTCCAGTATAATTAAATAAAGTATGATTTGAAATTGTCATATTTTTTTCATTTTGAATATTCTTAAATTCATTTTTATAATTATTTTTTAACTTATAATATTTATCAAACCATTTATTTAAAGTTCTTGATAAAAATATTATCATTAAATCACTTATATTAATATTAATATCAGGACCAACTTTTTTAGTATTATGAGTTTTAAATGTATATATTCTATTATTTAATTCATCAGTTATTGAATCAATAGTTATTTTAGTTTTTTCAATTAAAGGTTCCCATACTCCAGCTAAATAATTATATGATAATACTTTAAAAATTAATGATATTTTCATATTTTTTATTTCTATTTGATTTTCGGTATTAATGTTTAATTCTACTATTGAAAATGATAAAAAAGGATAAAATGTATTACTATGATCATCTATTAATATTAATTGTATTCCATTATTTGAAAATTCTCTTTTAAATATTATTTTTTCTTTTTCTTTTTCTTCTTTTATTTCTTTTTTCTCTTTATTTATTTTTAATGATATTTCATTTTCAATTTTTCTTTTTTCTTTTTCTTCATATTTTTCAAATTTTTTTTTCTCTTTCTCATATTTATGTAAATAATCAATCATATTTTTATACTTTTCATCAAGTAAATTATAATAAAAATCTCCTAATTTAATATATAAAACTAAATCTCTATAACTTGCCTTAACAGCCATTTTAGACAAATCAATATTTTCAATATTAGTAGATAAAAATTTATTATCAGCTTTATAAACCATTTTAATCTTATATTCATATTTAAAATCAAAATTATCCATAATTTTTCTTTTACTAATAATTAACTCTTTTTCTCCATGAGTAACATCTTTATATTCACAAAAGAAAGGACTAATATCATCTAAAGAACAAGTCATAATATAACTATATAAACAATCATTATTTATATAATCTTGTAAGTTTTGTTTTTGAGATTTATCAGTTAACATTTGTAATAAATTTATATTTTCTGTATATTTTTCAATTAATTCTTTTTTAATTTTTGATATTTTTACATTTTTTATTCCAACTGAAACTTCTGAAGTAATACAAATTAATTCTTGTTCAATATTTGATATTGAATCAGTAAAAAAACATATCATTGGTTGTTTTAATTGAACATGAAAATTATATCCAGGATTATTTTCATCATTTGGATCATATAAATTTGGTAAATCTTTTAAATTTTTTGCATAATAAGGAAATCCTTGTAAGAAAAAATATCTACATAATTGAAAAGTATCTAATTTAATTAATAATTTAAATCCATTCATTATAACTGAATAATGTTTTTCTCTTTCATTATCAATTATAATTTGGATTTCTGTTTGAATTTTTGAACCTTTTGTAAGAATAAATTGTGGATCAATTATAACACAATTTAATATATCTTTATTTATTTTTTTTATAAAAGCATCTGATGATATTGTTTCATTAAATAAATCAGATTCATTTATATTTAAATGACTATTCGATACTTTAAATATTGAAAAACTTTTTTTATGTTTTATTGGACCTGAACTTTTATTATTTTTTGAATTTTTATCTGAATTTCTGTCTGAATTAATATCACTATAATCTATTATTCTTTGACTAAAATCACTTAATAATTTAAATTTATTTTGAGAAGATATATCAAACATTTCCATATTTGCTATTATAATATGTGTTTCTTTTGTGTTGTTTAATTTTTTATTGAAATCTAATTGCATTTCTTTTAAGATAAATTCTACAAAAGGAGAAAAAGTTTCTTTTCCAATATCATCTAAATAAAGTGTTAAACTTAATTTTTTAAACATTATATAAGTTATTAAAGACATATATTCTTTCTTTAATTCTTCATTATTATTAATGAATTTATCTTCTTTTTTTTCTAATTCAAGATTTAATGATTCTAAAGAAGAATTATTTTTTTTTAAATTTTTATAAAATTTTTCATAATTATAATACTCATATTTTTCATCAGTATATAAAATATTTAAATCAGAACATCTCATTAAATTTGTAAAATCTCTTTGTCTCATTTTCATATTAATATCATTAAAATATAAATCAAAATGATATGAAAAATCAAATTCAAGTTCATTTAATAATTTGTCTTTTTCAGTATAATAAACAAAATGCATATTAACAATTGAATTAGTGGGTGAAATAATATTAAAATTATCTTCTGCTTTAATTGTAATATTTTTCATTTCAAATTGATAAGTTACTAACCATCTATATTCTTCAGGATTACTTCTTAATTTTCCAAATACTTTTTGATAATTACATTTCATTAAAATATCACCTAAATCAAATAAAAAATATTCTTTCATATCATATCTTGGTTTTAATATAACTTGAGGATTATTAATAATCATATTTATTCTCATAAAATCAATATCTTTTTCTTCTTTTGATTTTATTTTATAATATTTATTTTTAAAAGCTTTTGTTTCTTCATTTGATCCTAAAGAACCTAAAAATTGACTAATAAAATAATTAAAAAATCTTATAAAATTTTCATAAATTAAAATTAGAAAAGCTGAATTTATTGTAATATCAGCTTCACTTAAATAATTATTTTTACATTCAGGACACCAATTATACATACTTTTATAAGAAAAACTAATTAAACTATGATTATCAGAACTTTTTACTCCAAAAACTTTTTTTATTTTACTTTTATCAAATTGACTTTGATTTTCTATTACAAAAGGATATTGACATAAATCAAATATTTCTGAATTACCTAATTCACCAGTTACTAATAAATGATCCACTTTTGATATTGAATCTAAATAACTTTCTCCAAATTTCATTTCATAAAACATAATATTTAATATAGGTTGAATTAAAATAATAGAAACTTCTTTAAATGAAGAATGTAATTTTAAATAAGTATATTTTTCCTTATTACATTTTTGTTTTTGTACTTTTTCTTCAAAACCTCTTTCTAAAAATTTATCTTCTACTAATTTTTCAGTTTGATTTGAAATTTCTCTTCTTACTTTATATTTCATAATATCATTATGAATAGTAAAATTTAATATTTTTTTAATTACAATTGGATTCCAAATCATATAACAATAACCAATAAGAATATTAACATCTATTTGAATATCATTATATTTATCACTTTCTTCATCACAAACTAAAACTGATAATTTAAATAAATCATTTGAATTTTTATTTTCACTTTTTAATATTGTTTTCATATCTTCATTTTCACATGAAGTATCATATAATTTTATTCCTTGAATATTTAATATCATTTCTGTATCATGTGTTCTTAAATTTAAATTTGTTGAAAAATTTGTTATTTCACCATTTGAAAAAGGAACTTTTGAATTTTGTTCATATAAATTAATATAAACTTTATTAAATGTTATTTCTGAACCAAAATAAATTACTTTTGGTGAACCTTCTGATTTTTCACTTTCAATTTCTTTTATTTTATTTATTGATGATATTTTCATTTCAATTAATCTTGTATTTATACTATTATTCCAATTATTAAATTCTTCTAAATTTTCAAATTTTAATTCAATACTTCCATATATACTTGTTAATTTTATCCAAAGTGAATCTTCATTTTTTTTGATTTGACTATCTTTTAAATAATAATAACCAATATAATTTTCATCTTCCATATTTTTATAAAAGTAAATATAACCAGATGATAATGTAGCAAAATATTCTTCATAATTTAAATAGATAGGATTTTTTTTTAAAATTTTTGAAGATATTTTTGAATTTTTTTTAATTTCTGCTTTTGATGAATTAATTTGAGAATAAATATCTCTTTCTTTAGTAGGTTTAAAAATATCCATAACATAAATCATTAAAGTATAAATATAAGAATTTAAATCAAAAGTAATAGAATCAACAGACATAAATAATTTTAAAGAAGCATTTTCTTCAGGATTAAAATCTTGAGATAAGAAACCAATTGAAACATTACCTGAAAAATTAGAAACAATTTGAATTTTATTATCATCATCTAACATTTCTTTAAAAGAAGGAAAATATGAAATTGAAAAACTATGAATTGAAAGTGAATATCTTTCTTTATATTTATCATTTTCATTTAAATTATTATTATCATTATCTTCATTTATATTATTATCAACTTTTCCTAAATCAACTAAAAGAATTTTTGTATTTTTTAAATCATATTTATTAATTGGAATAATAATTTTTCTTGGTTCAATTTCAACATTAATTATATTTTTTTTATATATATTATCTATTAATGCATTAGTTGTATTTTTTTTCATTGTATTATATTGTTCCCAAGCTTTGTCTGCTAAATCTTCATCTAATGGTACTTTAAAAAATGATATTACTCTTTCTAAAAAAACTTGATGATATGTAAAGTGAAGAATATTTATTACTAATTTAAATTTTGTATTTATTAAATCATTTGGATTATTTTTTCTAAAGAATATTCTTACAAAATTATTTATATTTTCTATTTCTTCTTTGTAATTTATTTCTTTATATTCTTCTTTTTTTTCTTCTTCTTTATTTTCTTCTTCTACTTTTTTTTCTTCTTTTTTTTCTTCTTTTTTTTTTTTTTTTTTTTCTTTTTTTTTTTCTTTTTTTTTTTTTTTTTTTTTTTTTTTTTTTTTTTCTTCTTTTTTTTCTTTTTTTTTTTCTTCTTTTATTTCTTCTTTTTTTTCTTCTTTTTTTTCTTCATTTATTTCTTCTTTTATTTCTTCTTTTTCTTTTTCTTCATTTGGTTTTTTTTCTTCAATATCAATAATTTTAATTTTTTCCAATTGTTTAATCTTTTCATTCATAGCAATTAAATATTCAATATAAAACTCTTTATAATTATTACTAGAATCATCATCATAAATCGAAGAATTATCATTAATTAATTCCATTTTATTAAAAAGAATTTTAATATCATTTTTCATTTTATTAAAATTATTTATATTTTCTTCAATTTCATTTATTAAAACTTTAATAACATTTGCTTCAAGATTCGTTAAACCAATTTTACAAAAAGAAATAATTTCATGAGAATCATGTTCACTTAAGCAATTCTCACACAAATTACTTTTACAATTAAAACAATAAGAACAATAATCTTTAGAGTGCTTTTTACATAAAAAATTAAAATGAGGTAAATTATTATCTTCTTTAATACTATTTGCTTTAAAAAAAGAATGATTAAAATAATCTTTCCAAGAAATTCTTTTACGTTCTTCTTTAATTAACATTTTAGAAACTAAATCATTTAAGTCTTTATCTTCTATTTCTTTTAATTTTTTATTAGATTCTATTTCATTTAAAATGTCTTCATCCGTTTCTCCGTTAAAAGGATATTCTTTAAAGTATATATAATAAATTAAAGTTCCTAAACTCCAAATATCACTTTTCTTAGAAATTGATTCAATGTTTAAAACTTCTGGTGAAGAAGTTAAAAGAGTTTCTTCTAAATTTATTGATTTTATTTTAGTCTTATCAGATAATTTACTTGAATCAAAATCAGAGAATTTAATTTTTGTATTGTTTATTTTTTCTAAAAAAATTAAAAAGTTTGAGAGCTTCATATCTTTAATTATTATATTTTCTCTTTGAATTACTTGAAAATCTTCATTCAATTGAGTTAATATTTCTTTTATTTCTTTAACAGAAAAAGGAGTATTTCTTATTTGTAAAACTTCTTCTAAATTACTTATTGCTAAATCCATTATAATATAAAAATTTTTTTCTGTGTTCATTGTTGCTTTTAAGGAAATATTACTTTCTAAATTTATTTTTTTTAAAAGTTCATCTTCTTTAAAAGGAGAACCTGTTAATTTTTTAAATTTTAATTTATTTATTTCCTTTATTGCAACGTAATTTCCTGTTTTTTTATCTATTCCCTTAAACACATGACCAAAAATTCCTGTATTTAAAACTGCTTTTTCTGTGAAATAAGTCCAAATATCATTTGATGACATTTTTATATTGTTATATTTTTATTTTTTATATTTTTTATATTTTTTTTCTTTTAATATATTATAATAATTTATATATGATTACTTCATTTTCATAAATATTATCATTTAAAAAAAATGTTTCTGAAAGGTTTTATTTTTAGCAAATATAAAATGGAAAATGATTAAAAAAAGGTTAAAAGAAAAAAAATTTATTTGTATATAAAATATCGTTTAATTATTAGATTATTTCTTTTTTTATTTTTTTTAAAATTTTAAAAATATTATGGTTAAATTTTATATTTTTTTTATTTAATATATCACTCATATTACTTAAGAGCCTTAACATTTTTATTTAAAATTGGTAAAGATATTTTCAACTAAATCAGCTCCAATCATTGATTCACTTCTAACCATTAAATCTATATTTATTGTTTCATTCTTTGCTCTTTTTTGAACTTCAGTTTCAATAT
>JAEEGK010007855.1_pt1 | contig 25390 bp, 17 predicted proteins | sample 8958771 | NCBI WGS metagenome assembly JAEEGK01 (sample SAMN16246547, study PRJNA631951) | gut metagenome | biome: gut microbiome; feature: rumen; material: SC-attached | host: Bos | place: Iran: Karaj | collected 2018-10
AACAGCCGGGGAAGCGGAATCGATTTGACCCACGTGAGATATGTACGGTATGTGCGATATTGTTCCCACTGGATGAAATATCGTACATATCGCACATATCGTACAGATACAGTCATTACGCACAAAACCATGGAAGAAACTTTGTAAAAAACGACAGGTAGAAACTTCTTGCAATCCACCGCAATCGGATATATTATGTAAACCGAAACGGACTGGCAAGAACATTTCATTTCTACAGAAAGAGAGGTATTATGCCAACAAAGAAACGCCGCGACGCCGGAAGCGGCACGATTCGCCAAAGAGCAGACGGCAGATGGGAGGGCCGGTACACGGTCGGTTACGATCCGAAAACAGGAAAGCAGCTCACACACTCCATCTATGGTAAAACAAAACGCGAGGTCCGAGACAAGCTCAACAAAACCCTGACAGAGATCCAGGAAGGCGCTTATATCGAACCGACGAACATGACAGTAGGGCAATGGCTGGACACTTGGCTGAAGGAATACAAGGTCAATGTCCGACCGGAAACCAAGGCCAGCTACGAAATGCACATTCGGGTCCATCTGAAACCGGACCTCGGGAAAATCCGCCTGAACAAGCTTACAACCCATCAGATCCAGCTTCTGTACAACAAGCTCATCAATGAACGGGGCTTGTCTCCCAAGACCGTAAAGAATGCCCACGGAGCCCTGCACGCAGCTCTGGAGCAGGCAAAGATCAACGGGTACCTTCGCATCAATCCATCCGAAGGCGTGGTTCTTCCGAGAATCGAGAAGGAAGAGATCAAAGCCATGGACACAGAGGATGTCAGTGCCTTCCTCAAGGCAATCAAGGGAGACCCATATGAGCTGCCGCTGTTTGTCGACTTGTTTACGGGACTCCGGCAGGGGGAACTGCTCGGCCTGACCTGGGATTGCGTGGACTTCGAAAAGGGTACGATACTGGTCAACAAGCAGCACAACCGGGCGAAGGGCGAGAAGGAGTTTCATTTCTCCCCGCTGAAGAACAGCAGACCGCGCAGCCTGACGCCTGCAAGCGCTGTGATGGATGCGCTGCGGGAACAGAAGCGACGCCAGGAGGAATGGGCTAAAGCAGCCGGGTCGGCCTGGGACAATCATGAGAACCTTGTATTTACGACGGAGCTGGGGCGGTATATCAACAACAAGACCCTTTGGATGAATTTCAAGCGTATCGCGAAGGAATTCGGAATGTCGGAGCTTCGGTTCCACGATCTTCGCCATACCTTCTCGGTCAACAGCCTGCAGGCGGGAGACGATATCAAGACGGTCCAAGAGAATCTCGGGCATGCGACAGCGTCCTTTACCCTTGCCACCTATGCCCATGCGACGCCGGGGATGAAGCGCGAAAGCGCCAATAGAATGGACGCATTTATCAGATCCGTCCGGGAAGAAGGGCAAGCACCTGCGCCAGAAGCTGAGCACTGACGACCACCCTTACGTGGGTCATTTGACCCATACAGAAACAGGCCTTTAAGTGGTCGTTCAAGTGGTCAAAAAATCCCCCAAACCCGAAAAATCGCCATGATAAGATATAAAATGTAAATAATCAACGATTTTTCACCCTCAAAACACGAAATCCCGGACGTTTTCACGTCCGGGATTGGTGGGGGAAGGTGGATTCGAACCACCGAAGGCGGTGCCAGCAGATTTACAGTCTGTCCCCTTTGGCCACTCGGGAATTCCCCCATATTCCGTTCGCTTGTTCAGAGTCTCAGACGATGGATCCGCATCGCTTTCGCCGGGATGGTGGAGCTGGTAGACGGACTCGAACCCCCGACCTGCTGATTACAAATCAGCTGCTCTACCAACTGAGCTATACCAGCACGGCTCGAACAAGCAAGGCTTATTATAGCGGCAAAAGAGTCATTTGTCAAGTATTATTTTTCTTTTTTTCGTCAATCTGTCTTTTTCTTCAATCTGAGCTTTTTGCCCGATACAGAGAAAACAGGAGGCGCGTGTTCGGAAAACTCGGGTCCAGCGTACTGGAGACCAATCTGTTGAAGCACCGCTCATAGGTCATTTCCGGGTCGTCGGAGAGGATCCAGTGGACCGCGCTTTGGTATGCGGCCTGGGCGGGCGGGTCGGTTTCCTCGCAGCGGAGCAGGCAGGCGTAATTGCTCTCCCTGCCTTCGTCGGTGAGGCGGAAGCGTTCGCCGTCATAGCGGAGCTGCAATTCATACAGCCCCTCGTCATAGCCGAGCCGGAGCGTCACTTCGTCCGGTCTTCCTGCCTCCGCATTGGCCGTGAAGCGTTCCCAGCGCTCCAGACCGTCGGAACCGGGCTCGCTTCCCATGGAGATGAATACGTCGTCCGGACCGTATTTCCGGCTCAGATTGCTGTCGCTTGCGGCGGTCTGCGTTCCGGTCAGCGGGTCAAAGAGCGAAGCAGCCATGACCGTCGCCCCGCAGGTGACGCTCAGGACCTTCCCGTCCTCGGTCAGCCAGCGGAGCAGATAGAGCCCGCTGCCCTCGTCATAGTGGGCGGCTCCAAAGCGGGCCTCCAGCGCCTCAAGGGTCAGCCCCGGCAGCGCGTTGAGCTCCGGGTCGGCTTCGATGGGCGTGAAACCGCGGAATTGAGCGCTTCCGCTGTCTTCGCTGCCCGGCGCGGGGATATAGCGGAACAGCGTGCCTGCAACACGGACGCCGTCGCGGCTGAACGCAGCACGATAGAACGAGGAGCCGTCCTCCCCTTTTTCGTTCCAGAAAACGGCCAGCGAGGTCTCGTAAAGCAGCTCCGCGCCTTCGGCGCAGGCCAGATCCTTGACGCCGCTCAGACTTCTGCCAAGCAGGCTGAAGCTCGTTCCGCCCCAGAGCTGAATATCCTCCGGAAGCGAGCCGTCCTTTACCTGAAACGCGCCGTTTTGGATCGTGAGCGGCAGACGCATGGGCTGAGAGAGGTTATCCTGGCCGGTCTTCGCGTCATAGACGCGTTTCGCGCAGCAGAAGGTGACGCCCCCGTTCTCCGCCTCCAGCCAGACGTTCCCGTACGACAAATTCAGGATCGTGTTCGCGCGGACCACAGGCAGTCCTTCCTCCACGCCGTAGGCCCAGAGGGCAACGGTGAACAGCCCGGAGGTCGGCCCAAAGCCCCAAAAGGCGTATTCGCTGCTCCCGTCCCCATCAAGATCGGCACAGACCGGGTCCAGACCCGTCGGGCCGAGGTAGGTAAGCAGCCAGGCTGCGCCGCGCTCTGAGACCAGAGCCTCTCGGATCTCGAAGCCTTCCTCCGGGGAGGTTCGGACGCAGACGCAGCGGTCCAAACCGGTCTGAGACCGGACCTCCGCAGAGCTGACCGTCAGCGCGCAGATCAGCTCCGCCGGTTCGGAAGGGGCCGCGTTCGACGGATCGTAATCCGAGGTCAAGGTCAATATGTCTCCCAGGCAATCGTCCGGCGAGGCCTCCAGCTTCCAGGAGAGCTCCTGCAGGTCGATGGGCTGCGCGTCCGGCGCGGCGGCATAGGCTTCAACGGTCAGCGAACGATCTTCCCACATCCCGTACACAAGCCGCAAGATCGCGTCGCTGCGGTAGAGCAGAACGGTCTTCTCCTCGCGCAGGACCTGGAAGCCCTGCTCCTGCATTTTGTTTACATAATCTTCAAGCTGCTCGGTCGTGACGCCTGCGTAGCTCACGCTGTTCCCGTACGCGGATTCTGCCGGGAAATCAGGCAGCAGCGCCGAGATCGATTCCGACGCGGTTTTCATCGGGTCCTCCTCTCCCGTTTCCATCGTGGCTGTCTGCGTGGAAGCCTCCGCCGTCTCCGGCGGGTCGGTCCAGTCCGGGACGGGGGCAGCAGGCGAGCCATGCGCCTTGCAGGCGGTCAGCAGAATGCAGGCCAGCAGAAGGATGGTCAATCGTTTCATAGTCTCTCCTTTCAGGCCGCCAGCGTGAGCACGACGGCGGCGGTCAGGGCCGCGAAGCAGAGCGCGGCGCCAAGGGTCAGCTTCCGGTAAGAGAGCACCCGCTCCACGCGGACGCGGAGCTTCGCTCCGCCGAAGGCGGAGACAAAGAGATCGCGCCCCTTTGCTGCGCTGAGCAGGGCGATGGCGTAGTTCTTGCGATCCGCGGCGTTCAGTCCGCGCACGACGGCCTCATCGCAGGCCAGCTCCATATCCTCGAACAGGCGCTTGAGGCTCCACCAGACGATGGGGTTGAACCAGTGGACGCAGCAGACCAGCAGAGCCAGAACGCGCCAGAGATTATCGCATCTGCGCCGGTGGACGGTTTCGTGGGCCACGACGAAGTCGAGCAGCCGTCCGCGCATGCCGACGGGAACCAGGATCCGCGGGCGGAGCACGCCGACCAGCCCCGGCGCAGCGACCTTTTCCGATTCCCAGACGCCCTTTTGAAGCTCCCGCCCGCCGCGGGCTTCGCGCAGGGTCAGGACGTAGAGGACGGTCAGGGTCAGCAGGCAGGCTGCGGCAGCGACGGCCCAGATCAGCGCGCAGGTCTCGAACAGACTGCGCAGGGCGTCGGTTCGATAGACGATCGGGAAATAGTTCCTGGCGGCCTGAACGGTGTTCATTGTCTTCCATTCGATCGCTCCGTCGCCGGGGACGGGAATGGATACGGTCCGGGAACCCATCCGCTGCAGCACGGCCGTGAAGCTGACCGGCAGGGAGAGGGCCACCGGAAGAATCAGCCGAAGCAGAGGCGCGAGCCACAGGCAGAAGACCACCCGCCGCGGCAGGAAGCGAACGCGCCGCAGAACCAGAACCAGCAGACAGACCAGGCCGCCGTGCAGGCTGAGGTTCAGGACCCAATAGAAAACGTCACTCTTCATGGCGGTCGATTATGGCGCGAAGCTCGTCAAGCTCGGCGTCGGAGAGGTTCTCACGCTGGAGAAAGGCGGCGAAAAAGGCCTTCTTTGAGCCCCGGTAGAGCTTGGAGATCAGGCCTTCGGTCTCTTCGGCGGCGACCTGCTCTCTGGTGATGCGGGCTACGCAGCGGAAGCCCGGCTCCAGCCGCTCCACGGCATCCTTTGCCACCAGCTTTTTGAGAACGGTGTAGGTCGTATTCTTGTTCCATCCGATCGTTTCCGCAGCCCGCAGAGAGAGCTCCTTTGCGGTGATCCCGTCCTCGTCCCAGATCAGCTCCATCAGACGGAGCTCCGAATCAAACAGCTTCATGCTTACCTCCCAAATGAACAGACGATTGTAGTAGTCCATACATAGACTATCACAATCGTCTGAATCTGTCAAGTCCATTTTTGAATTTTTGGACCGGATGCTCCGCAAAAGGCAAGACCACCGGCACGGGGCATTGCCGATGGTCTGACTCGCTTATTCCGGGCGCTGGCGGCGGACGGTCCCGTCACGGACCTCGTATACCTCGTCACAGTGCTCGATGGTGGTGAGGCGGTGGGCGACGATGATGCAGGTCTTCTCCCCGCTCAGACTGCGGACCGATTCCATGACGGCCCGCTCGGTCTCGGTATCGAGGGCGGAGGTCGCCTCGTCAAGAAAGAGGATATCCGGGTCGTAATACAGGGCGCGGGCAATGCCGATGCGCTGGCGCTGGCCGCCGGAGAGGCGGACGCCCCGCTCGCCGATCACGGTATCCAGTCCGTCCTTCAGGCCGCGGACGAAGTCCGCGAGCTGGGCGGATTCCAGGGCTCTCCAGACCTGGGCCTCGTCGATCTCCGCGTCCTTGACGCCAAGGGCCACGTTGGCCCGGATGGATTCATCGACCAGGTAGATATTCTGCGGGATGTAGCCGATCCGGCTCTGCCAGGCGGGAATATCGTCCCGGATATCCGCCCCGCCGAAGCGGATCGCGCCGGACTGCGGCTCCAGCAGACCGAGGATCAGATCCACGAGGGTGGTCTTCCCTGCCCCGGTCGCGCCGACGACGCCGACGCTCGTTCCGGCCCGGACGGTCAGGCTGACGCCGGAGAGGACGGGCTTCTCCGCGCCGGGATAGGTGAAGCGGAGTCCGTCCACCGTGATGTCCGCGCGTGCGCGGTTCGAGACCGGACGGCGCTCCGGCGGGGCGGAGGCTTCGGTCTCCCGGCTTTCGGAAACGGTCTGGCAGACCGCGTCAAGACCGGGCGTATAATAGGAGACGGCGTTGATCGATGCGTTGATCGTGTTCGCGCTGGGCAGCAGGCGAATGGATGCGACCGCAAAGGCGGAGAGGCTGCCCACAACTGCGCTGAGGTCGGCGTGCGTGGCGATCTTGACCGCCACCAGACCCAAGACGCCGCCGATGCAGAGAAATTCGACCAGATGACGCGGCACGCCGGAGAGGATCGCGTGGCGGCGGTAGTTCTTCACAAAGTCCTTCGCGTCGGCGCGGTATTCCTCCACGAAGAAGCGCTCGCGCCCCATCAGCTTGACCTCCTTGATGCCGCCCACGGACTGCTGGACCGTCTTGAGCATGGACATCCGCAGGCCGCGCGTCACCTGACCGATCTGCTTGAGCCGTCTGCGCACGACCAGATAATAGACCGCGGAATAGACGACCAGACCGGCGACAATGCTGAGCGTCAGCCAGAGGTCCACCAGGATCAGATAGGCGATCAGCAGGAGGCTGATCAGCGCGCTCGTGACGATGCTGATCAGATTCGAGACCAGGGCGTAGGCGCTGGAGACGTCGGTGTTGATGTCGCGGACGATCTCCGCCGTGTTGTGGGCCAGGTGGAAGGTATAGGGCTTGCGCAGGTAGCAGTCGAGCAGGCGCGCAGAGGTCTCCATCTGGTTGCGGATCAGAAAGGTCTTCTGTACGACGGTCATATAGATCGCAAAGAGATTTTTGACCGCGTAGACCACGATGATCGCCACGACCAGGATCAGCATCCGACTGCTCTGGTCCACGTCCGGCGTGAGCGAGACAAAGAGCCGATACCAGCCCTGCCGTGCCAGATTGTCGGGGCGGATCAGCAGATTGACGAAGGGAAGGATCAGAGAAACGCCCAGGAAATCAAAAAGGGTCTGGATCAGGATCAAAACCATCAGTACGACGAAAAAACGCCGCTCCCGCCTGGGAAAGATGATGCGCAGCTTTGCAAAGAGGGACTTTTGTTCCATAAACGCGCCCCCGGATGATCAGGATGGTCTGATTATAGCACAGGCCGGGGGGCTTGTCAAATCACTTGTCCTTTGGAGAAAAAATCAGGCCCATCACCAGGGCGAAGAAGACCGCCGCCGTGATCCCGCCTGCTGCGGCGGTGACGCCGCCGGTCAGAACGCCGGGCAGACCCTGCTCGTCCACAGCGGCGCGGACGCCCTTTGCCAACAGGTTTCCGAAGCCGGTCAGCGGAACCGTTGCCCCGGCTCCCGCCCAGTCGGCCAGAGGGCCGTACAGACCCAGTCCGCCGAGGACGACGCCCGCGACCACGAAGCCCGTCAGAATGCGGGCCGGGGTCAGGCCGGTTTTGTCGATCAAGAGCTGGCCGACGACGCAGATTGCGCCGCCCACCAGAAACGCACGAAGAAATATCATAGGCACCTCACTGTTCGATCTGCACCGCGTGGCAGATTGCCGGGATGGACTCCTTTTGCTGGACCGAGACCGGAGAGAGCAGGGCCCCGGTCCCGCAGAACAGGATCCGCTTCCAGGTCCCGCGCTTCATCTCCCCCAGGAGCTTGCCGCAGAGGACGGAGGCCGAGCAGCCGCAGCCGGAGCCGCCGCAGTGGACGTCCTGCCGCGCCCGGTCGTAGATCATCAGGCCGCAGTCGAGATAGCGCCCGTCCAGACGGACGCCGTCGCGGCGAAAGAGCTCCGCGACCAGCTCGTGGCCCAGCCAGCCAAGGTCGCCGGTCACGATGGCGTCGAAGTCTTCCGGGGAAAGACGGGTTTCCTCCAGATGGGTACGGATCGTCTGATAGGCGGCAAAGGCCATCGCCGCGCCCATGTTGTTCGCGTCCTTGACGCCCTTATCCGCAATGGCCCCCGGCGTCGCAGCCGTGACAGCCGGGCCGCCGCTCCCCTCGCGCACCAGGACCGCGCCGCAGCCGGTCACGGTCCACTGTGCCGTGGGCGTCCGCTGACCGCCGTAGCCCAGGGGGAAACGGTACTGGCGCTCCGAGGAGGCAAAGTGGGACGAAGTCATCGCCACGGCCCGGCTGCAATAGCCCGCGTTGACCGCAGCAGCGGCAAGCAGCAGCCCCTCCGCCATCGTGGAGCAGGCCCCGTAGAGACCCAGGACCGGAAGACCGGTGGCCCGCAGGGCGAACGTGGAGCCGATGCACTGATTGAGCAGATCGCCGGAGAAGACGGCGTCCACGTCGTTCGTTTTCAGACCGGTCTTTTTGAGCAGACAGCCGAGGGTCATGCGCTGCATCCTGGATTCGGCCTTCTCCCAGGTCTTTTCGCGGAAGTGGCCCTCGGAGAGTTTCAGGTCGAACCAATCCGAGAGCGGACCCTCGGCCTCCTTCTTCCCCCCTGCCGAGGCCCAGCCCGCAAGAACGGGCCGGTTGGGAAAGAGAAGCGTTTTTCCGTTGCGAAGCGGCTGCATGGCAGAACCTCCCGAAGCAATTTCGGGATCAGTATGCCCAAAAATACGGAACCTATGCAGAACGGCTTCGCCGCTGCTCCAGCAAGCTGTTCAGGACTCCGCCGCAGAAGAGCAGAAGCATCGAGGCGTAGAGCCAGAGCATCGCAAGCGCCATGACGGACAGACTGCCATAGTAGCGGTCGTAGGCCCCGCTCGCCTCGGCATAGCGCGAAAAGGCCCGCGCAAACAGCATCCAGCCCCCCGCTGCGCCAAAGGCCCCGGGCAGGGCGGAGCGAACCGTGACCGGTCGGCCCGGCATGGCGCAGTACAGCACCGTAAAAAAGGCAGAGAGCAGGAGAAGCGTGACCGGCGTTCTGGCCCGGATCAGACGCAGGAGAAACCGCGCCGCCGGGTCCTCGGAGCGGGAGAGCAGGCGGAGCAGCTCCTGCCCTGCCAGATGCAGAACCCCCGCAAGCGCTACCACGCACAGGCCGAGGACCGTGAAGCCCAGGCAGCGCAGGCGGGTACGGAGCCGTCTGCGCCCCGGCGGGACCCCGTAGACCCGGTTCAGGCCGAGGCATATGCTGTACACGCCCTGGGAGGCGGACCAGAGAGCAGCCGCCGCGGAGAGCGACAGAGACGGGGGCTCGAGACCTGCATAGAGCTCCTCCACCATATAATCCAGCAGCGGCAGCAGCGCACGCGGCACGACCCCGCTCACAAGACTTCGGATCGTCTGCGCAGGGACCTGGGCCGCGTGCAGCAGGCCAACGGCAAGCAGGGTCCCGGGGAATACCGAAAGCGCCATAAAATAGGCGGCGTAGGCTGCGTAGACCGCCGCCTCCGCCCGGCAGGCCCGGCGCAGGAGCTCCCGCGCGGTTCGGACTGTCTGCATTCCGCTCCCCCCTTCCTGCGCGGCTTGCGTTCACGCGGCGTCAAACAACGCATCACGGAGGATCGGCAGCGCACGCCCTCCATGATGCAGTATAGGCGCGCCAGGGCCCGGAAAGAACGAAATTTTTCTCCAAGCGCGGCCGCTTCGCTTCCGTATGGATCGATGTACTTAATATGAATCATCACAAAAGATTCACAAACTTCACTTGCCTTTTCAGCAGAAGGTCGCTATAATAAGCTGGAGTAGATATGGGATAGCATGCCCTCTGCTCACCGCGTCGGCTTACCCCGCGCGGATCACAAAAGAAAGGAGTTCAACCACAATGTTTGAGAAGCCCATCCTGAACCTCGTGAAGTTCGACATGAAGGATATCTGCACCGCTTCCAACCCCGGCGATGAGCCCGCTCCCGAAGAGCCCACCACCACCTTCAACTGCGGCACCGATACCGGCTTCATCGGCTAATGAGTCCATGATCCCCCTGGGCCTGGGGTCCTCCCAGGCCCTTTCTATGTGTTTTCCCGGGCAAGTCCCGGTTTTGATACGATTATAACGGACACCGCCCATTCGATTCGGGCGGGCAAAGGAGAATCCTATGGATCTTGCGCTTCTGGCTCTCGCCTCCGAGACTGCGGAATCTCTGCAGGCAGACGCTCTGTACTACCGTCAGGCGGACGGAATCTACTACGGCGGCTGGACGGACTATCCTCACGCCGTGATCGAACTGTTTCCGATGAAGTTCCACCCGGTCAGCGGGATTCGTCAGGCCGTTTTGGACATGGCAAACGCGGCTGTCAACTTCAACCTGCCGATGCTGCCCCAGGCCGTCCGCGACGAGGCCCTGGCCTTGGAGCGGCGCGGCTGGATCACCCGCTGTGCGCGCGGGGCGAAGGCAAAGCAGTATCGGTCCTATCCCAACCATCTGATCGGGCTGGGCAAGTGGAGCATCACGGGGCGGTGCAACTACCGCTGCCGCCACTGCTTCCTCTCCGCGCCGGACGCCCGCTTCGGCGAGCTGCCCACGGCTGAATGTCTGCGCATCATCCGCGAGATGGCTGAGGTCGGAATCCACGCGGTCACGCTCACCGGCGGCGAGCCGCTGGTACGCGAGGATTTCCTGACCCTCGTGGACGAGCTGTGCAAGCATGACATCACGGTCACGCAGATCGCCACGAACGGCTCCCTGGTCAACGATCGTCTGCTGGACGCCCTGGAGGATCGCGGCGTTCGGCCGATCTTTGCCATGAGCTTTGACGGCGTGGGCTGGCACGACTGGCTGCGCGGCATCCCCGGCGCGGAAAAACAACTGATGGGAAAATTCGAGCTGCTGGCCCGCCGCGGCTTCACCACCTCCAGCGCCATGACCCTCCACCGGAAAAACGTGGGCGTCCTGCGCGAGACGATCAACCGTCTGGCCGACGTCGGCGCGTCGCTGGCCATCATCAACCGGATGCTGGAAGTGGGCGAATGGCTGAAAAACGGCGAGGGTCTGACCCTCTCGCCGGCCGAGATCTTCCAGGCCTATCTGGACTATCTGCCCTGTTACTATGCCGACGGCAAGCACATCAAGGTCACCCTGAACCGGATCGCAGAGCTCTACCCCGGCAGCTATGAATACGATCTGCTTCCGATCAAGCCTCCCTGCGACTTCAATACCCACACGGTATGCAGCTCCACCTATCACGCTTTCCTGCTCAACGGCGACGGAAAGCTGACCCCCTGCATTGCCATCGCGGGCATGAACGGAATGCAGGAGAACTTCGCCGATCTGACGAAGATGCACCTGCGCGACGCGCTGGAGCATTCCCGTCTGGCGGAGCTGGTCGGTACCTCGATCGCGGACCATCAGCGGGCAAATCCGAAGTGCATGGCCTGCCCCTATCACCGCTGGTGCCAGGGCGGCTGCCCGGCGCAGGCGCTGGAATTCGACGACACGAACTATAACGGCGTGGACTATCTGCGCTGCGAGTTCTTTGAAAAGCACTGGGCGGACCGGATCATCAACCGCCTGAAGGAGACCGTCCCCGAGGCGCACTGCCGGAATCTGCCGGCGGACTTCCCCCTCCTTGACCGGTAAGGCCCCGCCGGGCCGCCGCGCCGTTCTGTCGGCGCGGCGGCCCGGCTTGCTCCGGTTTTTTCCGAAAAAACGGTTTTTTTGCTTGCAATTCCCGCCCGGCTGTGATATACTGCTTCCGATGTAAATTGCCGGGCTTGCCCGGCGGTACAGGCGAGGATCGGGCTGTCCCCGGTTTCCTCCGGCGCAAGAGAGGATGCGGTCGGTGCGAGCATCCGCCGGAAACCGTGCGGGCCTTCTCCCGGGAGCCGCTGGTCTGAACGAAGCCGTCCGGCTTCTGCGTAGGATCCGCCGTATGCGCCGCGTTAAGGCGATCAAGCGCGCCGGGTCTCCGGCGAATCGCGGGTGGTACCGCGGAAGCATGGTCTTTCGTCCCCGAACGTGGGGAGAAGGGCCGTTTTTTTGTTTATCATTCACTCGAAGGAGCAGATCAACATATGAAAGAACAACTCGAACGCATCCGGGTCTCCGCGCTGGAGGCCCTTGCGCAGGCAAAAGAATCCGCCGATCTGGAGTCGCTGCGCATCAAGATCCTGGGCAAGAAGGGCGAGCTCACCGCCGTCCTGAAAACCATGGGCAAGCTCTCCGCCGAGGAGCGCCCCGTCATGGGCCAGCTTGCCAACTCCGTCCGCGCCGGCATCGAGGAAGCGCTGGAGCAGCGCAAAAAGGAGCTTGCCGCCGCCGCCCTGGAGGCCCGTCTGGAGGCTGAGGCAGTGGACGTCACCGTGCCCGGGACCGCGCCGACGCTCGGACACCGGCACCCGATGAACATCGCCCTGGACGAGGTCAAGGAGGCCGCGATCGGCATGGGCTTCCGGATTCTGGAAGGCCCGGAGGTCGAGCTGGCGGAGTACAACTTCACCAAGCTGAATACCGAGGAAGGCCACCCCGCCCGCGACTGGTCGGACACCTTCTATCTGAAGGAGGACAGCTCCGTCCTGCTGCGCACCCAGACCTCCCCGATGCAGATCCGCGCAATGGAGGCCATCGGCAAGCCGCCCATCCGCATCCTGGCTCCGGGCCGCGTCTTCCGCAAGGACGAGGTGGACGCCACGCACTCCCCGATGTTCCATCAGATCGAGGGTCTGGTCATCGACAAGGGCATCACGATGGCGGATCTGAAGGGCACGCTTGAGGCCTTTGTGAAGGCCCTCTACGGCGAGGATTGCGTGGTTCGCTTCCGTCCCCACCACTTCCCCTTCACCGAGCCGAGCTGCGAGCTGGACGTGCAGTGCTTCAAGTGCCACGGCGCCGGCTGCCCCACCTGCAAGGGCGAGGGCTGGATCGAGCTGCTCGGCGCGGGCATGGTTCACCCGAAGGTTCTGGAGGGCTGCGGCATCGACCCGGACGTCTATTCCGGCTTCGCCTTCGGCATCGGTCTGGAGCGTATGGCAATGCGCCGCTTCCAGATCTCCGATCTGCGGCTCATCTTCGAGAACGACGTGCGGTTCCTCGAACAGTTCTGACAAGGGAGGAAACAGAGAATGAACATTTCCAGAAATTGGCTCAAGGAATTCGTGGACATTGAGGCCACGGATCGTGAATATGATGAGATCATGACCATCGCCGGGCAGAAGGTGGAAACCACCGCCCGTCTGGACGAGACCATCCGCAACGTCAAGGTCGGTCGGGTCCTCTCCATCGTCCGGCACGAGAACTCCGACCATATGTGGGTCTGCCAGATCGACGTGGGCGAGGCTGAGCCCGTCCAGATCGTCACCGGGGCGCAGAACGTCCGCCAGGGCGACCTGGTCCCCGCCGCCCTGCACAACTCCTGGCTGGCAGGCGGCACGCACATCACAAAGGGCAAGCTCCGGGGCGTGGCCTCCAACGGCATGCTCTGCTCCATTCAGGAGCTTGGTCTGACCAAGAACGACTTCCCCGACGCCTGCGACGACGGCATCTGGATCCTCAACGACGAGGGCGCCGAGGTCGGGCAGGACATCAACGAGGTCATGGGAACGAACGATTCCGTGGTTGAGTTTGAGATCACGAACAACCGTCCCGACTGCTATTCCCTGATCGGTCTGGCCCGCGAGACCGCAGCGGCCTTCAACGTCCCGCTCCGCCTCCACGAGCCCGTGGTCAAAGGCGGCGGCCCGGGCGTGCTGACCGAGCTGCTGGACGTGGAGACCCCGGACCCCGATCTGTGCAGACGCTACTCCGCCCGCATGATCCGGAACGTCAAGGTCGCCCCCTCGCCCAAGTGGATGCGCCAGCGCCTGCGCGCAGCGGGCATCCGGCCCATCAACAACATCGTCGATATCACGAACTACGTGATGGTGGAGTACGGTCAGCCGATGCACGCCTTTGACTACCGCTACGTCAAGGGCGGGAAGATCATCGTCCGGCGCGCGGGTGAGGATCGCAGTCTGACCACCCTCGACGGCGTGGAGCGCCGCCTGAAGCCCGAAATGCTGGTCATTGCTGACGAGACCCGCCCCGTGGGTCTGGCCGGCGTCATGGGCGGCGAGAACTCCGAGATCGTTGCCGACACCACGGACGTCGTGTTTGAGTCCGCCAACTTTGACGGCACCTCCATCCGCAAGACGGCCCTCGCTCTGGGCATGCGCACGGACGCTTCCTCCAAATATGAAAAGAACATCGACCCGATGCTGACCCTTCCTGCGGTCAACCGCGCCTGCGAGCTGGTTGAGCTGCTCGGCGCGGGCGAGGTCGTAGACGGCGTGATCGACATTCTCAATGAGATCCCCGAGCCCGTCGTCCTTCCCCTGGAGCCGGAAAAGATCAACCGTCTGCTCGGCACCGACATCTCCGAGGCGCAAATGATCGAATATCTGCGCCGCGAGCAGATCGAGGTCGCGGACGGCATGATTCAGGTCCCCTCCTGGCGGCCCGACCTTCGCCGGACTGCGGACGTGGCCGAGGAGGTCGCCCGCTTCTACGGCTACAACGACATCCCCACCACCCTGATGCGCGGCGAGACCACCCGCGGCGGCTATTCCGAGGCCCAGCGGCTCGAGAATCTGGCCGGAGCTGCCGCCCGCGCCATGGGCTACAGCGAGATCATCACCTACTCCTTCGTCTCCCCGACGGGGCTGGACAAGATCCGCGTTCCCGCAGACGACCCGCGCCGCAATCAGCTCCGCATTCTGAACCCCCTGGGCGAGGATACCTCCGTGATGCGCACGACGGCCCTGCCCTCGATGCTGGACATTCTGGCCCGCAACGCCGCCCACCACAACAAGAGCGCCAAGCTCTATGAAATTGCGAAGGTCTACTTCCCCGTGGCGGGCGAGGAGCTGCCCTGCGAGCCCAAGCATCTGATGCTGGGCGGCTACGGCGAAGGCGACTTCTTCACGCTCAAGGGTGCGATCGAGGCCATCCTCAAGGCGATCAACGCTCGGCAGCCCAGCTTCGAGGCCGTGACCGACGATCCGAGCTGGCACCCCGGCCGCTGCGCCGCCGTGCTGGTGGACGGCAAGCGGATCGGTCTGTTCGGTCAGGTTCATCCGCTGGTCTCCGCCGCCTATGAGATCGACGGCGCGGTCTACGCGGCGGAGCTGGACTTCACCGAGCTGCTGACCGTGCTGGACGGCGACAAGACCTTCAAGCCCCTGCCCAAGTTCCCGGCTACCAGCCGCGACCTGGCCGTGGTCTGCGACGAAAAGGTTACCGTCGGCGCTCTGGAAACCTGCATCGCACGGGCCGGCGGGAAGCTGCTGCGCTCCGTCTCCCTGTTCGACATCTACCGCGGCGTGGGCATCGTGCCCGGCAAGAAGAGCGTCGCCTTCTCGCTCGTCTTCCGCGCTGACGAACGCACCCTGACCGACAGCGACATTGAGCCCGCCATGGAAAAGATCCTCGCGGCTCTGGACCGCGAGCTTGGGGCAATCCGCCGCTGAGCAAAACCATCACGAGGAGTTTAGTTATGAAAACGATCATCTTATCCGCCGACAGCACGCTGGATATGCCGGCTGACATGATCCGCGAGCTCGATCTGCGCATCATCCCCAGCTACGTCACCATGGGCGACGAGACCCTGCCCGACTGGCCCGACGTCACGCAGGAGGACCTGCTCGGCTTCGTCAAACGCACCGGCAAGCTGGCCCAGACCAGCGCCGCCAATCCCGACGACTATGAAAAATGGTTCCGCTCGCTGGCTTCGGAGGGCCTGCCGATCGTCCACTTCGCCAAGAGCTCCGGCATCTCAAGCTGCTACCAGAACGCCTGCGTCGCAGCCCAGGCCGTCGGAAACGTCTGGGTCCTGGACACCAAGAACCTGGCCGGCGGCAGCTCCATGATCATCCTGGAGGCCATCCGCTGCGGCATCGAAGACCCCGCCGCCCTGACGGCCCATCTGGAGGCCTACCGCGAGCGGATCGAGGGCAGCTTCATCATCGAAACCCTGGAATTCCTGCACAAGGGCGGGCGCTGCTCCACCGTGGCAGCCCTGGGCGCGAACATCCTGCGCCTGCGTCCGGAAATCGTGATCGAGGACGGCGGGATGCACGTCGGCAAGAAGTTCCGCGGCCCCTACAACAAATGCGTCTACGACTACATCGATGACCGCCTCTCCAGGCTGCCCGAGCTGGAGACCGATCTGGTTTACGTGAACCACACCATTCAGAATCCCGAGTTCCTGGAGGAGCTGCTGGCCTACGTCCGGGAGAAGACCGGCTGCAAGCAGCTGATCGAAACCCCGGCCTCCGCCGCGATCTCCACCCACTGCGGGCCAAACACCTTCGGTTTCTTCTTCGTCCGGAAGGAAAAATAAAAAAATTTTGAAAATTTTACCGGATTCCCCTTTACAATCACGGTGAAATCGGCTAAAATGACGGTAATGTGCTGCGGGGCGATCCGCCCCGAAAGGAGGTTCTCCCAATGGAAGATCATACCATCAAGTACAGGGTCCCCTCAGAGGATCACGAGGAAATGAAGCGGATTCTGACGTCCGTCTACACCTCTCTGACCGAGAAGGGTTATAACCCCATCAATCAGATCGTGGGCTATCTCCTTTCCGAGGACCCGACCTACATTACCAACCACAACAACGCCCGCGCCATGATCTGCCGTCTGGACCGCGACGACGTCCTGCAGGAGATCGTGCGCCACTATCTGTTCGACTGAGCGTTCCCGCTTCGTCGGGGGCCAATCGGGGCTGGCTCGCAAGGGCCGGCCCCGATTTGTCCGGAAGGGGCAGAGCTTGCCCTTCCCTGTAACAATTTCATATTTATCCTCGCTTTCAGAAGCCTGATTATCCCCGGCATTCGGACCAAATTGTGTTCTTTTGTTAAGAATCCGGCAAGAAATTGTCATTTTCGAAACTTAATACTTGACAAATCCATCACAATGAGTTACAATTTGGTTACATTAAGTTAGGAGGTGCTCTTATGGCTGACCAAGAGGGTCTCATGTACAAGGGCCATCCCTTGATGCGCAAGGACAACATTTGTTATTACGGCTCCATGGCGGATTCGCACATCGTAATCCTCCAGGTTCTCGAGTCGAAGGATTTCAGCGATCTCAAGCTCGCGACGAAGGTCTCCGTTCAGCTCCAGCTGACCGACCAGACCGCCCGTCCCAGAGACCGGATCGTAAAGAAAACCGAGAAGGAAGGCTTCTACACCGCGCTTGACGTCGGCGCCGTTTGGCTCGACCGCGCTCTGTCTTCCAAGTAATTCTGAAAGCGAGGGTACTTATGAAACGAATCTGCAAGGGAATGCTCTGTTTGATCCTGGCCCTTTCCATCCTGGCCGGCATGGCGATCCCCGCCATGGCAACGGAGCTGAAAACCGGAATCGGCATTGTTACCACCTCTTGCCTGCGTCTGCGGGCGAAGCCCAACACCGACAGCGAAGTGATCGGCAAGGCCTATTACGGCGACGCCGTTGTGATCATCCGGGAAGTTGACGACTGGTATCTGGTCAACTGCAATCTGGAGATCGGTTATATGCACAAGGACTACCTCGATCTCCGCGAGCGGAAAAACGTCCGCCTCGGCTATGCCAGCTTCGACGCCGTCACCAACATCCGCAAGGGTCCCGGCACCGATACCGCCATCGTGGATCAGGCGCCGAAGGGTGACGTCTGCTTCATCATCGGCTTCAACTGCGAGTGGTATAAGGTCACCTACGAGGGCCAGACCGGCTACGTTCGCAGCGACCTTCTGACCCTGCTGGAGAAGCCCTACGACAACTACGGCAGCCCCGGCAACACTTACCATGAGGCGAGCACCTCCGCCAAGACCAGCACGACCGCTGCAAGCAGCAGCACTTCCACGAGCAGCAGCTCCTCCGCGAGCAGCAGCGCTTCTTCGAGCAGCAGCGCTTCTTCGAGCAGCTCCTCCGCGAACAGCTCCTCCAGCAGCTCCGCCGCCGCTTCTACCCTGGGCGAGCAGATGGTCGCCTACGCGAAAAACTTCCTGGGCTACCGCTACGTTTGGGGCGGCAAGGACCCCTCCACCGGCTTTGACTGCTCCGGTCTGACCTGGTACGTCGCCAAGCACTTCGGCATCCGGATCGGACGCTCCGCCAACGATCAGCTCAGCTACGGCACCTACGTCAGCCGCGCCGATCTCAAGCCCGGCGACATCGTCCTGTTCGAGCGTACCTACACCTCCTCCGTCCGCGCCACCCACGCGGGCATGTACATCGGCAACGGTCAGTTCATCCACGCCGCCAACTCCCGCGTCGGCGTTGTGATCTCCAGCCTCAGCGAGACCTATTATTCCTCCCGTTTCATCTGCGGCAGACGCCTCGGATGATCGCGGCAGACGCATTGCCGGACCCCGGCGCTGAAAAAACCAGCGCCGGGGTCCGGTTCCGTTTATTCTGATCCGGGCGGCAGCAGAAGCTGCAGAAATCCGATCTTGATATTGATTTTCTTGCGGAATTATGCCATAATAAGGGCCAAGCCGGCCCGGCGCGTCGAGCGCCGTCCGGACGACAAACACACAAGGAGAAAGCATTATGATGAACCGCAAAGCGCACCTACGGCTGATCTGTCTGCTGCTGACGCTGACGACGGTTTTTTCTGTTGCGGCTCCCGCGTATGCGAGCCCACAAACAGACAAGGCCGCCGAAGCACACGTTCCCGAAGTGCAGACGGATCCGGAAGAACACGCCCCGGATGAGCTCGTCCGCGTGACGATCGAGCTTGACCGGGCCTCCACCCTCGACGCAGGCTACAGCACGGATCGCGTCGCCGAAAACGCCGAGGCGGTTTCCTACCGGAGGAGCCTGCGCAGCAGCCAGGACGCCCTGACCGCCAGGATCGAGGCAGCCACCGGCGCCGCGCTGGACGTCAAGTGGAACATTACCCTTGCGATGAACGCGATCTCCGCGAACGTCCGCTGCGGCGACATTGCGAAGATCAAGTCCATTCCCGGCGTCAAAAACGTTTTCCCGGAAAACCGCTACGACGCGCCCGTTCCGGCAGAGCGCGAAGACGGCGACAGCCCGAACACCGCCAACACCTCTGAATACATGGTCGGGGCGCAAAGCGCCTGGGCCGAAGGCTACACCGGCGCGGGCTCCCGCATCGCCATCATCGACACCGGTCTGGACACGACCCACCGGTCCATGGATGCGGACGCCTTCCGCTACGCCATTGAGCAGACCGGAAAGAGCGTCAGCCTCTTTACCGCTGCCGAGCTCAGCGCGGTCAAGGATCAGCTCAACGGCTCCGGCGCGACCTACCTCAACGAGAAGATCCCCTTCGGCTACAACTACGTGGACTCAAACACCAAAATCAACCATCTGAGCGACACCCAGGGCGAGCACGGCTCGCACGTGGCGGGTATTGCGGCAGCCAACCGCTTCGTCAAGGACGGCGACGCCTACGCGGACGCAGCGGAAACCGTTCACGCCGTCGGCATGGCTCCCGACGCGCAGCTCTTCATTATGAAGGTCTTCGGCGCAAGCGGCGGCGCTTACGATTCCGACTACATGGTCGCCATCGAGGACGCCATCGTTCTCGGCTGCGACGCGGTGAACCTCTCCCTCGGCAGCTCGATCCAGGGCTTCACCTACTCCGCCTCCTACCAGGCCACCCTGAACAAGCTCTCCGACCCCGTGATAAACCCCAAAACGGTGGTTTCCATCTCCGCGGGCAACGCCTACGACTTCGCCTATATGCTGACGAACGATCAGCAGGAGCTCTATATCGAGGACGTCTACATGCACACCGGCGGCAGCCCCGGCACCTACGTCAACAGTCTGTGCGTGGCCTCCGCCGACAACACCGGTCTGACCGGCACCCCGATGACCTTCAACGACAGCCAGACGGTTTTCTATAACGAGACCGACTCCAGCGGCGCGAAGCTGACCACAATCGCAGGCAGCTACGAATACGTTTACGTGGACGCCCCGGGCAGCGCAGAGGATTACGCCGCCGTTGACGCCGCTGTCGGTCTGGCCGGGAAGGTCGTCCTCTGCAACCGAGGCGACATCTCCTTCTTTGAAAAGGGCAACAATCTGATCTCCTACAATCCCAAGGCCCTGATCGTCGCCAACAACACGGCGGGAGCCGTCAACATGTCTTTGGGCTCCTACACCGGCACCTTCCCAATGGTCTCCATCACGCTGGACGACGCAAACGCGATCAAGGCCGCCTCCGCCGCCCACAGTGCCGGCTCCGTCCCCTATTATACCGGCACGGTGACTGTGACCGCAGAAATGATCAGCGCCCTCGCCGCCGACAACACCGAGATGAGCGATTTTTCCTCCTGGGGCGTGCCCGGCTCTCTGCTCATGAAGCCCGAGATCACCGCCCCCGGCGGCGAGATCTATTCTCTGAACGGCACGCATTTGGACACCTCCTACGCCACCGTGGGCGGCGCCGATCAGTATGAGATCATGTCCGGCACCTCCATGGCCGCCCCGCACGTTGCGGGTCTGACCGCGACCCTCGGCCAGTATCTGCGTGAGAATAACGTTTCCCTCCCCGGTCATACCACCCGTCAGATCGCCCAGAGCCTTCTGATGTCCACAGCCGTGCCGATGCACATCGGCTCCGAGACCGGCCCCTACTACCCCACCATTCAGGTCGGCGCGGGCCTTGCCAACGTACACCGGGCGATCCATGCCTCCACGGTGGTCTTTATGGGCGCGGATGCCACGATCTCCGGCGAAGACGGCAAGGTCAAGGCGGAGCTTGGCGACCTGCCCGCGCGCTCCGGCGGCTGGACCTACTCCTTCGAGCTGAACAATCTGGCAAACCGGGCTCAGACCTACGCCCTGCGCACCGATCTGTTCACCCAGGCGCGCGACGAATCCGGCGAATATCCGATGATGTCCCGCTCCACGGCGGATCTCGACTGGCCCGTAACCTACACCGTGGCCGGCAAGAACGTGACCTCCGTAACGGTTCCCGCCGGCTCCGCCAGAACCGTCCAAGTCACGATCACCGTGCCGGAGGACATGACGGAATTTGACGCCCGCTACCCTGCCGGCGCTTATCTTGAGGGCTACACCTTCGTCGAGAGCAGCGCCGTCTCCTCCGACGGCGAGAAGCTGGACGTGGAGCACTCCATCCCCATTCTGGGCTTCTACGGCTCCTGGACCGACCCCTCCATGTTCGACAACACCTCCTACGTGGACAAGAACGTCTACGGATCGGGCAAGGTCCCCTACTCCGGCGAGACCGAGACGAACTACGTGACCTATCGCCGCGACGGGACCACGGCGTACGTGACCGGCAATCCCTACACAACGGAGCGCCCCTTCCCTGCTGAAAAGCTGGCGCTTCGCTCCACCGACACCATCACGCAGATCAAGTACAATCTGATCCGTTCCGCCGGTTCAACCGGCTATGCAGTCAGCACGATCGACGAGACCGGAGCCGTCACGGGCGTCAGGAACGCCTCCGTTTCCACCACGAATACGAGCGGCATGTACTACAGCCAGAGCGCCTCCGCCTGGCAGGGCACTTCCCCCAGGTCCTACTCCCCCGGCGCGCAGGTCTCCGATTACGGCGCAGAGGGCGAGCGCATCCGCGTCGGCTACTACGCGATCCCCGAATACTACGCGATGAAGCTCAATTCCGACCTCACCGCCCCGAACGCCGGCACGCTGACCGACGCCTCCTTCCGGACGCTTCTGATGCAGAACGTGCTGGGGCGCGGCGCGATGATCGGCTATGACTTCTATATTGACAACACCGCGCCGGTCATTCTGACTGCGGTCAGGAAGGGCTCCACCGTGACCGTGCGCGCGCAGGACAACTGCTATCTGGCCTGGCTGGCCGTCACCGACGCCACCGGCAAGACCGTCCATCTCGGCACGGTACCGGAGCAGAACGCCAAAAACGAGGTCGTGGATTACACCTTTGAGCTTGCAGGTCTCGGTCTTGACGCCGCCTCCTGCCGCGTTCTGGCGGGCGACTACGCCGCCAACCAGACCATCGTTCAGCCCGTGGAGCTGCTTTACGACATCACGGCGGAATCCAACAACGAGGCATGGGGCACGGTCAGCCTGACCGGCAACGTGATCACCGCGACCCCCACCGAGGGCTATTACACCGCGGGTTACGAGGTCGTCAGCGGTTCGGCCTCCGTGACGCAGAACGGCAATTTCTTTACCGTCCAGGCGAATTCCGACTGCACGGTCCGCATCCTCTTTGCGCAAAAGCAGCCGATCACCGTCACCTTCGTTGCCAGCGGCGCGGTCATCGGCACGGTCTCCAGCCAGTCCGCCGAGGCGCTGACCCTGCCCACGACGGCAACGGAATTTGAAGGCTGGAGCTTTGAGGGCTGGTCCGAGCAGACCGTGGCCGAGACCGACGAAGCGCCGACCCTCTTCGTGCCCGGCGCAACGGTCAACCCCGTGGCGGACACGACCTACTACGCGGTCTACAGCCGTCTGGATACCGGCGGCGCGGAGCCCGTCTTTGAGCTGGTCACGGAGGACCCCGGCGACTGGACCGGCAGATACGCGATCACCTACCTCAAGACCAGGAGCCTCTACGCCTTCACCGGCGTGAACACCTCCACCAGCGCAGAGATTGAGAACAAATCGAACAGCACGGCCTTTGCATCCACCGGCATGGAGCTGAACGGAACGACCCTGTCCAAGGTGAAGGACAACTATATCTTCGAGGTTGCGCCGCAGGACGGCGGCTACTCCATCCGCAGCGTCTCCAAGGACACCTTCGTCGGCATCAGCGGCGGTTCGCTCTGCGTCTTTGCCGATTTCTACCCTTCCACCTGTATCTGGGACCTGACCTCCTACCCGCAAACGTCTGGCACGATCGTCCACAACGCCAACCAGAGCAGTCAGCCCTATCTGAACTACACCATCTACACCAACTATTTCTGGGCCAACGGCGTCCGCAACACGAGCATCCACCTGTGGAAGGAGACCGTCTCCGGCACCACCTGGTACTCCACGATGCCCGTTGAACCCCCGCACGAGCATGCGCTGCCCCGCCACGCGCCTGTCGCGCCCACCTGCACCGGGGACGGCAGCATCGAATACTGGGTCTGCTCCATCTGCGGCAAGCTCTTCTCTGACGCGGCCGCCGCGCACGAGATCACCGCCTCTGAGACTGTGATCCCTGCTCTGGGCCACGCCTGGAGCGAGCCCGTCTTCACCTGGAACGGCTATGAAAGCGCCAAGGCGACTCGGACCTGCGAGCGTGACGCAAGCCATACCGAAACGAAGGCTGCCGCCGTCACGAGCGAGGTAACGCAAGAGCCGACCCCGACCACGAACGGCGTCCGGACCTACACCGCCTCCGTCGTATTTGACGGCGTGACCTACACGGACACGAAAACGGAGACCATTCCCGCCACCGGCTACACCTGGGGCGAGCCGACCTGGGAATGGGCGGAGGACGGGAGCGCAGCCACGGCAACCTTCACGGCGAACGAGGACGCGTCCATCCGGCAAACGCTGGACGCGGAGATCAGCTCCGTCGTCAAGGCCGAGCCCGGCTGCGAGACCCCCGGCCTGCGTGAGAACACCGCAAAAGTGACCTTCCGGGAACGGGAATACACCGACGTCCGGACCTATGAGATCCCCGCGACCGGTCACGGCTGGAGCGAGCCCGCCTTCACCTGGAATGGCTATGAAAGCGCGACCGCGACCCGCATCTGCGCCAAGGACCTGACGCACGTCGAGACCAAGGACGCAGTTGTGACCGCAGAGGTGACGACCGCCCCGACCATGACCGAGGACGGCGTCCGCACCTACACCGCCGCCGTCGAATTCGACGGCGTGACCTACACCGATACGAAGACGGAAACCATCCCGGCGACCGGCCTGGTCAATCCCTTCGTGGACGTGAAGGAAGGCGACTTCTTCTACGACGCGGTCCTCTGGGCGTTCTACCACGATCCGCAGATCACCGCCGGCACGAGCAAGACCAAATTCAGCCCGTACAAGACCTGCACCCGCGAGCAGGTCGTGACCTTCCTCTGGCGGGCCAAGGGCTGCGAGGAACCGACCAGCACCAACAACCCCTTCAAGGACGTTCCGGCTGACGCCTACTACACCAAGGCCGTCCTCTGGGCGGTGGAGCAGGGCATCACCACCGGCAAGAGCAAAACGAAGTTCGGGGTCGGTTCCCCCTGCACCCGGGAACAGGTGGTGACCTTCCTCTGGCGGGCCGAGGGCAAGCCGGAGCCCGAGAGCACCGTCAATCCCTTCACCGACGTGAGCGAGGAAAGCTACGCCTACAAAGCCATCCTCTGGGCGGTGGAAAAGGGCATCACCAAGGGTACCTCCAAGACCAAGTTCTCCCCGGCCAAAACCTGTACCCGAGGCCAGGTCGTGACCTTCCTCTACCGCGACGTGGTGGGCACGGAATAACGGACCGGATGACCTGATTCGTAAAATCGTTCCCCGGCTGGCAGTCCTTTGAACTGTCAGCCGGGGATTTCCGTTTCATCTTGAGGCGCGTGTACGCTGTGCGCCCCTGCGGCTGAACGGCTGCCTTTCGCCGCGGATTGGGCTGCTGCATTCATTTCAGTATTACCTTATCTTTCAGTATTGCTTTTTCTTCCCGCCTCTGGTAAAATAATTATGCAGCACAGCGTTTTTATATTGACATAATTTTAGAAAGGAGATTCGGAAAATGAAAAAGAGAATGATCAGCCTCTGTCTGTCCCTGGCCCTTCTGCTGTGCCTGCTGCCCGCAGCACCGACAGCCGCGGCAGCGGGAGAAGTGGCCATCAACGAAACCAACTTCCCCGATCAGAATTTCCGGGCCTTCATCAGCGAGGAGCTGGACCAAAACAGCGACGGCGTCCTGAGCCAGGATGAAATTGCGGACGCCGCCGAGATCTACTGCTCTTCCCGTGATATCGCTTCCCTGAAGGGGATTGCGTATTTCACCCAGTTGACCCGGCTGGACTGCGATTACAACCAACTGACGGCCCTGGACGTGAGCCAAAACCCGGTGCTTGATTATCTGCATTGCTCCGGCAACCAGCTGACGACGCTGGACGCGAGCAGGAATACGCGGCTGACGGATCTGACTTGCTACGAAAACCAACTGACCTCTCTAAACGTGAGCGGATGCACGGCGCTGGAGAGTCTGTACTGCGAAGAAAACCAGCTGACGGCCCTGGACGTGAGCCGGAACACGGCACTGACAAATCTGTACTGCACCGAGAACCGGCTGACGGCCCTGGACGTGAGCCGGAACACGGCGCTGCAGTGGCTGTCCTGCGGCAGAAACCAACTGACGGCCCTGGACGTGAGCAAGAACACGAAGCTGGTGGACCTGAGCTGCGACGGCAACCAACTGACGAGCTTGAACGTGAGCCGGAACACCGCATTGATGTCCCTGAACTGCGGCGAAAACCGGCTGACGGCGCTGGATCTGAGCAAGAACACTGCGCTTAGGGGTCTGAACTGCTACAGCAACCAGCTGACGTCGCTGGACGTGAGCAAAAACACGGCGCTGGAAACACTCAACTGCAGCGGGAACCGCCTGACGTCTCTTGACGTGAGCGGAAATACCCAGCTGCGGCTTCTGTATTGCGCCGAGAACCGGCTGACCTC